>Ga0209119_1005259_pt1 | contig 10257 bp, 5 predicted proteins | sample COG_03_FD_184747 | JGI IMG/M metagenome (GOLD analysis project Ga0209119, IMG submission 184747) | Pelagic Microbial community sample from North Sea - COGITO 998_met_03 (SPAdes) (version 2) | ecosystem: Environmental > Aquatic > Marine > Neritic zone/Coastal water | place: Helgoland, sampling... | reverse complement strand
TAGGACAAAGAAGCGCGGACGGCAGGGAGAACAGCGGCTTTGTCCGCGTCAGGTAAAGCAGATACTGCTGAGAGTGTCATTCTGGTGTTTAAAGTTAAAGATCTCTCACTCAGGTAAGCGGCCAAAGACGCGGCCGGGACAGTTCCTGCGACTGTAACCAGGTTGGTAACATTGAATCCGTCAGCGTCCCAACGGTTGACGGCGCCTTTAGTGGCCTCAGCTATAGAAGTTAACCAAAGGGTTGTTTCAGCAGCTACGATTGCATCGGTGGGGCGACCAGCTAAGGCAGAGTCAACCCGAGCGCGTGAGCCAACACCGCCGAGGTCATCTATGAAAGCTTGTAACCCTCGCACAGGTAGCACGCTGTAAGCGGCGGCGGAACCATCCGCGCTGAAGGACAAGTCCACCACGCGGTGGCCGATACGCAACACCAGACCTGGGGTTGAATCCAAAACGGCAGGTTGGGCCAGCACCTTAGCTGTAGGGCGGGATGACAGCGCTTGGTAAGTGGCGTCAACAAAATCTGTAGGTACACCGTACAAAACGGTGGTGGATCCGGTCAGTACTCGAGCAACTGAATAAGTACCAGATGCGCCCAGAAGCCGTGAAGCTGCCGCGTCGGAAACCTCAGGGAGCGTGGTTAAAGTTACTTTTGTTGCGGAAGAAGAAATAGTTACTACAACCTGGTCAGAGGAGTTGACCGAATCCAAAGCTTGCGAGAGGGCAGCTACACCAGTGTCAGCAGTGTGCACGCGAGTTGTTACCACAACACCGTCAGAAAGAACTGCCGTAGTGGCGGTAGGACCATCAATGTCTATGCCAGTAACTGTGGCTGCAGAGGAGGTTTTAAAACTCTTGGACATTTAACAGACCGTCCAGAAAACATGCTAAGGGGCAAGAAGGCACCACTTACACTGGTGCGGGAACTTCACTTAAAGTCGAGGCAACCGCAGAAGTGGTTAAAAGGTAGTGGGGAGCAAGGTTTGCTTGAGCACAGTAACGAGAGATTTCATCAACGGGTAACCCAGTTCTGCGGCGGGCAGAGTCCAACTGGCAAGCAACTACACCAAATGCCTGTGAGGTAATTGAAGGTCTTACTTTCTCATCCATACCCACTACTACTGTGCGCGATTGTCAGTTTTTGATGGACAAAACGGACATCCGTCAAAGTATTTGCTAAAAGATGGGGATTTACGGGTGGTTTTGGGTCTGTGGAGGCCTCAAATCAGCATCCGTGACGAGTAGGCCAGTGTTTTACCCCCGAGAGGGAACCTTCCCAGTTAAGTACAGTGTAGAAAGCGGCATCTTGCCAGTAGCGTGGCCATTTGTGCATAGGCGTATCGCGTAGCATTTCCAGTTGGTCTTTAGCTTCCGCTTTTCCCAGAATGGTTTTGTGCTCGGGTGTGAGCATCCAGGTAACGCCTGAGGACAGCGCGGGGGTGAACTGGTAGGCGCCAAAATACCCTCCGGAGCGGTTAGTGGAGTAGTAACGCCATGTGCTTTCCTTCTTCATGATGCATTGGCGAAGGTTCTCGTGCTTGCCACCGGAGTAAAACTTCCCCCTGTACGCTGACTTTTTGAAACCTTCCATAGATGTGTCGGTCATGACTGAGGCAACTTTTGGTGAAGCTATTTGGCTAACCACCGGCAGAAGTTTCGGGTGGGGTCCGCCATGGGCGGCTTGTGCAGAAGTCATGGGAATTGCGGTGAGCGCTATTAAAACGGTAGTCACCGCCGCTAGTGCAGATTTAACGTGTACGAACATGTGGTCAGTCCTTCCGTAAAATAGGCCCCTTTGACCTCGTGCTTTTAACTCCCTGCACAGTGAGTGGGATCTACCTACACGCCAATCGGTTACTGGTACTTTTCCGTGTGATTTACTTCACAGCCAGGAACAGGCCCACAAGTGAGGTAGGCAAGGCGCAAAGCGTGTGTAAAGGTGAGGGGTGTCCCCTATCACCGAGGACGGGATCCCAGGGCTCGGTGGGCCGGTCATCGGTTAGGTAGGCGGTAACAAAGAACCTAAACTAAGTACATATATAAAAGCCCTATCGAAGAGACAACCTTAGTTTTGCTCTAGTTTTTTAAGCTATGTTCGAGTGTGGCCAAAGATCGATACGGGTGCACTGTTGTTAGCATGAAAGACTCTGTTTTCTTAGGTAGCGACCTAGCAAAAGATGTAGCTGGTGACGCCAGCGCAGCTACAGGCATGCTGGTGTCTGAAACTGACACCGTCATCGAAGCTCGTATCCTATCCACTATCTTCGCTGTACCTGAGACCCTGCACGAGCTTGAAACCCTGCGGGAGGATGACTTCTCAGTACCGGCGCACGTAGTTATATTCGGTGCGATACGGGGGCTAGATTCCCAAAGTAAGCACATAGATGTTGTGAGTGTCAGCGCTGAACTAGAGAAACTCGGTACTTTCAAACTTGCCGGCGGATCCAATGCAGTAACGTTAATCAGCGAAACGGGAATAGTTCTTGCCGAATTGGGTACTTACTTAAGCATTCTCCAAGAGCGAGCTTTGCGGCGTAGGGTTTTAAGAGCTGCTGGGCACATTGCCGCCCTGGGTAGAGAACTTAACGTAGATTCCTACGACCTGGCAGATGAGGCGCAGTCAGTTATCTTCGCAGCAACCAGTACCGAAGAGGGCGAACACATTGTAAAGATGAATGAACTTGCTATACGCATGCAGGCGCTAGTTACTGGTGGGAACCAGAAGTTGCTAGGGACACCAACTGGGATCGCTGAACTGGACACTGAGACAGGTGGCTTCAGTGCAGGGCAGCTAGTCATCATCGGTGCGCGGCCCGGCGTTGGTAAGTCAGTGATGCTTCTACAGATGGCAATCCAAGCTGCAGTGAGCACAGGCAAACCCGTGGTGTTCTACTCGTACGAGATGACCGCGGAAGAGATCGGGTTCCGGATGCTGGCAAACCTATCCGGTGTCTCTATGGGTTCCCTCATGCGTGGTCAACTCAGTCGCGAGCAGGAAATAGCTTTGACTAAAGGCGTATCCCAAATGAGTTTGCTGCCTCTAGTTATTGACGATAACCCACCCAAGGGTGTTAACGGTATCCGTTCGAGTGCGCGCAAACTTGCACGCGTTGACGGCCTAGGTGCAATCTTCGTCGACTACCTGCAACTTATGCGCTCAGAGAGCAATCGGGTAGAGAACCGAAACCAGGAAGTATCTGAAATGAGCAGAGGTTTGAAGCTACTCTCCAAAGAGGTAGGTGCGCCAGTAATTGCCGCCAGCCAGCTGAACCGTGCAATAGAGGCGCGAGGTGGGATGCACCGCAAACCCCAGCTGTCTGACCTGCGAGATTCAGGCAGCGTTGAACAGGACGCAAACATTGTTCTTTTCCTTAACCGTGAATCAACCTATAATCCTGAAGCCGCAGCGGACGAGGGTGAGCTTATCGTGGCCAAGAACAGGCAAGGGCGGAGCAACTTCACTATCGGGCTGGACTGGGATGGTGACAAGATGCGCTTCACACAATCGCGAAGGTTTGTTAACGACCCACATGGTTTTTAATCCAGGCTGCAAGGGAATCCAGCGTTCGTTCGTAATTTGTTAAAGCATTACTCAGTAAATATGCGAAGAATTGACTACTTTCTGCCGCAAACGAGAAACAAGAGGGTTTATTTTGTCGCAAAACGTTTGCCGTAAATACTTGCGCGTTGCCGTACACCCGTGACGATTAATTACAGGTGACATCGGTCACCTCGCTAGAAATACCGAAAGTTGAGTTCATACTGTGGATCATTTACGCAAGCCCCTCGACATTACTTATGTGGGTGAAACTGTTCCCAAGTACCTTTACGCGGCATTTAGGTTCCTTAACCCTCACGAGAACCATTACCTAGTGACCCAAGACTTTACCGAAGCGCACTCGCAACATGCGGACATTACTGTAATCTCCAGCGACTGGTTAGTTGAAAACATTGAAGTTACAAATAGCCCCACTGCTTTTGCGGGAACTAGTTTGCTAGACATGCAAAATGAAGAGGCCATTGGGCTGCTGCTGCTCGAATGCATATTTGACGCTGTGAGCAGCAAAAAGTCCACACTCACTGTGGTCACCCGCTTACGCAACGCTCTTCGTCACGGCCAGGTATGCCGCATACCTAGTAACAAAGTAGACGCAGCTTTAGACATTGGCTTTGTTGGCAAAGAAGCTGACGTTTACGCACTTTTGGCCGGTGCGAGTGCACCCAAGCTTAGTTCAGAGATACTCGAACAAGTGTGGGGTGAGGACGGGGACAGCACCAAGGTGAAATACGTGATGAAGCGCATTAGACAAAGACTCGCTTCTTTAGGTGCTGACACCCAATTAGTAAACCAAAGAGGAGCCGGGTGGAAACTAAAACAAGCAGAGGACGCCCCGGAAGGCTAGCCCGTCCCTACCCTTTTCTAACACTCCTCGAATGGGGGTAGCAGTAGCCCTGGCAGATACTTCAACATTCATATCCAAAAAGTCAGTTGTAAGTCCTTGCCCACGTTGGCTTACAGAGCACAGTTGTTTCTATGACCGAAAAAATTGAGGAAACAGCCGGAGACAACGACGACGCTTTGCCACAGCCAACTGATAGCGCATCCGGTGAAATGGGTCAGGATAAGGATCCAGATTCGCAAAACTTATCGGTAGAAGATCAGGTAACGAAACTAGAGACCAAAGTTCACAACGCCTACTCCCTAGCTGTAGCTGCCACGCTGGTCGCCATGATCTCAGTAGGGGCGTCGCTAGTGTCTATCATCGGCCATACCGACAATGGAAGTTCCATTGCAATTGGTAGCCCTGCACCTGAGCGTCCTTCCGAACTACCCGAATTGACCCCAGTCGTGCCACTTTTAAGCTTACAAGGACAAACCGGCGGCGCACTGAGTGCGACCGGTGCAATAGTTATCGGTGAGCAATCCGGCGACGGTAGCGTGATAGAGGTTCATTCTGACTACCTATGTCTAGGGTGCAACGCTCTGGAAGACTTGTTCACTTCCGAGCTACTAGCTGAAGCCAACGCAGGGAGCGGTAACGCTGTTCTGTTCTCCCCCGTTGCTTTCACAGCTGCCGAAGGTGAAGAGCCCGGTCAGGTGGGTGGAGTTAGCTCACTGGCTGCAGGTGCAGCTATGTGCGCAGCTAAGTACGACGGTTCTGACGGGTTTTTAAGAGTCAACGCGGCACTGTTTGATGCGGCTGATGACGGGTTCACTGCTGACCAGATCGAGCCTATTGTGGTTGAAGCTGGATTGAGTGAACAGGGACTCCTGTGTGTTGCCAATGATGAACTGCAAGATGCCGTTTCAGAACTTTCAGGCATGAGCTTCAATCGCGGAATGCAAGGGACGCCAAGCGTGACCATCGACAACCGCATAGTCCAGGAAAACCTTTCCGACAGTGACCAACTACGGCAACTTTTGAATTAAAACTTGTCATGGAAAAACAACCCCAGAGACAGTGACTACAGGCTAAGTGATGCCGGCCTTCCCCTGGTAGTGAATTACCAGATTCCAGCAGCAAGACGAGCAATGTCTAGTGCACCAAGTCGTTGCACATGGCGGGCAAGCGCGGACAGTAAAAGGTAACACAATCCCGGAGGTTCCCTTGTTCAGATCATTCTTTGCCGCCACCGCTGCCATCGCCATGGCCGCGGGCCTACTAGTTGGAGCCACCGCGCCCGCATCCGCCGCCAGCAAACCGGGCAGCGCAGGGAAAGTCGTCGCGTGCGCGGAGAGGTTGGCCGAATCGTGGGGCGCTGACCCAGAGGACAAGGAGAACTGGAAGGATTTGTTTGCTTCGGCTATTGATAAGTGCGCGCGAGATCAACGCGCAATTGACGACAACAAAATTATTGAAGAGGGCGGCGGCTCAAGAAACGATGACCTTGACTGTAAGAAAGACGAATCACCTAACTCTGCCGGAACCAAGTGCGTTCCCAAAAAAACTCCTACCAAAGGTATCGATAAAATAACCGGTGACAAAACGCCGAATGACAACCCCCCACCCCCGGTGGAAACGGGTACTCGTACTTGTGTCATTGACGGTAAAGTTTTCAACGAAAATAGTGGAGGAGGCCAGCAGTGCTTCGCCATAGAAAAAGAGAAAGAACAAAGAATAATTGAATTAGATAATGATATCACTTTTTCCTACGCGTGCTCATCCAACTCACCCACTATCGGTGAATGGTACGCAGAAAGCACAGGCGGCGGTAACGTGCAAGGAGTTATCTGGCGAAACTACATAAACCAATACGAGTCCGCAATGCGTGAGGACGGGTATTGCATCATTACCGTTTACACTACACCAGCGCCCACTGCTTCCCTGTCAAACGGTATCGGACAGATGACCTTCCGTTTCTACGGTACAGCCACCAACCCGACCGCTGCCTACACGGTGAGCATGGTCAACTTTGCAGGGGAAGGCGTAGACGGTAACAGCGTAAGCGTCGGCCGTAAGCCCACATCCCCCTCAGATTCCAGTGGAAACGCACGGGCACCCTGGAGCGTGAACGCCCCAGCTCTCACCCGAGAGAATAAGAACGCCCTGAACGACTCGTTCGACGGAACCTCGGGTAACGATGTGGCAGCAGCCTACAAAATTAACAACAGTAAACAAATCGTGTACACCGACGGGGCCCCCTTCGCACAGGTGGGTCAGTCCTGCAGTGCCTACTCCCAACCAGCTGCCTACCAAGCAGGGGGAACTGTAAACGGGTTCCCCGAAGAGCTAGCTAACAGTACTGTTAGCAGCAGCGGAGTAGTTAACTACAACTCCGCTGGTGGGTTGTTCAGCTCCATCGAAGCGTGGGCTGACAGGGCATGGAACAACTCACTAGATAACGACTCGTTCAAAGCGCGCCTGCTAGGTCTGTCTGGAAACAACACCGAGTTGAACATGGGAACAATATCCAGCGCCCAGTATGTTGCGTGCGGATCCCCAATAAACTTCCCCACCTACATCCCAGAAAGCAATGTACTAGAAAGAAACGATGAAGGTTGGCCAACCCGTGTCACACTCCCAGGTCTGGGTGAAGTAAAAACCACAGCAAGCGCAACCATCGGTATCGCCAAAGGCTGCTCTCAGGTTGGAGTAAAAACGAATGATTGCTTCGCCGAAGTGCTACACGCTGACAAGGACAAAGAACTCATAGACGCTGCCTACTTTGACCCCGAAGAACTGGACAACGGCAAAAACGACGACAAAGGGTTCAGAAAACTAGATGTCCTGTACGGGACCGGAACACAAGATGGCGTTGTAAGTAAGATCCGTGCCGAGCTGCGTAACTTCTACGGAACCAACGCATACAAGAACCTTTACCCAGGTAAGCTCAATTCCCAATTTAAGAAATTTACTAGTGGTGTTAAGTCCCAAGTAGTAGTTGAAGATATCAGCCCAAACCAACTCGCTAACGGTACAGCAATCACGCTGAACCCAGGTTTCATATCGTTAGATCCAAACTTGCTACCAACGCTAGAAGAAGTAGGTGCGCCAAGTGAGGTAACCACCCCACCAACGACCGAGCAGCCAGAAGAAGCTCCTCCAGTTCCCAACGCACCACCTCAGAGCACACCGAACCCAGCCGGATTCGTATGGAGCGTAGAAGCTAAAACCACCCCGTACCTCGAGGTAAAAGCAGCACAAGGAGCAGCTAACACTTTCGACTTCAGAGCCAGCATAGAGAGCGAATGGCGTTCACAAGCATCAGCTGAAGCGTTCATTGATGACCTTGGACGCCAAGCAACCACAGGTGCGTTCAACGACGCAAAAGGTGCATGGAATTCGTTCTCAAGCCAAGTAAGTGGCACCCCCGGTGTTGGACTGGCTGCCGCTCAACTAACAACCGAGAAGCGGGCAACCTTTGCCGGACGCGACTGGGACCTCAAAGCAGTGTTCGAAGGTATGGACACAAAAACTTACATCCCACAATGCAACACCGGTCAGACTCAAGGAATCGGATGCTCACCAGAGGGAAGTAACTGGAATCAGGCACCGGCCATCAACAGCTCATGCACATCACCAGCCTGCTACGAGCCCGGTCAGGTAGTTAACAACGCTACCCGCGGAGGCGAAGGAATCGCTGCAAACGGAGTTCTCCCCTACACCAACTACCGGGTCGGTGGCCCAGGAATCAAAATGGGAGCATGGAGTTACGACTTCTACAAGGCAACAGCCAAAGACAAGGCCGTCTACCTAACTCACGAATCCCCAATTCCAGTAGATATAGATGTGCGATACGACGCGAACAACCCATCTGCAGTCAGCTGGAACGTCAACGGACGGTACAAGACATGGGACCCAATCTACGGTCCTCCGTACAGCATCTTCAAGCCCTGCACAGTGTGGGAGTTCTACAGCCCAGACAAGTTCAACGAAGCAGGGCAACGCCTCTCCTACCCAGTAGCGGACGAATGCTACGCGGGAACGCGACGCGACATCATCGGCTACCAGCCATCCGGCTGGAAAGGCTGGGGGCGTGGCGGTTCCTACACGCAGTACACGCTGGCAGATAACCTCTCCGGTGTTGCTACCGACCCTGTAACCGGGCGGGCCATCCGAAGTGAAACCTTCGGTGGGGCTGAATGTGACAACCGAACCAGCACCGCGTGGAACTACTGCTCACCAGTACTGGCCGGTAAAGTCGTCAGGTAACCTATCCTGTACTACAACCAGCATCGCTCGCTCCTGCAAGAGCTAGTGACGCTGGTTGTAGTTTTTACTTCTGTGAAAGGACCACATTTGAGGGGCCGTTGGGATATAAAGTTAGACAGGGAGGGTAGTGCACTCCCCTGGTAGGAACGCACTATTTGCAATATGAGAAACACAGCCTGTACCTTTGTGACATACTCGCTCACCAAGTCAGCGGCGAGTTCGACCATTTGCCCCTGCTGCACACCTGCTGGTTTTGTCTGGGTTTTAGATTCGGCAAGTAAGCTCGTAAAGGTTACGGAAACCCAATGGGTGAACGGCCACTGAAGGACCCCTACGGAAATAAAACTTCACGCTAGGTGCGGTAACTACTCCTAGACTGAGGACTTACCGGCGTAGATTCACCTTGGTTTTCCCCCACCTGGCCTTTGGGTTCGATATCCACTCGCGGGGTAATCTTGCTCAACCACTTGGGCATCCACCAGTTGGCAGGACCGAGTAGCTGCATTAACGCCGGCACCAGTAGTGAGCGGATCACGAACGCGTCAAGGAACACAGCCACCGCTAACCCAAGCCCGAACATTTTGATGATCCGGTCGTCCGATAGTAAGAACGATCCAAACACAAAACACATGATCAAAGCAGCCGCGGTGATCACCCGTCCGGTCTGCTCCAACCCAACCCTTACGCTCGTCTCGTTGTCGCCGGTCTTGCTCCACTCTTCTTTCATGCGTGATACTAAGAACACTTGGTAATCCATCGAAAGTCCGAACAAGATAGCTAACAGCATCACCGGTAAGAACGAGTCGACCGGTCCGAGGGTCTCTATCCCAAGCAGCTCCGCTCCCCAGCCTTTCTGGAAAACTAAGGTGAGCACCCCGAAGGTGGCCCCGGCCGCCAGTAAGTTCATGGCCGCGGCTTTGATAGGTATCAAAATGGACCGGAACGCCACCATCAGCAGCAGGCTCGATAACCCAAGCACCCCAATTAAAAACCACCCGATCTTGCTTTGCAGGTCCTTGGAAAAGTCGTAAAACACCGCGGAGTACCCGCTTACGTAAATCTCCCCGTCCACTTGGCTGGCAGCTTCTCGTAACTGCATCACTAACTCGCTGGTGGACTCCTCTTGCGGTCCTCCCGTCGGAAGGACGCTAACGGTATAAATCTCCCCGTCATCGCTGAGCTGTGTTGGGCTTACGAAAGCCACATTCTCGTTCGAGGCTAGTTCCGCGTTTAACGCCTCACCAGGGTCCACGTTCTCACTGATTAACAGCACAGGGCCATTGAACCCGACCCCGAAACCTTCCGCGAGAAGGTCGTAAGCCACGCGTTGCGTGTTCCCATCCGACCGGGTGGAAGCGTCCGCTGTACCTAAACGCATATCCAGAGCTGGGATCGCCATTAAAAGTAGAAGCGTTGTACCGGTAATCACCCACACCCACGGCCGTCGTTGTACCATTCGCGCCCAAGCGCCCCAGAGCGATCCTTCATCTACAGGAGTCCCGATCTTTGCTCGCGCTTTCTTACTTAAAACCCGAGTGCCCAGTAGCGTCAAGAGAGCCGGGGTTAAAGTCACCGCCACCACCATCGTGAACACGACACCTAC
>Ga0209119_1005244_pt1 | contig 10279 bp, 12 predicted proteins | sample COG_03_FD_184747 | JGI IMG/M metagenome (GOLD analysis project Ga0209119, IMG submission 184747) | Pelagic Microbial community sample from North Sea - COGITO 998_met_03 (SPAdes) (version 2) | ecosystem: Environmental > Aquatic > Marine > Neritic zone/Coastal water | place: Helgoland, sampling... | reverse complement strand
ATGACGCAGCAACAACTACAGCTTCAAGCCGCTATGATGGGTGCTGGTTATGCGCCTGAAAACCAGATGTTAAACATGCTTGCTGGTGGTACTCAGGTTGGTCAACTTGCAGACTTAGGACGTAGAGAAGCTGCACAACAATACGCTGAAGCTAATATGTCTGGGCTTGAAGGTCTGTTACAAAGTAGACAGGGTTCTGCTGAGTTGTCACAGCAGTACTATAATGCTTTGGCTGCTTTAGCTGGATCACAAAACCAACAGGGACAAGGAATGGTGTCTCAAGTTGGCGGTTTCCTTAGTAATCTGTTAGGGGGTGGCGGTGGTGGTGGTGGTGGAAACACAAGCAACCTTCCTGTCTTTAGCAGCGGCGGTAATACTATATCCGATATGTTTAGTGGTGGTTTGTCTGATTACTTAGGTGGTGCTACACAAGGTGGTGGTGGTTATAGCTTTGGAGGTTCTATGTCAGACTTGTTTGATTCACCTTATGGCGGCGGCACTACTACAGCAGATGGTGGTACGTTCTTTGGTAGCGGTAGTGGAACAGGCTATGACTTCGGGTCTACTTTTGATCCTTATGACACTAGCTCCTACACTGGTGGTGGTGGCCTTTTAGATTACGATTCGAGCAATGCTTTTACATTCCCATCGGGTGGTGGTTAAATAACACTTGACACAAATCAAGAATAGCAGTATAATACACTATAGTATCTAAGGCAATTATTTAATTATTTATTTGTCTTTAATAAAGAGGAAATAAAGAAATGGCTAAGTTTTCAGATGCGTTCCTACAGGGTCTAAGAGGAGGAGAACGAAGAGGTTCTCCTACTGACCCTATGTTACAAAGAGCTGACCAATATGGTTCGTCTAACCCACTAGCTAAGTCTATTGGTGGGATGTTTGGTATGGATATGAGGACAGCGCCTGAGTTAATAAATGCTGACATGTCTACCTTTAAAACTCAAAACCCACAGGCTTCTTCAGCCGAAGCTCTAAAACAGTCAATACTTACTCAAGCTAAATACGAAAAAGATCCTCAAAAACAAATGTTAATGCTGTCTAAACTAGCTGAGTTAGATAAAACTAAAGAGCAAGAAAATGCTCTTTCTAGTTATTTTTCAAAAAACTCTCCCGGTTTTAAAGACTTAGCAGACAGCGGTATTATAACAAGTTCTAACGTACATAGGTTTATTGGCTCTACGGCAGACCCCGCAAAATATAGCTTTAACACTTCAGGTAAAGTTATTGATACGAAAGGTAATATTTATGATCGTGTAGTAAAAAGAAAAACGTCAGGTTCGGGGGCTGGTGATGTTGAAGTAATTTTGGTGGGCGCTCCAGATAGTCCTGAAAAGCCTATAGGGAAAACTATGCCGGTTGGTGGTCAGTTTGATGAGACAGCAGAAGAAGCTGCAAAAACGGCAGGAGAAAAAGAGTTAGAAAGAAAATGGGCGCAGACAAAATCGTCTGCTGCTGAAGTTCTTCCTGAAGCCCTTTCTGGTAGGAATCAAGCACAAACTGCTCTTGCTTTAGCCCGTAGTATAGAAACAGGCGGTTTTACAGAAACTTTAAAGCAATCAGCGACTAACTTTTTAGGAATAACACCTACAGATAGGGGGCAGTTTGAAGCCTTAACTCAGAATATGATGATTACTATGCTTAGTGATGCTATTAAAGGTAATCCCACTGGCAGGGAAATGGATGAGATTAAGAAATTAATGCCTGCCATTTCTAAATCAAAAGGTTTAAATGTTGCGCTTTTAGAGCAAGCCGCTAATGAGTTAGATAAATTAGTAAGTCGTTCGGAATATTTAATGACAGAAGATGTTACAAGAGAGGGGTATAGTCGTTTTGTTTTAAGTCAGTACCCAACTAAAAAAGAGCTTGATAGAGAAGCACAACAAGCCGCTGACGATGCTGCTTTTTATCTTAAACAAGCACAAGATGCTTTTGTTGCTACTGGGGATAAATAATGAGCGATAAAGCTATAATGTTAGATGCGTTAAGAAGAGCCGATGCTGATAATAACACAGCGGCTGTTTCTGCCATAGTTGCTAAACTTAAAGAGTTTGACGCTAATGTTGAGGCACAGCGTAAAGCTGCCGAAGAAGCTGCCGCACCACAGCCGTCTACTTTAGACTCTATTGGTGGTTTTCTTAAAGAGAACATGGATTTACCCGCAGGTCTTGTTGGTGGAGTTGGCACTGGCGTTGCGGCTGGTATGGTTGCGGGGCCAATAGGCGGCATAGTGGGAGGTATAGCGGGCGGCGCTGTAGGTTCTGGTGCCGGTTCATTACTTTCTGATTATTTAATGGATGATGAGTTAGACTATAAAGATGCAACGGAAAAGGCATTATTCTCAGCAGGGATGGACGTAGCTACGTTAGGTACATTTAAAGCTGCTAAGGTTGGCCTAAAGGCTGTGGGCTTTGGTAAGGATGAACTAGCTGACCTTGCTACTAAAGCATACAGCCCCGTTAAAAAGGCTTTTACCGCAGGCACTCAAGCCTCACTTAAAGCCACACAGGAGCTTCTAGAATCTGGTGGTGGTAGTCTCTCTGCTTTTCAAACAGGCGCAGCTAGTGGTTTTAGGAGAGTGGCAGAGTCTGTAGGCGATCTCGGTATCCTGTCTAGAAGTATCGGGGAATCACGTAGGGCAGCTAATAGTAATGTTATTAGAACTAATGTTCAGGAGCTGATAGACGGTAAGTTGGGAGATTTAGGGTCTACTACCGTTTCCTCCGCTAACATAGGGTCTGAGATCTACGGGTTGATTGATGGGGCTAGAAAAGCAGCCATCAAAGGCTACGGAGCTGAGCTTTCCGCTATCAAAGAAAGTGTAGGTTCTTATCCTGTAAGCACAAGACCTTACACACAAGCCTTTAGAAAACTACTAAGGGAAAACACTATAGCGTCTAAAACTGAGGTTATTGACGGCCTTAAAGTAACGACACCGTTGGCTTATTCTTTAGATGACTCAGCCGTTTCTCTTACTAGAGAGTACGGTAAGATATTTTCAGAATCTAAAAGCCTTAACCCTAAAGCTCTCTTTGACTTTGAAAAGAAAATAACTGCCGAGATTGACAATGCTGGAGTGTTTGGTAGTGGTTTAAGCACCAAAGCACAGAAAGACCTTATCGAAGTTAGAAACGTATTTCGAGAAACTACCGAACAGGTATTAAATGAAGTCAACCCTGAAGCCTTAGCTAAATATCAGTCACTTAACAAAGTGTACGGAGAAGCAATGGAAGGGATGCTTCCCGATATAAATAAAACTGCTATAGCCAGTGGAAAGAAGGGATACTTTGAGGCTTTAGGGTCTATAGTTGTAGGGCAAGGCAGCACTACCAAAGTAAAAGCCATGATGGATAGTATTGATAAGTCATTTGCTGTGCTGGCTAAAGAAGGTGCAGCAAACTCTGGATCTGTCAAGTCAGCCGCCGAAGCTAAAGATTTAATACGGCAAGGATACCTTAAAAATATCTTTGGGGAATTGGAAGGAGAATTTGATCCTAAGGCATACGCCAAACACGCTCTTATTTTAGAGAAACCTTCGCAAGCTGCTAGAGTTAAGGCTATTATGGGAGACTCATTTCCTGAATATAAACAGCTTATGAATGCTATGTTTGAGGCCACCAGAACACCTAAAGGTTTTTTTGGTAGTCTTGTTTTACGATCTAGAGAAGCGTCAAGTGTAGCAGGAATGGCTTCAATAGGATCGCAAAGTGCAGGAGCTACTGCCGCTGGGGTTATGGGAGGCCCACTAGCTGTGGTAACTGTTCTGGGTCTACCTGCTTTCATGGCTAAGGTGGCTACGAATAAGACAGCAGTTAGAAAACTACTTCTGATGGATAGTCAATCTAAAAAATTATCTGGCGAAGCACTATCAGCGTTCATAGCTTCGGGTTTAGGTAAGATTATTGAAGGACTTCCTGAAGAAACTAAGGCTTCTCTACGGCACGAGGCTAGAACTCGGTTTCAAAATGAGCCACCACAACAGCAACAGCAACCACAACAATGACAGCACTAGAGTTTATAAACACTGCGTGGCCCGTAGCTGTAGGTTTTGTAACTCTAGTTATTGTACTCGCTAAAATGCACAACGATATAGAGACACTGAAAGAAAAGGTTCGTGTTATCTTTGAACTATGGAATAACAGGGGTAATGACAAATGAAGAAAGACCCACGTTTAGATAGAGCTGGTGTCAGTGGTTTTAACAAACCTAAGAGAACTCCAGACCATCCTAAGAAGAGTCATGTAGTTGTAGCTAAGGAAGGCGATAAGGTCAAGACCATACGCTTTGGAGAACAGGGAGCATCAACAGCAGGTAAACCTAAAGCTGGTGAGTCTGAAGCGATGAAGAAGAAGAGAGAATCATTCAAGGCTCGTCATGGGGCTAACATAGCTAAGGGTAAGATGTCAGCAGCTTACTGGGCTAACAAAGAAAAGTGGTAGAAAAATTAGGGGGCATTTAAGCCCCCTTAGTTTTTATGGTATTTCGCACATTCCTCCAACACATGCAAGCTCTTGTGACCCTGTAGTCATATCCTCAAACTCAAAGGTAGCTAGTGCTTCCCAGTCAAAGTCAGGCAGTACTTTAAGCACAGCCTTGTACTCTGCCTCAGTGCATTCAGTATACGGTGCCTGTTGATAGGTATGATCACTGTAAGGTAACAGACTAATACCACTCATCATATCGAAGTTCTTCCACATCCAGCTACAGATATCAAAGAACTCCTCGTCCTTGTAGTAGACCGTGATGCTGGGCTTATGCTCACACCAATTCTCTTGATATGTCTTCCACAACTCAAGCTGTTGCATTGCTCCCATGTCTGACGTACACAGAGCGCCTGTGGGGGATTTTACAGGGAAGCTGAATACCAACGTAGTGCCTGCATCCACATCAGCCTGTGTGGGCTTTAAATAGCCTTCAGAAGGAGCCTTATTAACCTTAGTTACGTCTATCTCACAGGGAAATCCTGCTTGAAACATATACTGAGCCATAGGGTCTTTAGAGTCTGCACGTACTGTCCGAATATAATAAGGACTGAAACGAGGATGGATACCACTAGCACTGTTAACAAGCTGAGACACAGTACCAGAAGGTTTGACACAAGTAATAGCAGCAGCCTGATTAATACCTAATCTCTTAGCCCACTTCTTATTAGTCTCAACAGCAACATCCTTCAACTCTTTAAGAATAAAATCTAATTCATTACTGGAGCTGGTGAGTTTGCTGTCCATAATACCAGTAAGACTGACACCCAACAGGGCTTCTTCCTCAGTGTTCTTCTTCCAGACAGACCGTAGGTATCGGAAGTCAGTCAAGGTAGCCTGTAGTGTCCCCAGAATTGCTGCAATACGTACTTTTTCCTTTAGTGTATCCAGAGTGTCGTCTGCACGTACAACTACTTCAGACAGATTACAGAACTGATTAGGTCGTAAGATAATCTCACTACATGGATTAGTACCAAAGTCATGATCAGATTCACGGCGGCCATTACGAGCTGCAATCTTCTGTGCTGCTACTCGACTAAAGACTCCACGCTCACCAGACTTAGAATCATACAGAGACTTCATCTCATCCATAAAGAAATCAAACTCAGGCTTCTCTGTGTAACAAGCACTGTTGTTAGCTAAAGCTCGTTGTGAGTTGTCTTCCCACCACTGACCACTCTTAGCTGTCCTTAGCCGCGCATCTGATGGATTAGACAAGCTAATCAAGGCTGATCTACGTACACCACCAACAACAATTACTTCAGCAATCTTACAACACAAGTCATGACACTCAAGGCTGCTTAGTTTTCGCCCTGCTGATTTCTTAAACATCTTGACTGTGAAGTGAAACAGATTGATAAGAGGTGCTGGCCCACTAGCACGACCACCAAAAGTCTTTAAGCGTTCGCCTGCTTCACGGACTTTACTAGTATCCCATTTTGGTACTTCACCTGCGTAGAGCATAGCAATAAGCTGACGCATAGCCTTAGCCCAGCCAATCTTACTGTCTGCTACAGCTATTGTGGTGTCTGTAGTGTGGTGTTCTTCAGCCACTACGGGTAGCTTACCTACGTACTGACGCTCTACGGAGAACCCTACGCCTGTACCACACATGAGGATGTACATAAGCTCATCGAATGCTTTAGGGTGATCAATAGGCAGGTAGGAGCAGTTGAAACCTGCTACGTTGTCCCTGTCTAAGGCTGGCCCTGCTGTCATAACACAACGCATAGAGGGCATTACTTCTAGATTGACAATAGCGTCTGTGATCTTCTGCTTCTCATCACTACCAATCTTGTTGCCCCAATAGGCTACATAACGCTGGGCTGTTTCTTCCCATGTCTCACGCCTACTCTTATCATCTTGCCAACGAGCATACCGGCTGGCAGCTATAAACTTACTGTAGTTATCCATTAAACTCTTCCGTGGTTAGGGTGATAGTTATAATTAATTTCTGCTATTCTTCGTGCCTCAACAGCATCTTCTAGATTGTCAAAGCTACCTAAATATACTCTTTTACGAGTACCTCCAATTTGAGCAATCCATTTGTTGGTTTTTTTGTTATAGGCAATGCCCGTATATCCTGATTTATTCCTTATATCGAATGCTCTGTTACGATTGTTTTCTGCATGAGTGACAGCCCTTAAATTACTAATACGGTTGTCGTGTCTGATACCGTTAATATGGTCGATCTGATCAGGTGGAAAACTACCGTACACAATTAGCCACGCCAGCCTGTGCGCTCTATATGAGCGCCCTAATATTTTTATTTTGACGTATCCGGTTTGTTTATGTAAGTTTCCTGCTTTCGAGCCTTTTGGGACATGCGAGGAAGCCCTAATCTCCCATTTGAATATTCCAGTACGACTATCGTAACTTAACCTTTCCATAACTATTTTTCTTAACTCTTGATCTTCTTCTGTACCACTAAACAAATCTAGTTCATTTTGCTTCATTATCTATTGCCTCCATCACCTCGTATAGTCCCACGCTCTGCACGACCTGTTAGTTTATCTATGTTGTACTGTGCTGCTTCTGATAGTGTTATGTTACTTCTCTTCAATAGAACTGCAAGATTCCACAAGACATCACCTGCTTCAGATATGATGTCGTCTCTATTGATCTGTTTCTCATCCCCTCGAAGAAGAGGCTTAGCGAACAAGTCAGCTAACTCAGCAGCCTCTATCATTAGGCTTGCGTGTGGGTAGAAGATGTGTTCGTAGTCTGCAAATGATTCAGCTACCGCTTGATACTCATTGAAATTCATCGTAACCATTCCTCAAATAATCCTTTAATAAATCAAGGTGCATGTAGACTTCGTGTATCGTCATGTTGGTAGAGAAGACAGATAACCCATCCTCTCTCATAGCGAACCCTACAGCTCCGTGAAAATCGTTTATACCATCTTCGTCGGCTAGTCTTTGAAAAACTTCTTTAATTGATAGTTTTTCCGTCAGATCGTCTGGTACTGTTCCCTTACCAAAGTTACCTTCAATAACTTTCATTCTAAACCCTCCAGCAGCAGTTCAATGTAGTGTTTAGCTTTCTGTAGATCAGCGGCTAATCCTTTATTCTTATACCTACAAACGTACTTTATCACATTACCTTCACAAAAGCCCAGCTTATTTTGAATGCAGAAGTCTACAGGTTGGATAGCCATATCCTTGTAGTGTGATCCTCCTATCTGTCTATTAATAGCCTTTGCTGCAATGTGGTCACCAAAGGTAAGTTCTTTCTGATGAACATGATAGCTGGCCCGCCACGCTGCTGAATCCCATTCGCTTTCTAATGCGTCATTTAGTTTACTCATTGTCGTCTAACTCCTCAAATATTTCAATGTTGTCTAGTATCTTATCTTCTAGTGCATCGACAAGCTCTTCGATGGTAACTTGTAGTATATCACACAGAAGATCTGGATCATACTCCTGTATTATTCTTTGTTTAAGTTCAATAAATGTCAGTGACATAATCAATCAACTCATTTGTGTTATCTAAAGTGTAGTGCCTAAACCCTTCTTTTACACACCACTGTCCCATTGTTATCTTGCCGCCCTTTCTCACTTTAGTGTGAGGGTTAGACAGTACAAAGATTAATTCTGCGTATTGTGATGCTTCAGTATCTGCTGCATTCATCATATCTCGAATTGCTTTGTACTTCTGTGTATCACCTACCCTGAAGAAGCCCTTACATTCAATCAGTACAATATCCTTATAGACAAAGTCTGGTTTGTAGTTCCTGAATGTAGTGTAAGGTACATCGTATGGTTCGTAGTCCATCATCTTAGCTGGTAGAGAGTCTGCAAACTTCTTCTCTAATCCAGAACGATACTTACCGATACTCTTTCTCTTCTTCTTTACTGGGCGTTTAGAACTCATCTGGTATTGTCTCTTCTACACGTGGTAGTTTAACTACATCGACTAAATACTTAGGCCCGTAGGCGTAGGCAAATGTCCGTAGGTTAGGGTAGCAATGTTCTTTGTATTGACAGTAAGAGCAACCCATAGCTAACTTTGTATTGCCTGACTTCCCGTCTGGGACTGTGGCGTAACAATGTTCTTTAGGTTCTGGACCCATAACCATCTTCTTAACGTGTTCTACTCTCTCTACTATATCGTAATCTAAATACTTAAACATTGGATGATCTTTGTCTTCTTCGTCGTACATCAAGTAAGCCAAATGACCATTCTGTTTATCCATCGCAAGCCAGCCGTACTTAGTTTGTTTCTCTGAGTGAGCGTATGCTTTGATCTGTCCAATATATCCGAATGGATCGTCTTGTGCAAGAGTACCATCCTTAAACTTCTTATAGCCGTATGAACTGGTAGACTTAACGTCTGTTACTACGCCATCAATCTTACAGTCCATACTGCCCCTGATATCCGCTACATGGCAGGTCTTCTGTTCGCAGGTTACTTCATGTCCTGCTGCTTTTGTAAGAAACAGGAGTAGCTCTTCGATGACGTGTCCGTATAAGAATTTAATGTAGGTGTGGGGTTCAAGCTCTTCACCTGCTGTATCGTTGTATGAGTTCCAGAGGTACTTGTCTGTACGTCCAATGGCTGATAGACGTAGCTTTCTGCTGTCTCTGCCTTTAGATACGCCAAACTCTGTACGCATAAGCCCTTTAATGTTCTCGCCAAAGTTCTCAATCGCGTCATCAAGGTCAATATGCTCTCCTACTTCTTTAGTTGATACTAATTTATAGATGTCTTCTACTAGTGTGTCGATGCCCATGACTTTCCTGCCTTATATTCACCATCCAGTGGACAGTTTAAGTTGAAGTAAGTTCCAGCCGCTTGTATACAAGATACAGCTAACCTACCAAATACGTCTTCTTTACCGGCTTCTACTTCTGTCTGTATCTCATCGTGGATGTTACCTACAAACCTATACCTTATACCCCATAGTTTAGCATAATGATCTAGCAATGTCAATGCCTTCTTCATCACTATGGCACCCGCTGACTGTAGCAAGGTATTCAGGGCTGCGTGGCTAGATCGGATCATCAATCTTCTACCATCCAGACCTTCTATGTTACCCTTAATAGCCTGTTTCTCTACGTCAGCCCTCAACACAGCCAATGCTGGAGTATTCTCAAGGAACTTAGCCTTGAGTTTGGCACCTTCAGCCCTACCACCACCTACAATAGAACCTATCTTCTCATCACCAGCACCATACAAGTAAGCATAGATGAATGTCTTAGCCTGTGATCTATCGGTAAGACCAGCAGCAAGCATATTGGCTGTATGTATGTCACCATCAAGGATCTCAGAAGTGTACTTCTCATCGTTCATATAGTGAGCTAACATCCTAAGCTCTAATCCGCTTGCGTCCATACCGACCAGTGAGTATCCTTCAGCGGCTATCCAGCAGCTACGGCTCTCAACACCATAGGGTGAGTGACTACTGGGAACCTGAGCTACATTAGGCTTACTGTGTGTCATCCTACCAGTTACTGCACCGTTGCTGTTGACGTAACCGTGAACCCTGCCTGTGTCTGGATCTACTGCTTCGATCCAGCTACTGACCAACGCTATTCTCTTCTGTACAGTCAAGTACTCAGAGATTAACTGAGCCTGTGGAATATCAGTAACACCAACCAACACTGTCTCATCTACTTTAGGCTGGCCTTTGTCGGTGAATACTTCAGGTTTCCATCCAAAGTGTTGTAACCACCTACCTATCTGCTGTCTTGAACCTAAGTTAAAGATTGGATAGTCCACCCGACTAAACCGGCCACCAACATCAACCCAACTATCTCCGAGAAACTTAAGACCAA
>Ga0209119_1005241_pt1 | contig 10281 bp, 9 predicted proteins | sample COG_03_FD_184747 | JGI IMG/M metagenome (GOLD analysis project Ga0209119, IMG submission 184747) | Pelagic Microbial community sample from North Sea - COGITO 998_met_03 (SPAdes) (version 2) | ecosystem: Environmental > Aquatic > Marine > Neritic zone/Coastal water | place: Helgoland, sampling... | reverse complement strand
ATAGCAAGTTTTGCGGAGCTAGAACTTATACTGATATTTTGGAGTCAAATAATATTACTTTGGATTTTAAACCAGAGTTTGTCATTATAGAAATACCTGCTTTAATCTATTCTAATTATCCTGCAGAATTAATTGCGAATGCTGATTTAGATATTCTAGTGTGTCGTTCTAATAGAACTTGGTCAGATGCTGATGAATCTGCAATTATTAATTTAAGAGAAGCTTGCGGTTCAAATCTTAAAATTATTGTAAATGGAGTTAATTTAAATGAAATCGAATCCGTGTTAGGAGATTTACCAAAAAAGCGTACCAAGTTCAGAAAAAAAATAAAATCAGTATTTCAGTTTCAGTTTTTATCAAAAAATCAAATTTAAAAAAAAGAACTGATGAAAATGATTAAAAAAATAGCTCGAGAAGATAACTTTCTGTCATTAACAGGAAATCTTGTTATTGCTATTTTAGGTATTGGAGGCTTCGCTTTACTGGCCAGAAGTTTATCATTAGATGTTTTTGGTGAATGGGTATTATTTATAACGGGAGGTTCTTTTGTCGAAATGTTTCGATTTGGAATTACAAATACAGGTTTAATTCGTTTTTTATCTGGAGCAGATGAAGACTCTAGAATTAAACTAATAGGGTCAAATGCTTTAATTGGTTTAGGAGACACTGTTCTTGTAGCAATTATCTTAGTGTTTTGCTACTCTTTCTTTAATGATGCCATTAGTAATTCTGGTTATAATCTTTTTTTCAAATGGTATCCATTATTAGCTTTTTTAAATCTTCCTTGGAATAATGCGCTTGTTGTATTGCAGGCAGACCAAAAATATGATAAAATTTTAATTATAAAATCAATAAATAGTGGACTCTTTTTTTTAGTGGTTTTAGTTCATTTCTTTTTTATCGAAATGGAATTAAACGAATTGGTTATTGCCCTACTTATTATTAATGCTATTACATCTCTAGTGTCTATTACTTTAGGCTGGGATGGAACAAAATATATTACACAAGCAAGTTCCGATACCAATAAAACATTATTAAATTTTGGAAAATATACGACGTTTACCTTAATAGGCACTAACTTATTAAGAAGTGCAGATACCGTAATTATTAGTTTGAGCCCGATGGGAAGCGCCGCCGTAGCACTTTATAGTATTCCTTTAAAACTTACCGAATTGCAACAAATACCTTTGCGAAGTTTTGTTGCTACCGCTTTCCCAAAAATGTCTAAAGCTAGTGTTCAAGGCAGAGTTCAAGAAGTGAAAGATTTATTTTACACCTATTCTGGTGCACTCACGTATTTATTTGTAATTATCAGTTTAGTAACTTTTGTTTTTGCAGATTATTTAGTTTTAATTCTTTCAGGTGAACAATATTTAAAAGTTGATCCAATTACAGGGTTTAATGTTGTAGATATCGTGCGTGTGTTTTCTATTTATGGACTCTTACTGCCAATAGATCGAATGACAGGTATTGGGTTGGATAGTATCAATAAGCCTAACATTAACGCCGTAAAAGTATTTATTATGGTAGCGGCTAATTTAATAGGAGATTTTATAGCAATTTTTGTTTTTAAATCCTTAATTCTTGTTGCAGTTACCTCTATCCTATTTACAATAATAGGCATATGGATGGGCATGTACTTTTTAAATAAGGAATTAACCTTGTCTTATCAAGAAATCTTTTCTAGTGGAATTAAATTTTATAAAACTCTTTTTAATAAAGTAACTCAGAATCGCTTTATCACATTTAATAAAACAAATTAGGTTGACCACAAATAATAACCATATAAACCCTTTTGACAAGATATCAGGTTCTGCTAGTTTAGCTAAACCAAGGGTTATTCTATTATTATTTGGAAGCATAGCTTTAATAGCATTATTACTTGCTAAAATGGGGATTGCAGGTATAGGTTTGGTGTTGGCTCTCTTCTGTGGTAGCATTTACATCTATACAGTATTTAAAAATCCCATTATTGGTTTTTATACGGCGATTGGTTACAATTTTATAGTGCTTGGCATTGGACGCTATGTAAAAGATCTGCCATTAGGTTTTGGTATAGATGGGCTTATGATTTTAACCTTTTTAGCGCTTATTTTTTCTAGATTTAGAGATCGGGTTGATTGGTCCCCGGCAAATAAGGATATTACAATTTTAGCTGCGGTTTGGTTAGTATATTTTATATTACAACTCGCAAACCCTGAAGCTAGAATGATAGAACCCTGGATTGCTGGCAGAGGTACTGGATTTTATTTCTTTTTCTTTATTATTCTTACGTTCATGCTTATAAACACTAATAAAAGGCTAGATACATTTTTATATCTTTGGGGTGCTTTTTCTATACTTGCAACGCTTAAAGGAATCGGACAAATGGTTTTTGGGGTTGACACTGCAGAGCAAGCATGGTTGGATAGAGGAGGTGCCGTAACGCATATATTATTTGGTAAATTAAGAGTGTTTTCATTTTTTAGTGATGCAGGCCAATTTGGAGGTAATCAAGGATATTCCGGAGTCGTATTTATTATATTCTCCATGGCTAAAAAGGGGTTTCCTAGAATCTTTTTTCTTATCGCCGGAATATTGGGCTTATATGGAATGATGATATCAGGCACAAGAGGTTCTATAGCAGTTCCTTTCGCAGGTTTTATGACATTTTTTGTTTTAAGGAGAAATATTAGGTTGCTTGGCACTGGTATATTACTTGTCGTACTCTTATTTGTGTTTTTTAAATTTACGATGATCGCCAATGGTAATGCCCAAATAAGAAGAATGAGAACTGGCTTTGATCCTAATAATCCATCTTTACTAATCAGAAAAGCAAATCAGCAAATCCTAAAAGGGTATCTTGCCTCAAGACCATTTGGAGGCGGTATTGGTCATGCGGGCGATAAGGCACTGCGTTTTTTACCAAATGCATTTCTTTCAAATGTCGCCACAGATAGCTGGTACGTTATGATTTGGGCAGAGATGGGTATAATTGGCTTGATATTGCATCTATGTATTTTGTTTTACGTTATTGGAGTGGCTTCTTTTAAAGTCATGTTCAGAATTCGAGATCCAATAACAAAGTTAAAAATGAGTGCGTTAATTTCAGGGATGGTAGGAGTTATGTTGGCGTCCTATGGAAATGGTGTATTAGGTGGTATGCCTACCGGTTTATTAATATATGCATCCATGGCGCTCATGTCAAATCCACAAATTTTTGAAGAGCCTATTATAGAGAAAGAACCTGAATTAATTGCTACATAGCATATACCTAATACTATATTTAGTATTAAAAATATAATAATAAATATCCTTAAATCTACTCCATGAATTATAGAAATATAAAGGACTTAAATACTGTAATACTTCAAAATTCGAGTATTAACAATCGCAATTATAGAGCAAAAGCATACATTTCTAAATCCGATGTGTTCTGCTTAGGAACTGCATACAATCAGCTTGCTGTTGCTGCTGCTAGAATATCAGAACAGCCTCCGCTCTGTCAAGAAAATTATAAAATGTTTTTAGAATCAGAATCTTTCAAGAATACTTTAACAAGCGAGAAACACGCTCTGTTTTTTCAGAGCCCTGCTCTAAATATAGAAATAAAATTGTGAAACGACATCAAGCTTAACTTAGTAAACAAGTACCTTTTGAAACACAATATATCATGAGAATAGGAATAGAAGGTCAACGTATTTTTCGTAAAAAGAAGCATGGAATGGACATGGTTGCTTTGGAGCTTATTAAAAACCTTCAAATTATAGACAAAGAGAATCAATATTTTATTTTTGTAAAGCCAGATGAAGATAATTCTGTGTTGCAAGAAACATCAAATTTTAAAATCATAAAATTAAATGGTTGTTCTTACCCAACTTGGGAGCAAATTGCATTGCCAAAAGCAGCAAAAGAATATGAATGCGATATTTTACATTGCACAAGTAATACCGTTCCATTTTTTACAGATATTCCATTAATCACGATTCTTCATGATATTATATATATGGAAAGAAGTTATTTGAAAACACTAAAAAGTAGCGCAAGCACCTATCAAAAATTTGGAAGTATCTACCGGAAATTGGTCGTGCCTTGCGTTGTAAAAAAGAGCAAAAAAGTAATTACAGTATCTCTTTTTGAGAAAAATAGAATAGGAGATTTTTTTGGGATTAAAGGTGACAATAAATTGGATGCTATTTATAATGGCGTAAGTGAGCACTTTAAACCTGTTACCAATAAAGATGAACTGAAGCGGGTAAAGGAGGTTTATAATTTACCAGACAACTATTTCTTTTTCATAGGAAATACTGATCCTAAAAAAAACACAAAAGGAACTTTAAAAGCATTTTCAGACTTTTTAAAACAAACAGGTTTAAGTCACAAACTTGTAATCTTAGATTATGATAAAATTGAGCTTAATAAACTGTTAGTTGAAATTAATGACACAAAGCTTATTAATAATATCGTTTTAACAGGTTACGTTATTAATAAAGATTTACCAGCTATTTACGCACAATGCGATATCTTTTTATATCCTTCGCTTCGAGAAAGTTTTGGAATTCCGATGTTAGAAGCCATGTCTTGTAATGTGCCCGTTATAACCTCAAATACCTCGTCAATGCCAGAAGTTTCTGGTAATGCAGCTCATATTATAGATCCGTTTAAATCCGAAGAAATTACAGAAGCCATTGTTAAAATTTTAAATGATGATGCGTATCGAAAATCGCTTTGTGAAAAAGGTTTAGAACGCAGTAAACAATTTTCTTGGAAAAATATGGCAAAAGAGTATTTGAAACAATATGAATTAATTCATTTAGAAAATTTGAGAAAATAATAGATTATGAATATAAAATCTCAACAGCCTTTGGTCTCAATCGTAAGTGTAAACTACGACCAACCCGAAGTAACTTGCGAAATGCTGGCTTCTTTAGAAAAAGTTACATATCCTAATTTTGAAACGTTAATTGTAGATAACGCCTCTCCTACAAAATCTCCAAATATTATTAAAGAAAAATATCCGGAAATTCAATTAATAATAAGTAAAAAAAACTTGGGTTTTGCAGGAGGTAATAACATTGCCTTAAAACAAGCAAAGGGAGATTATGTCTTATTGTTAAACAATGATACTGAGGTGAAACCAGACTTTTTAGAGAGTTTAGTGGAGTTGATGGAGTCCGATAAAAAAATAGGAATTGTGAGCTCAAAAATTCTTTATTTCTATGAAGATAATGTCATACAATATGCCGGAGCATCCCCTATAAACCCCATTACCTCTCGAGGAAGTCATTACGGATATAAAGAAATAGATAATGGACAACTTGATGAAGTGACAGAGACAGCTTATCCTCATGGTGCTTGCATGATGATACGAAAGAGTGTTTTAGAAGAATTAGGGTTGTTATATGAAGGTTACTTTCTTTATTATGAAGAACTTGATTTTGCAGAACGCGTTAAGCGAGCAGGATATAAAATTTATTTCCAGCCAAACTCTTCCATCCTTCATAAAGAATCTATTTCTACTGGGAAAAATAGTCCTCTAAAAACCTATTATATGAATAGAAATAGGTTGTTGTTTGTAAGAAGAAATAGTAGCGGAATTACTTTATTCTTAGGGGTGATTTATTTCTTTCTGATTCCACTTCTAAAAAATACGATTAAGTATTTATTTGTTAAAAAGCATTTATCTGCTTTATATAGAGGTGTAGCCTGGAACATTAGAAATTTTAATATTAACAAAAACCAACAGTTATGATACTACTTGAAATATTACATTATCTTCTATTAATTTATCTAGGAGCATCCGTTTTGTTTTTAATAACTTATGCCATCCTTGGCAACTTACCGCGGAAAATAAAAAAATCAGCAAAAAATAAACAGCATAAATTTGTAGTATTTATACCAGGATATAAGGAAGATGCTGTTATTCTTGAGGTTGCTAAAGAGGTTTTAAATCAATCGTACCCAAAAAAATTATTTGATGTAATTGTTATTGCGGATTCGTTTCAACAAAAAACGTTAGACGATTTAAATTCATTACCAATAATTGTAAAAGAAGTTTCTTTTGATAAGAGCACTAAAGCAAAGGCATTAAATAAAACAATGGCAGAATTGCCTGAAAATTTATATGATATAGCCCTAATACTAGATGCAGATAATGTTTTGGCTCCTGATTTTATTGCGAAAATAAATGATTCATTTAATGCAGGTTATCAGGTGGTACAAGGACATAGAGCCGCTAAAAATACTAAAGGCGCTTTTGCTATGTTAGATGCTATGAGTGAAGAAATTAATAACAATATCTATGGTAAAGGCCATCGTACTATTGGTTTGTCTTCTAGGTTAGTGGGTTCGGGAATGGCATTTTCTTATCAATTATTCAAGAATACTATGAAGAATATTGATGCGGTAGGTGGTTTTGATAAAGAACTAGAATTAAAATTATTAAAACAAGGTTATAAGTTCGAATATAGAGATGATGCCATCTGTTATGATGAAAAAGTGAGTCAGGCTGAAGTATTCAAAAATCAAAGAATCAGATGGATATCGGCTCAATACCATTATTTAAAAAAACACTTTCTAACAGCTGTTTGGCACCTAATTACAAGAGGGAATGTAGATTATTATGATAGAGCATTTCAAATGATGTTACCACCAAGGTTAATTTTACCAGGTATTTTACTTGCTTCGGTATTTATTGCTTTTTTTTTAAGTCCAGATTTTTATTTTTATATATGGACAGTAATCTTTTTCGCCAATATATTATCCTTTGCAATTTCGATACCACGCAAGTTTTACTCTGTAGAAATGATCTTTGCATTTATGCAATTACCAAAAGCTTTCTTTGGTGTTTTTATTGGTTTATTTAAAATGAAAGGTGCTAATAAAACTTTTATTCATACGCCTCATACTTATGTTAAAGTAGAAGACAAAAATTAATTACGGGAGCATTTAAATCACATCAAAAAATGAATTGATAACATTAAAAAATAAGAAATCATGATTAAAGGTAAAGATATCGTCATAATTGGCATGCAAGCATGGGATATAGAAATTGGTAGTAATTGTAAAAATATTGCAACGGAATTCGCAAAGTATAATAGGGTGATATATGTAAACAATCCTTTAAGTATCATCGACTTTTTTAAAGCAAAAAAATCAGAACCGCTAGAGAAAAGAAAACGAGTTGTTTTTGGCAAAGAGAATGGACTTAAACAGGTTTCCAGTAATTTATGGGAGTTTAATCCTAAAACTGTTTTTGCGCCGACAAACCGTATTAAACAAAATTTTATTTTTGATCGATTAACCCGATACAATGCTAAAAAATTATTTAAAGAGATACTGCGAGCGCTCACAGATTTAGAATTTAAGGATTACATTCTATTCAATGATAGTTCAATGTTTTTAGGAGAACAACTTAGAATTCTTTTGAATCCTAGTTCATTTATCTATTATATTAGAGATAATTTAGTTAATAGTCCATTTTCATATTGGAATTTACATGGTAAAAGGTATGAAGCTTTGCTAATTAAGGCCGCTGACGTAGTGGTTACCAATTCTATATATTATACGGAATATGCGCGTAATTTTAACACTAATAGCCATATGGTAGGGCAAGGATGCGATGTTTCGCTCTTTGATTTTAAATTACGAGAAATAATAACGGCAAAAGAATTAACCGCTATCAAAGGGCCAATTATTGGGTATGTTGGATACTTGGCTAGTATTAGGTTAGATATAGATTTATTAGAGTTTATAGCTAAGAGTAGAGCAGATTGGAGTATCGTACTTGTTGGGCCAGAGGATAGTACTTTTGCTAATTCTAATCTGCATAGTTATGATAATGTTCATTTTTTAGGAGCAAAAGAAGGCACTAATCTTCCTAATTATATTAAAGGGTTTGATGTGTGTATAAACCCACAGTTGATGAATGAGACCACCAAAGGAAACTATCCTAGGAAAATTGATGAGTATTTAGCAATGGGAAAACCAGTAGTTGCTACTAAAACAATTGCTATGGGATATTTTAAAGACTGGGTCTTTTTAGCAGAAACAAAAGAGGACTATTTATTGCTTATAGAGAAGGCGAATAAATCCAATTCTATAGTTTTAGAGAATTCTAGACGCGAATACGCACTTACGCATTCATGGGAAAATAATATAAAAAAAATTGGACACGCATTGGAGTCCACAGAGTTAATTAATTTAAAAAATAAAATAAAATGTTAAACGACAAACCAAAATTAAAGAAAATTTTACACTACTTAATGGTTCATTCTTATGCTACAAGACCTAGACTTTGGTTTAGGATATTAGGCTATCCTTTTATTATCAAAAAAGGAAGGGGAGCGATAATTAAAAGAAAGGCTAGACTTGACCTTATTCCTACAAAAAAATTTCAGATTGGATATAGAACAATTATTGAAGATTATTCTATCATAAATAATGGTATGGGAGATATTGTAATAGGAGATTTCAGTAGTGTTACTTCAAGAGTAAAATTAGTAGGTCCGGTAACACTGGGGAATTATGTTACAATTGGAAGCGGTGCACAAATTACTGGATTGACTCACAATTTTATGGACGTTGATAGACCTATAAAATTGCAAGGGGTTACTGCCGATTTAACTGTTGTTAAAGATAATGTTTGGATAGGAGGTAATTCGGTTATAATACAAGGATTAACCATTGGTACGCATTGCATAATTGCATCCGGAAGTGTCGTTACAAAAGATGTCCCAGATTATTCTGTGGTTGGTGGAAATCCTGCAAGAGTATTAAGACAATATAATCACCAAACTAAAAAGTGGGAAAGACCTTAAGAATATATTATGGAAACATTAAAAATTACTTTTTGGTCATTATTATTTATTATTGTTTACACTTATGTAGGCTATGGTATTTTATTATTTGTCATTATTAAAATAAGACGATTTTTTAAGATTGGAAATAAAGTTGAAATAAACCCATCTTATGAGCCAGAAGTAACCTTATTTATTACGGCTTATAATGAAAAAGATTATGTATCAGCCAAAATGAAAAATAGTTTAGAACTCGAATATCCTAAAGAAAAAATAAACATTGTTTGGGTTACTGATGGTTCTGACGACGGCACACCAGATTTGTTAAAAGGCTATCCAAATACAACTGTGCATCATTTAGACGAGCGCAATGGTAAAATTGGTGCGATGAACAGAGGTATGGATTTTGTAAAAACTCCGATCGTTATTTTTAGTGACGCAAATACCAATTTAGGAAAGGAATCGATTAGACGTATTGTTAATTTATTTAGTAATCCTAAAGTAGGCTGTGTATCTGGTGAAAAACGAATAGTAACTAAAGAAAGTGATGTCGCCTCTGGAGCAGGTGAGGGTTTATATTGGAAATACGAGTCAGCTTTAAAAAAGTGGGATGCCGAATTGTATTCCGTTGTGGGTGCGGCAGGAGAACTATTTGCAATAAGAACTCCACTATACCGACATGTTGAAAAAGACACCTTATTAGATGATTTCATTATCTCGCTGCGAGTAGCTCAAGATGGCTATACCATTCAATACGATCCTGAAGCTTACGCTATTGAAACCGCCTCAGCAAATGTGAAGGAAGAATTAAAACGTAAAGTTAGAATTTCCGCAGGAGGAATTCAAGCCATTGTAAGACTTAGGTCTTTGCTTAATGTATTTAAATATGGTACACTGTCTTTTCAGTATATTTCTCACCGTGTTCTGAGATGGACTTTAACACCACTTTGCCTTGTTTTGTTAATTCCGGTTTCATTTATATTATCTTACAATGTAGGAGTGTTTAATGTCGGATTGTATTCAGTTTTATTTTGGCTACAAGTTTTGTTTTATTGTGCTGCTTTATTAGGTTGGTTCCTAGAAAATAGATCTACAAGAGTAAAAGCTTTATTTGTTCCGTATTATTTTTTTATAATGAATCTTTCCGTGATATTAGGGTTTTTTAGATATATAAAAAAATCACAATCAGTAAATTGGGAAAGGGCTAAAAGAGCAGTTTAATATTTTTTTAAAAGCTTACAGTTCCGTTTTTAGGAATACAATTCCGATATTCGGAATATCTGATAATTAATATTGATTTTAATTAATTGATATTTAACACTTTATTTCAATTGTGTTTTTGGCATAACTTTGGTCTTGTTTAGGCTAGCATTAAATTTCCAAGTACAAAAAGGGTATTTATCACTAAAGACTGCATAGATGAATAGAAGAAAAGCTCTCGGAGGTATTTTAGGTTTTACAGGAGTTGGGTTGGCTTCCTTTGGAGGTTACAAATATTTTTTAG
>Ga0209119_1005228_pt1 | contig 10296 bp, 14 predicted proteins | sample COG_03_FD_184747 | JGI IMG/M metagenome (GOLD analysis project Ga0209119, IMG submission 184747) | Pelagic Microbial community sample from North Sea - COGITO 998_met_03 (SPAdes) (version 2) | ecosystem: Environmental > Aquatic > Marine > Neritic zone/Coastal water | place: Helgoland, sampling... | reverse complement strand
ATTGAGAAGCAGGTAACAAGTCTTTAATCAGTGCATCTAATGAAAACTCTGCAAGAGTTCCATATTTTTTAACTCCAGCTAAAATTTTCGTTATACCTTCTTGGCTTTTATTTAATAATTCGACCTGACTATTAAAATTTCCTACTTTTTCATCAACTTTTGTTAAGGCCTCGGTCATATCTTTAGTTACCCCAGTTGATAGGTTGTTAAATGAAGTCGACATTGAGCCAAGTGAAGTATTAATAGTAGTATTTAAGGTATCTTTTAATGAAGTAATTTCTGTCTTTAAATTGGCCATCTCTTCAGCTTCTTTATTTACACCTATCTCTTCTTTGTTTGTTTTCTGCTTAATAATCAAAAAGATAGCTGCTGCAACACCAGCTAGGATTAATAGTAGAATGATTGTTTCAATGTTCATACTACCTTTATAACCGCATTATTTATAAATTAAATGGATATATATTTTATTTAAAAAAACAACTAATGCGGCTATTATTTATATTATGAGCAATAAAGTTAAGAAAAAAATTCCTAAAAAAAAAATTCCTAAGAAAAGAGAAAAAGATAAAAAAGTTAAGATAACTCTAGAAAGACAAAAAGATTTAAGCCGAATTTTTTTGGAAGAGCTTTATATTAACAATTTTAAAGGTATTGAAGATAATGAAAAACCAATAAAATTTGCACCAAAAATAACTCTATTATTTGGAAAAAATAGTGCTGGAAAAAGTTCAATATTACAAGCAATTAAGCTAATTCAACAAAGTTCACATAATGACAATGATTTAGAACTCAATCCAAAACAAAGTTACCCGGGTGGTTTTTATTTTCCTTCATTTAAAGAATTGGTTTCAAAAAAAGATACTAATAAATCAATAACATTAGGAATAACAGCAAATGAAAATGATACTTATGGTCACTCAAGTGTTCCGGATGTTCAACAAAAAGGAGATAATAAAAAAACTATAATTAAAAAATTTAATTTAAAAAATAATGAAGTTATTTGTAGTGAAGTTGATTTCTACTCTCCAACAGATGATAAAGAAAAATTTATTTCACTTAAAAACGAACCTTTTTACTTAAAAGGACTTAGTGGAGAAAAAATTTATACGAAATCTAAGATTTCTTTCATAGAAAATAAATATGCATATAAAGAATTATTTATCGAAACGTTCAAAAATAAAAAAAAAATTATTTCTTATTTAGAAAGAGCTCAAGAATTTAGAGATGATTTCTATGAATTAATAATGAAAAAATATTCTAATAATGATGATGAACAAAGAAAAAAAACTAGTGCTGAGTTAAATAAACTATTTTCTAAAACTGAAATAACTGCTGGATCTGTAAGTAGATTTAATCCTGCTTCATTTCAATTCCCTGTTAAGCAATTCAATAAAAAGAAAATAGTAAGTAGATTGGATGATCATAAAAAATTTATTGAAAATATGAAAGATGATTATCAAAGTTTTTTAAATTATATATCTAGAGATATACAAACATGTAAAAAATTTTTATTCAAAAATAATGAAATTTTTACTGCAAATAAGATTCAAGACAAGATTCCAAGAACTCTAAATGAGGTTGAAGAGAAATTATTAAATGAAAGTGCAAGAAGCTATTCGTCATTGGTTGATTTTTTATGTTTTGTTGTTGCGGAGATTAATGGTGATGAGCTTCCTTCAAAAATGGATTTTAAAGGTACTGGGGAGAAAGATTTAAGAAAAACTCTTAACCCACAAAAAATGATTTCTTATTGCAGTAGCACAATATCTAATTTGTTAAATTCTATTTATATTTTTCAGGGTCAGAAAGCATTACCCCACCAATATGAAAATATTTCAGTTGAGGAGGATTTTGTAGGTTACAATTATGAATTTTTACACAAAGTAATCGAAAATAATAAATCAAGCATAAACAAATGGCTTAAACATTTTGATTATGATTTTAAAATTGAAACTGAAACTGGAGGACCAACAAATGTAACCTTAATTCAACATAAAAAGGAAAATTTTAAGATAAACTATAAGTATGGTGGATTGGGTGCAGAAAATGTTCTTCCAGTAATTGCTCAATCTGTAGCGGCAAAAAATAAAGTTATTATATTTGAAGAACCTGAAAGAAGAGCGCACCCAGGTTTGCAGGTGAAACTTGCAGATTTATTTGTACAAACTAGTAAACATAATCAGTTTATAATTGAGACTCATAGTGAAAATCTACTTTTAGGAATATTAAAAAACATAAGAGATGGTAAAATTAGTCATAAAGATGTCCAGGTATCCTATACGTATATTGAAAAAGGAAAAACTAAAATAGATGAGCTTTCAATAAATGAAAAAGGAAATTTTGAAACCAATTGGAGACACGGCTTTTTTACAGAAAGATTAGATTTAATTTAAATTCATGATTAAATCATGTCTAATTACATCTAAGTTTCTCAATACAATTTGTACCAATGAAATATTATTTTATAAATTTTACGAAAATTTTTATTTAGAAAATAAAAAAATAGCTAAAGAAGTTATTTTTTTAATAAACGATAATGAAAATAGTGTGAAAGAAGAATATAAAAGAATTTGTAAAAAATTTAAGGATACAAATACAAGAATGGGAATTTTAATAGATGATTTTCTTTTAAAATTAAATTTTGAAAATGTAAATTTAAATGAATATAAGGATTTTATAGATATCATTCTTGACGATGTAAAAGATATTGAAAAACCAATTAAGTTAAATGTTCCATATATAGAATTTCCTATTACAGAAGATAAATTTATAAATGAATTAAAATCTTTAACAAAATTTGCAAAAAAGGTAACGTTATTTGATCCAAATTTTTTGGATCATATCACAAATTTCTCTCAAAAAGGAATAGTGTCTATAAAAAATAATCTAGAAAAAATTTATAATGATAAAGATTTTGAAAATTTTAAGCCTAAGATTATAGATATTAACTTTGACTATAATTATAATTATCAGGCTTGCTTTAAAACTTCTATTAGAAATATTTTGGAAATTATTTTATCTCATAAAAAAAGAGATGGTTTACAATTTGAAATACTTACATCTATAAAAGATGATATTCAAAAAAAATTTAATTTGTTAATTAACGATATAATAAAAAAACATTATGAAGAAAAAAATTCATTAAGAAAAAAAAAAATTGAAACATTGTTAAATAGTATTAAAGCCCATTTTTTTTCTAAAGACTCTTTAGAAGGTAATATTAATTATAGCTATCAAAATATTTTATCTAAGTGCTTTAGCGATGCTAAATGGAAAAAATATCAAATTAATTTAAGAATTATAAATGATTGGAATGAAAATTCAGATCAATTTTATAGAAGGGGTATTTTGATTGAAGGAGACATGATTAGGAGCGTTATATGCGTTGGTAAAGGCTTAAATTTCTATGAAATACATAAAAAAAAACCAGCAAAATTAAGAAAAGAACGTAATTATCGACTTAAATTAATTGATAATCCCAATGAAAAAAAAACTTATACAATCCAAACGCGATTTTCAGAATTCAATCAAAAAATCAAGTATTTTCAACTCAATTAATATTAATAATTCATAAAACAAACACTTTCATCTGCTAAAAAAAATAATCTTTTTAAGACTGTTGAATAATTAAATTTAGCGGTTATATTATTAGTAAGAGCAGCCACCAAATCTTATGAAAACAAGATTAGGCCAGGTGGCAGGCCATAAAGCTCTAATAACATTGATAAATTTCACTGAAGCTTCAGAAGCTTTGGTAAATAGAGAGCTAGAGCTTGTTAAAAACAATACTAACCTAGCTAAGGCTTACTGTGCTCTCTCCCCAGATATTCGTCAAAAATCTATAATCTATAGAGCCATAAAACACTTATTAAAAATCTCTCATTATTATAATAATAAAGAAAACACAGAAGATGTTGTGTCAGAGGCATTATTTTTTCTTAAAGAAGCTTCTTTAAAATTTTTTGAAGAAAATAGAACAATTAACTTTGAGCAATTTGCAACTGTTCATATTAGAGAAAGTATAAAAGGGTATTTAAGCAAAGCAAATGGTTTAAATAGCTCAGATCAAAATAATTTAATTCATACGGCAATAAAAATTATTAAAAGAAAAACTGATAACTGTCGTTTAAGTTATGATCAAGCGAAACATTTAGCTAAATGTTATAATTTATGTGAAAAAAACGGATATAAAAAAATATGGAGATTAGAAACACTTCATTTTAATAAAATACCACTTTGGCAAAAAGTTACAAATGAAGATGGAAATGAAGAAGAAGTTTGTATAGCTGATAAAAAACAAATTAATCTTTATGATAATAATTTTCAAAATGATTTTAATGATCCCTCAATTGTATTTGATAAAATAGAGAATCAAAAAGAACTAGATAATAATAAAGTTATCTTAAATAATTTTAAAAAAACCTTAATCAAAAATAGAGAACAAATAATTTTTGAAAAAAGATTATATTGTATTTCTGAAAATCCTTTTAAATTAAAAGACTTAGCAAAATTATTAAACATATCAATACAAAGAGTTAACAACATAGAAAATAATATTAAAAAAAAATTAAAAGATTTTTATATTGTTGAAAAAAAAAAAAATACGGACATTAAATAAATATGAAATTCAATACAAACAAACATAAACAAAGGAGGTCACGTTCAAATAACATTTATGGCCTTGGTAAAAGTAGCTGTCGAGTAGCGGTAACGCCTCGTACTTCTGGTTCCCTTCATATTCCTTTCTATCATAACCAGAAGTCTTTCTCCAGCTGCTCTACCAAGGCTAAAAATGCTTTAACTAAAATTCACTTTAGAAGTTTTACAAGTAGAAGATCATGTTGGAATTTCAAACAAGAATTAAAAGCAAAATTTAATAGTCTTTCAGATAAAAAATTAACTATTCGAACTAACATTCGAGGAACAAAAATTCAATACTTCTATGGAGCAAAAATATGAGTGATGAAATAGACATTAAAAATAAAATAAAAGCTAACTCATCTTTGTTTATCAAATTTGTGAAGAGTGCTGTTACTGCCTCTCCTAAAGTTCAAAACAATTTTCTAGATGTAACAGCTCAAGTAGCCTTAACTATCCAAAAAATAATTGATGATGCTAACTTAGTTGTAGATCTTGATTATAAAGGGAATGATTTTTGGTTAAAAAACCGTTGTAAAACTTCATGTTTTATTGATGGAGGTGTTGATAGAACATCAATCATCAGTAGCGCACCTTTAAGTATTAGAGCTGGTAGCTATATCGTTAAACCAGATGCTGAAGACAAACATAGAGAGTTCTTTGAGGAAAGTATGGTCTTCCTTGGTGATCTATATGATCCAAAGAATGAACTTTATGATTTATCAGACGATGATTTCGATGAAGATCAAATGCTTAATAAGAAAAAAGATGGTGCAAGAATAATTTTTGAAGCAGTAACTATTGTTAAACACATATTACTTAATAGAAAATTTGATTATTGCTTCTTACATGGCCCTATTGAAGCAACTGTAATGCCTTTTACGGTAATGGGCTTTCCAACATTTACAAAATTTGCAGTAGAGAACATGCTACCCTTCTATAATAAAAATAAATTAAATGCAGAAGCTAGACACTTCATTAACGTTTATCTTGAGGCTCTTAAATATATTAAACAAAGTAAATTCCCAGTTTATGGTATTGTTGAGACATCAAATTCAGCTCCTTATATAAAAAATCTTTTATACACTTATAAATCTAAAAGTATCATCTCAGATAAAGATTTTAGAAATACTCTATCGACTATTAAAAAATATAAAATAACAGACTCACATTTACTTGAGATAATATTAAAAAATGGTCAGGCCTTAAAACCATTAGAAGTTAAAAAACAAATTAAAGGCTTTAGTGTAACTTCTGGTTCTGCTTGGGAAGATAAAATGGAATCTTTTCCTAGTGTATATATTGGTTATATAAAAACAACTGATCACTCATCTCCTATAAGAATTGAGTCCCTAAGATCTCCAACTGATTTTCAAAAAGATTTTGAATATATTTTAGCAACTGCAAGGTTATTACCAAACTATGGTTTTCCTGTTGGTCTAAATATTGTAGATAAATTTGCAAAAATCCCGAATTGGATGAGCAAGGCTTCAAGAAGATATTATGCAACTCACTTATTAAAACAAGCAATCAAAAGCAAAGATCAAAATACAATCAGTCTAGCTGTAAAAATTCTTTCACGAAAAGTTAGATCTTGGAGAAATAGACCTTTAGGAGGCATGGCAAGATAATGGATACAAAAAAATGGCAATCAATAGGTACAGTTCTAGGTGAAACTAATATAGATCACTTTTACTTTAGCTTAAAAAACTATAAAGCTAAAAAAGGTGATATCATCACTACAGAATCCAAAATTCCATCAAGTGAAGGAAATGTTATTCCTGTGACTGTTTGGGGTAAAATATCCTCTATAGAAAGTTCAAATGCATTCTTCCCAACAGAAGCTGCTCAAGAACTAACTAATGAAAATATAGATATTAGAGACACTATTCTACCCATGACAAGAGATGAACTTATATGCAAAGTCATCATTCTTGGGTTTACATTTAAAGATAACCTAAAATTATTACCTCTTAACTACCCAGTAAGACCCGCAGCAACTGTAAGTTATCCATCAAGTGAAGACGTTGAAGCCTTATTAATCTCTGATTTAGGTTCAAAACACCCTTTATTTATCGGAAGTTTATTAGCGAGAGACGCTGTAAAAATAAGGATTGATGCAGATAATTTAGTATCTCGTCATGTATCCATCTTTGGCATGTCTGGTTCTGGAAAAACTGTAATGGTCAGAAGAATAATGGATGAGCTTTTAAAGAAGCAATATCCAATGGTTGTTCTTGATATCCATGGTGATTATCTAGGTTTCATTCAAAAACAAAAAAAATTATATCCTAATAACGAAGTTAAATTATTCTACCCTAACCTTTCAGTTAGCTCTGAGGATAAAGAAATTATCTATACTCTAATAGAAAAGCTTGGAAATTCATTAACAGATCCTCAAAAAGATTTCCTAAGTTCTCTATTAGAAAAAGTAAAATATGAAGGTGGTAGTCTATTAAAATATATAGAAATACTTGCCTATAAAGCAAGAGAGTACGCTTCAGAATCTTCAACTGCTTTTAAAAATATTAGACCTGCTTCAATGTATGTGGCTGCAAGAAGTTTAGGTCAAGTTGCTAAAAAATTAAAAAATATGGAACAAACAAATTTTAGACACAGACAAAAAATGAGTAATCTAAAATTTGAAGAGTTGCCTGATCCTGCAACAGAACCTGAAAAAATTATAGCAAAAGGCCAATTAAGTATTCTATACCTTAAAGGTTATGAAAACCTACCAGCTAGCGCTATCGTTTCTATTTTATTAGAAAACTTATTTAAACATAGACAAGAAGTAGAGGAAGAAATTCCACCTTTCTTAACTATAATTGAAGAAGCTCATAACTTCATTCCATCTAGATCGGAAAATAAAGACAATATTCCATCAGTAGAAACTATAAGAAAAGTTATTACTGAAGGAAGAAAATTTGGAACTGGCATAATGATTATATCACAAAGGCCTTCAAGGTTAGATGAAACCATTGCCTCACAATGTAATAGTCAAATTATCTTTAGAATGGTTAATCAAAAAGATCAAAGAGCAACTACTAGAGATTCTGAAACTTTAAGTGTAGATGATTCTAAACAATTACCAAATCTTGCTAATGGCCAAGGTATAATTAGTGGTCAAGTTGTTAATTTCTCATTGCCTGTTCAAATTAAATTTGACGCTGAATTAATCAATGATGACATTGGTAATGAAAACTTCATTACTGCAGTTGAAAATTGGGATGAAAAAGACTCAGTCAAACAAAGAAAAAAGTTTGCAAAAGATTTTTCAAACATCTCTTCAATAGATAAAAGGAGAGCAAATTGATTATCACTCCATTCACATTAAGCTTTATCTTTACAATGATGAAAGCAACAACACTTTTGTATGGAATGTTAGTTTTCTATACTCTAGGAAAATATGGAAAAATTCCCAGACATGCTATGCATTTTGTTTGGTCATTTAGCCTTGGGGGCTGTTTATTCCTAGCTATTGGCCTTTTTTTAAATAATTACCAGTTAATAAGAGGTGGATTATTTATCATTGGAATATTGGTTTTACTTTTAACTCATACCATTTTAACCAAGCACCAAAAATTTAAAGAAAGGATCAATGAAGAAATCGATTCAAAATAATAAATCTCATGATTGCCCTGTCTGTGATGGCACAAGAAAAGCTAAAGTAATTAAAAATATAGCTCAAATAGGAAAATATCATCTTGGTAAAGAGATTACTGAAGAGTGCAAATTTTGCTTACCAAAATATAACAAAGAGCTCTATGAGCCAGAAAGTGTCACATTACAATAATGACAAAAGTATTAACAGTTGATGATGTCGAAATAGAATTTGAAAAACAAAACCCAAATCATTCTTGTAAATGGTGCATTTATATTAGGTTGAGAAAAAAAGACAAAGAACAAACAGTCTTAATGATACGCACTAACAATAAACCATATACTCGTTTCACATTTCATTCTGGTATTTTAGTTAATCAATCTACTGAAACTCTAAAAGATATTTTAGCCAATAGCATGAATGACATTAAAGAACTCCGAGAAATTGAAAATAATGTAAACGATGAAAAAAATTAATCATAAAATAAAAAGTTTAAGTATCGAACTGGATAAAAGTATTCAGTTAAAGGATCTTAATAATGTTATTAAAAAATTTAAAAAAAACACAGATGATAAATATAAGGTTAAAATTTCTATCACTCTCTCTTTTGAAAGTGGCACTCTTATTCTTAGTCGAATCAGAAAACCTTATTTAAAACTAGTAAAAGATATAAATGAAAAAAAATAATCTCAATATCTTATTAACAAATATGTCAAAAAAATTTAATAATGCTGAATATAATCAAGCAACCTCAACTATATATGCTATTTTAAACAGTGTAACTTACGGTTATGATGATCCTCTTTCACCTCAATTTTTAAATGTTGCAGAAGAAATATATTCAAAATTTAGCCTAGCAAGGGCCTTAAATAAAACACCAAATAAAATTAATAACTATAAATTGATAAAAAATAGTAAAGGAAACAACATTATTAATTTTACAAATTTCAAAAAAAGATGAGATTATTTTTAATTTTTATTTCATTAATTGTTAGTTCATTTTTTATATTATCTTTGAACAGCAAACTTGGTGCAGAAGAAGAGTGGATTATAGATAAGTATGAAACTCTGACTTACGCAAGGGTATCGGGGGAGGTAATTCATGGTGATAATTTAAATTTTTTCATTCAATCTAGAACGAATTGCGAAAAAGTGTGGAATAACTTTACATTTTATACATATGAAAACCCTGGAGACATAAAGCAACTTTTAAATAAACATATTCCAATAAAGATTAATGGCGAAAATTTTACAGCCGAAGTTGATGCTGTCAGCCCATTTTTAATGGGTTATAGAGTTATGTTTACCTTGGGTGTTTATCCTCTCAAAGAATATATTTATGAATTAAATAAATTTTATATTGAAGAAAAAAAATATGAAATTGAAATAGTTGATGGCATAGGCTTTAAGGCAAAAAAGTATTTTGACATATCTAGAAATAGTTGGAAACTAGATAAACTTGTTCCATCTGTTTTAGAAGCTTATAAGCTATGTAAACAGATAGATGATTTAAATAGTTAATAATATTGTGCAAAAATTGAAAAAAAAATTAAAGAAGAAAAATTTTTTAGCAAAAAGCCTACAACAAAAACTATATCAACAAAAAGTTGTACCAAATAAAAAAGCTTATAATCGAAAAAAACAAACAAGCGTGACAAAATAATGCATAAACTGGGTATATTTAAAATTTCATTTAAATATGAAGAGTGATTATAAATAATTATGAAAAATAAATCAGTAGAACCAAAAAATAATGGCCTTACAATGAAGCAAATGATGGGTTATTTTAAGAGATCTAAAGGTGATAATAAGATGTATTGGAAAGGTCGTACTGATGCATTTAGAGGTTCACTTAGGTATCAAGAGTGGTTAGAAATGAAGAACAAAAAATAAAATAATGGAATTAATCTTAATACTAAAAATACTACTTATTATAGGAGCTATTGTTGCAGCTTATGCTGTGCTTAGAAACCTTGATATTATTAGGATTATTTTAATTTACGTAAAAGATACTTTACTTCGAAAGTAACTTAACTAGTTTTTTAACTAAACCATTT
>Ga0209119_1005226_pt1 | contig 10300 bp, 7 predicted proteins | sample COG_03_FD_184747 | JGI IMG/M metagenome (GOLD analysis project Ga0209119, IMG submission 184747) | Pelagic Microbial community sample from North Sea - COGITO 998_met_03 (SPAdes) (version 2) | ecosystem: Environmental > Aquatic > Marine > Neritic zone/Coastal water | place: Helgoland, sampling... | reverse complement strand
TTTATAATTAAGTATATTGTTATCCGAAAAGTAGTTGCTATTTTATCCGCTACTGCTCTTATACTAAGACGTTGTGCAACATGTTAAAAACCGAACATAGAACAAAAAACAGAATATAGAATGAAAAAAATTGGACTTGTAGGAGGAATTAGTTGGACTTCCACTTTGGACTATTATAAATATCTTAATCAAGGTATTAACTCAAAATTAGGTGGCTTAAACTCTGCCCAATGTATAATATACTCATTGAATTTTTCGGATATTCAAAACAAAGGGTGGACTAATTCTTTTGACCTTATTTTTGACGCTTGTAAAAATTTAGTTTCAAGCAATGTAAATGCCATCGTTTTGTGTGCAAATACAGCCCATCTTTTCGCAGACGAAATTCAAGAAAAAATTGACATTCCAATTATTCATATTGCATCTGCCACTGCAAAGGAAATAAACAGAAAAAAATTGAGCAAGGTTGGATTATTAGGAACTAAATTCACGATGGAAATGGATTTTTATCGAAATAAACTGAAAGAATATAGCATAGAAACAATTATCCCTACCGATAAAAAAGATGTAGAAGAAATACAAGATATTGTCAAAAATGAACTTGGAAAAGGAATTGTTACTAAAGAATCAAAGGAGAAGTTTATTAATTATGCTAATAAGTTAGTCGAAAGAGGAGCTGAAGGAATTGTTTTAGGCTGTACAGAAATACCTATGCTAATTGAACAAAAAGATTTTAATTTTCCGGTATTCGATACAACTAAAATTCACGTAGAAAATATCATAGACTTTGCCTTGGAAAGTGAAAACCTAGTTGCCCACAAAGTGTAAAAATAATAAGGGTTTTAGTGCTTAACCTTAAGTGGCGTTCATTTTACATGCTACGTTTCATACATAAATCCGTTGGCATATTTCAGGACAAGACATTTTGAAAAAAAATGAGAAACTTAATTTACATTTTAATAATTACAATATTCTTTTCTTGTAACAAAAAGAAAGGAGAATTGGACTTGTGTGGTTTAGGGATTCTTAGGCCTTATTATCTAACAGGACTAGATTATGAAGGCGGAATATTTGCAATAAAGGAAAAATATAAGAATGAATATATTACCGTAAAAAAAGGTCAAAACTCTGGAATAGTAAAAATTCGATTTGATGTCAATTGTAAAGGAGAAACTGGAAATTTTGAATTTGAAACCTATAATCTAAATTATGAATTAACAACTATAAATGATTCTATTGTTAATCAAACAGTTTTAATCGCAAGAAAATTGAATGATTGGACTTCTGGAACTAATGATGATAATGAAAATATTAATTCATTTAAATTTTTGGCAATAAAAGTAATCAATGGAGAAATTAAAGAAATATTACCAAAATGATAAAATGGATTAAACGCATCATACTTGGAATTTTAAGCACAGTTCTAATACTAATTTTGCTTTTTGTTATAATTAAACCAAAATCATATTATATAATTAATTCTATGGTTGGTTCACAAATGCAATGGTTTGGTTATGATAAAGAAGGAAATGAAATGATTGAAAAATCAATAAAAAAACTAAAGAACTTTAGTGCTTCACAATATCATTCATTTTCCGTTCAAAATACGAAAAATGGTAATTATAACAAAGCTATAGAATATTTAGACAAAGCATCGAAATTGGAACCAGAAGAAGTTGATGGCTATTATGGTTGGTTATTACTTTACTATTACAGAGATTATGAAAAAGCTTTATTTCACTTAAACAGATATGATTCTTTCACACCTGATTTTGATGATTATCCCCAAGGAGATAATATACTTTTCACAAAAGCTTTATGCCATAAGGGATTAGGGCAATACAATAAAGCTCTCGATTTATTTGATAACGCAATTAAATCTGAATTAAAAGAACATGATGAAAGTTGGATTCCTCATCAAGTTTATTTTCAAAAAGCGAGAACATTACATTTATTAGGTCAACAGAAAAAAGCTATTGAATATTACGACAAAACAATTAAGTTATGGGACAAAAGTGCTGAATCGTTTTATTATAAAGGTCTAGCTCAAATCGAAATTAATGACTCATTAACTGGGCGTAAAAATCTGAATATAGCATTAGATTTAGTAAAAAAAGGTTACAAGACTTCTGATAGTTATGTTGCATTATTTGACGAAGTTTATCAAATGGAAATTGAAAAAACAATTAATGAACTTTAGGAAAAAAAACGATGTACAACATCACCTATAAAATAATATGGGTTTTGTTGTTTAATCCCGAGGTTTGTGTATATTCAAACTTTGGCCAAATCTTTTAATTTGGCTTTTAAAATAAAAAAGATAATTAACAAAATATAAAAATTCGGCTTTAGTTCAATCCGAAAAGTTAGCGTCTTTTTACATGCTACGTTTCATACATAAATCCGTTGCTCATCTCACTATTCCAATTTATCCTTTCTTTAATCAAAACATACCCTTCAAAAGAAAGCAATTAAAAGCCCTCTTTGAAGCTATAAAAAAAGTTGCAAAAGAGAATCAGTTATAACTTCATATGTAGCATAAATAAGAGTGCCATGATCTTGTTACCTTATAAAAAGTCCCTTTCATCTAAATACATATTTTTTACTTCTGTTGATTGTTTTTCATACGTAATTTAGTGATGAATGAGGACAAAAGTTCTTGTTACATAGGAAACAGCAAGCTGAAAAGTGGAGGGTTGTTTTTTATGTAAGCCGTTGGCTTTAAAGTAATAAATATAAAAATTCGTTTGATGATTTATAAAAGTGATGCGGTAGTATATACATAATAAAACTTCCGTTTATCCCCCCAAAAAGTTGTGATAAGCAGATAAAATTTTTGCATATAAACACGTTATGGGCAATTAACGAATTACAAAATGTCGGAAAAAGCTGAAAAAGACGTTAAACAGAAGTAAGCAAAATTTAAAAAAAAATTAAAATGAAAAGTAAATTATTTATTCTTGCAATTGTATCAACATTTCTAATGACAAGTTGTGCAACAATTTTTACAGGTACAAAAGACACTATTAGGATTGATTCTAATCCAGAGGGAGCTAAAGTTTATATAGATGGAATACAAGTTTGTAAAACACCATGCACAACAACGATTCAAAGAAGCTTGTCTGATAAACTTGTAGAAATTAAGTTAGCTGGGTATGAAACTAGAGTAATTGGATTAACCAAGGAATTTAATACTGTTAGCATTATTAATTTAGGAAATTTAATAGGATGGGTAATTGATGCTGCAACAGGTTCTTTGATAAAATATGATAAAAAAGGATATGATATTGAATTAGAAAAAGATAATAGAACTTCACTATTACAGAACCCTTCAAAAATTGAAATTAATACTGAAACAAAAATTGTTGATGTATATGTAACTAAAAAATTATAAAAAGCCCATAATTAAGTGTATAGTTAATAGAGGTTTTTGTGCTGAAATCAAATGGTTTAAAATTTAATAAATCAAGTGCTATGCTCTTGTTTACCTCATAAAAACCTCATTTCATCTAAATACAGATGCTTTACTTCCATTCACTGTTTTTCATACGTACTTTTAATGATGAATGAGGACAAAAGTTTTTGTTACATAGGAAATAGAAATAGGTAAGGAGGAGGGTTGTTATGTAAGGGGTTAAGCCCAATAAAAAAAACAAGAAATTAGATGAGTAAAAAAAGAGATATAGACGTATCAAAAGAAGCTGGATTGATTTGGCAAGTGTCAAATGATATACTCAGAGATATTTTTCAGAGAACAGAGTATCCAGACATCATCTACCCATTGGTGCTAATAAGACGCTTAGAATGCGTGCTGAAATCTGAAGTAGAGGAAATAGAAAAGAAGTTTGATTCGGGTATCTCGAAAATGATGGATAAAGCAGCAGCTAAATTCATCAACGACCAATTATACAGCCGAGTTGGATTTGCCAATGACTCTGGTTTTACCCTTCAGGGATTGAAGGATGAAGGTGAGAAAAGTATCAAGAACAACTTCATTAGTTTTTTAAATGGGTTTCATAGCAAGAAAGATCGTTCTGATGACAAAGACCAAATACAGGATGTTATCAAGTTTTCAGGGATTAGAAAACACGTTGATAAACTCCACACCAACGATATACTATACTCTGTAATAGAGGAATTTGCCAATATTCCGTTAGAACCGGAGACGGTTTCAAATATTAAGATGGGATACATTTTCGAGGAGCTGGTAAGACGTTTCTCTGAAGCAAATAACTCGGAAGCAGGAGAGCATTACACACCAAGAGAAGTTATTGATCTTATGACACAAATATTGAATATTGACGAGAGTAAACTAAAAGACGGTGAATTAGTTACTATTTATGACCCTGCCTGTGGAACAGGTGGAATGCTTACCGCACTTAAAGAATTTATCGAAACCAATGTCAATGAAAAAGCCAATGTACTTTTGTACGGTCAGGAAGTGAATGATAAAACTTGGTCTATATGTGAAGCCGATTTAATGATAAAAGGTGAAGATGCCAAAGTGGTAAAAGGCGATACGCTTTTTGAAGATGGCTTTCCTAATGAGAAATTTGATTACATGATTTCCAATCCACCTTATGGTAAGTCTTGGTCCAAGATTAAGAAAAAGGTAATGAATGCAAGTAACGGAAGGTTTGATATCGGACAGCCTCGTTCATCAGATGGTCAGTTACTATTTACCCTGCACATGCTTTCTAAAATGAAAGATCCTAGAAAAGGGGGGTCGGCCATTGCTATTGTTCATAACGGTTCTCCTCTCTTTAGTGGTAATGCAGGTGGTGGAGAAAGCTCCATACGTCAGCATATTATTGAAAATGACATGCTCGAAACCATTGTTGCACTGCCTACCCAATTGTTTTACAATACAGGTATTGCTACTTACATATGGATCGTGAGAAACAATAAAACGGCAGAGCGTAAAGGCAAAATACAGCTCATCAATGCGGTTGATTTCTGGAAACCAATGAAACGAAGCTTAGGAGATAAAAGGAGATTGATTGCCGATAAGGATGTGGAGAGAATTGTACAGATTCATAAAGACTTTAAAAAAGGGAAATACAGTAAAATTTATGATTTAGATGATTTCGCTTACCGTAAAGTATCTATTGAGCTAGAGGAATTGGTTGAAGAAGGAAACCAATTGTATGAAAAGAAAGAAGTAACGGTTGCACAAAATGCCCTTACTAAGATTTTGGAGATTACACCAGATCAAGTCAAAGCACTTAAAGACAAGAAGACGACCAAGCCTGATAAATTCACCTTTAATCTAAAAGCAGGAAGCGATTTTATAGAAAAATACAAAACTGTAGATACAGAAATTGAAGTCTTAAAAAAGGTAGATGGGAACAAACTCAAGTTGACGGCTAATATCAATGTGCCTGTAATTGTAAAAGACACAGAAATTATCCCATGGAAAGAGGATATGACCAAATGGCTCAACAAAGAAGTTGAGAAAAAATGGACCTATGTTAGTGAAAAGAAAGGTTATGAAATTCCTTTTACACGTGAGTTTTATGTTTACCAACCTTTACGCCAATTGGAGTCTGTTTTGGAAGAGTTTAAGGCTTTGGAACATGGTGATACGGAGACTACTGGTAATACTCAATTGTTAAACGAATTAGGTTTAGAACTATGAGTACCTACCCAACATACAAACCCGCTGGCATAGAATGGCTGGGTGATATTCCTGAGCATTGGGAGGTTAAGAGGTTGAAAAATGTTACTCAAATTGTCAATGGGTCAACACCTAAAAGTAATATTGAAGTATTTTGGGATGGTGATATTACTTGGGTAACACCAGGAGATATTAGCAAATTAACAGGTTATATTTCTTCAAGTGAGAAAACAATTACAGAAGAAGGATACAATAGCTGCGGTACTGAATTGGTCCCTCCATTAAGTACAATACTTACTTGTCGAGCACCTATCGGAAATACTGTAATTGCTGAAACAGAACTTTGCACAAATCAAGGGTGTAAGTCTCTTTTCTCTAATTCGGTTGAATACCGATACTTATATTATTTCATTCTCAGTGCTAATGAAGAGCTAAACTCTTTAGGTCAAGGAACAACTTTTCTCGAATTATCCAGAACTAGTTTAGGAGATACTAAACTGTCTTTTCCAAAATCTCAAGACGAACAAACCGCCATTGCCAATTATTTAGATGAGAAAACAACCAAACTTGACCAACTCATAAGTAACAAAAAGGATCAAATAGATAAACTCAAAGAAGTCCGCCAAATAGAAATTAATACAGCTGTTACCAAAGGCTTAGACCCAAATGTAAAACTCAAACCCTCTGGCATAGAATTGTTGGGCGATATTCCTGAGCATTGGGAATTATGGAAATTATCGTCAAAATTTAAAGATATTTCCAGTGGTACTACACCTCAAGCAGGTAACGATAGATTTTATGAAAATGGTGAATATCCATGGATCAATACTGGAGATCTAAATGACTCATTTTTACATTCATGCAAGAAAAAAGTAACCCAGACTGCGTTAGATGAACATTCTGTACTTAAGTTGCATCCTCCAGGTGTTTTAATAATGGCAATGTATGGAGCAACTATAGGTAAACTTGGTATTATTTCATTTGAAGCTTGTTGTAATCAAGCCTGCTGTGTAATTGGCACTAGTAAATCTGTTGAAACTAAATATTTGTTTTATTGGCTAATGGGTAATCGAACAGAAATTGTTAATCGTGCTTATGGTGGAGGTCAGCCTAATATCAGTCAAGATGTAATCAAAAGATTACGAATAACGTGTCCGCCCTCAAAAGAACAAACCGCCATTGCCAATTACTTAGATGAGAAAACAAGTAAGATAGATCAGTTGGTAAGCAATCTAGAAAATCAAATTGAGCAATTAGAGGAAGTAATAAAAATTGAGATTTACAATGCCGTAACAGGAAAAATTAAAACAGATTAGTATGGCAAAGAAAGCAGACTTAGTTCAAGATAACGAAACCATATTTGAGGAGTGGTTCTGTAATCAATTAGAAATTCATGGCAAATACCGTTTATATAAAAACAGAGATGTTACCATTAACAAAGAACTATGTCTATTCCTAAATGATTTAGAAGAGTTTTTGCACAATACACAAGAAGAGAAACTTACCGAACTTCAAAATCAATACAATACCGGATGGAGAGATGAATTCCAAAATCATTTTAAACAAGCTCTTGCTACAAAACAGTTATTTGAAGTACTGCAAAAGGGAATAGATGTTGGTGATTTACATTTTGATTTAATCTACTTTAAGCCAAACAAAGCTTCAAACACTGTACAGACTGAGCTTTATAAAAAAAACCGCTTTACAGCCATACGCCAATGGACATTTGGCTCTGAAGGGGAAGCAAAAAGAAAAAGTTTAGATATTGTTTTATTAGTAAACGGTTTTGCAATTGTAACTATTGAACTAAAAAACCAAGGAACGAGCGGAGATTATGAAGAGGCCATAAAACAGTATTTAGACCGTGATTTAGATTTACCCATTTTCCGCCAACCCTTTTTACATATAGTGTGTGATAACGATACGGTAAAAATGGCAGCAGCATTTGGCAAGCCACCATCAGAAAGTAATTTCCGTGATTTTAATATGGATTTGGTTAATGTGGCTCCTAATGAAGCAGAATACCCTGTTCACTATTTATACCATGATATTTTACTTCCAAAGCGCTTATTAAACTATTTAGAATCCTATCTCTACCCGGGCAAAGGTAATAGTTGGATGTTCCCACGTTACCATCAGCTGCGTGCTACACGTAATGTGGTTGAAGACATTAAAAAACAAATTGCCGAAACGGGTAAACTGAACTTGAATTACCTAATCCAACACTCTACCGGTTCTGGAAAAAGTAGTACAATAGTATGGATGGTTCAAAATCTGAGAAATGCCTTTGATGGTGATAATACTATTTTTGATAGTGTGGTAGTTCTTACCGATAGAATAAACTTAGACGACCAAATTTCTAAAGACTTCCAGAAGGCTATTCTGACTCCTGGTGTTGCAGAATATGCAGAAGATACAGCCGATCTGAAAAAAGCATTAGAAGACAATAAAAAGGTCATTATTTCTACCATTCACAAATTCTCACATCTCAAAGAACTTTCAGACCAAACCAATAAAAGAATTTGCGTGCTTATTGATGAGGCACATCGTTCACAAGAGGGAAAACTGCATGACGGCTTAACTGATACTTTCCAAACTGATGAAGAAGGTGTAGAAGTTAGTCCAGCAGATGAGCAAGACAAATTTATTGAAGAAATTTCAAGAAAGGAATTTCCCAACATGGCATTCATTGCCCTTACCGCAACGCCAAGTGATAAGACCTTGGAGCATTTTGGTGTGCCTAAAAAGGACGAAAAAGGTGAGTTAATACTCGATAAAAAAGGAAATAAAACCTGGGAAGCCTTTGATGTATATTCAATGGATCAAGCCATACAGGAAGGCTACATTATGGATGTTGCCAAGCACATTTATAGCTACGATACGCTTTATGAACTTAACAAAGAAGTCGATACAAAAAAGGAATACTTACCAATGATAGTGCTTAAAGCACTCCGCCAAAAAGCCTATCAAGACACCGAAATTATCAAGGAGAAATGTAACCGAATGGTAAACATTTTCAAAAATAAGTCAACTCATAAAATTGATGGAAAAGCCAAAGCAATGGTGGTTACAAGTAGCAGAATTGCTGCGTGTAAGTACAAGCTTTTCATGGATGAAGAGATTAAAAGACAAGGCTTAAAGTATAAGACCATAATTGCTTTTTCTGGAGGTGTAGATGTCGACAAATTAGAATTGACAGATGAGGAACTAGAACAACTGAACATAGAGGATTTAAAAGGCATTAAGTTCACCGAAGATGGAATGAACAAAGAACACAATCCTAAAAGTCTGAAAACCGAAGACCTTTTTGAAGAAACAGATGACATTCGCTTTTTAATCGTAGCCAATAAGTTCCAAACTGGATTTAGCGAATCGTTACTGCACACGATGTTCTTAGACAAACCAGTAAGAGATAAAGCTGCTGTGCAAACGTTAAGTAGATTGAATCGAATCCACCCTGGTAAAGTAGATACACTTGCCATCGATTTCACAGGTTCTTATCAGCAGATAATGAAAGCTTATAAAAAGTATCAAAAAGATGTAATATCTACTAAAACGAGCGATCCAAATCAACTAAATGAGCTTAAAGCCGCTTTGCTGAAGTTTGAAATATTTATGCAAGAAGATGTAACACAATTGGTAAGTCTTGCAACTTCTGGCGATAGTAAAAATATGCCTACCATTGCTGGTCTTACTTTTAAAATAAAGTCAAAATTTGAATCTGATTTAACTCGAGAAAAAAGAGATGAATTCAGAACGTTTATGGGTAGATACCTCGGGATATACAAATACATCAACGCCTTATTCAATTTAAGAGATAAAGAACTACATGAATTTCAATTATTCTGCATTTACTTGAATAATAAACTCACAAACAAAAGCAACAAAGATTTAGAAAAAGAACTTAGAGATGTAAGTGTGGTCAATTTTTCTATCCCAGAAGTTAAAATAGATGATGCTGACGATGATGACCCATCAGGCGGTGGAAGCGGTGGTGGTGGCTCCGTAACCAGAGTAAAAGAAACTAAAACCGTAAAAGAGGCTATAGAAGAAATCAATCTTCAATTCAAATCCATGATTGGTGAGGAAGGTGTTGAAGTTGTAGGTGACTTTTTAGAAGATGTAGCTTCAGATCAAGCTCTTGTAAACATTTTAGTAAACAATAGAAATAAAGATGCAGAGAAGGTATATAATGACATAATTAAAGAGCGGCTAACTTATAAGCTTGTTAATTCTATTATGAACAAATCACCAAAAAAATATGGTGAAATTATGGAAGAGAATGTCTTGTCTTACATTAACAGGACAGCATACAATGTTCTAAGAAATGTTGCGAATGCAGCTTAAAACAAAAATAAAAGTAGTTGTCAATGAGAATAGTGCATAGCTACCCTTTGGGATAGTTCACACTTCACACTTAATGTTAAACCCCCTCTTTAAAGCTATAAAAAAACTTGATGCAAATATAAAAAGTTCGCATTAACTTTCTATCGTTCAGACTTAGACCTTATGTATCTTTGTACTAGAAAATAATTATTAATAAAAAATAAATAAACAATGGCAACAGCAGTTGGAAAAAAATTCCCAAATTTAAGTGTAGACGCAATGAATGAAATGGGAGATACATTTAAAGTAAATGTATTGGAAGAGGCAATTCAAAACAAAAAGAAGGTAATATTGTTC
>Ga0209119_1005215_pt1 | contig 10324 bp, 8 predicted proteins | sample COG_03_FD_184747 | JGI IMG/M metagenome (GOLD analysis project Ga0209119, IMG submission 184747) | Pelagic Microbial community sample from North Sea - COGITO 998_met_03 (SPAdes) (version 2) | ecosystem: Environmental > Aquatic > Marine > Neritic zone/Coastal water | place: Helgoland, sampling... | reverse complement strand
TGGTTCAAGAATATTAAGATTAAAATATCTTGTTCTAATTGTATGATAGATAAAAGTGAAACTAATATTAATATTGACTACGATGGTGATGGTGTAACAGATATTAGAATTCCACTGTAATTAAATTTTAAATTTAAATATATCAGATTAATATAAACAAATGGGTAAATGCTTATTATGTGAAAAGAACACTAATGAATATTGGTTTTCAAATTGGTGTAAAAATTGTAGGCGTGTTAAACATTATTTATCTTTGTATCATGATCGTGTGTATGAAGTGTTAGATAGTGTATTGTCAAGAACATCAGATAAACAAGATAACAAGATTAAAGTAGAGATTAAAACCGAAATTGAAAACAAAGAACATCATCTTAGATCTAAGGGAAGCAAAAATCCTACTGATAAAAAATAAACTTTTATGAAAAAATTTTTATAAAAGTATATAATAATGAATGAATCAGATTTAAAAATGTATCCAGTTAAGCAAGATGAAGACGTTTATCAAATTAAAAGAGATTTACCAACACCATTACAGAAGCCCCCATTTGTTAGTATCATTGTTGGGGGTAAGGGAAGTGGAAAGACTTCAGCATTAATCAATGAATTATGTAGAAGTAATATGTATGGGGAATGTAAAAATGAAGAACCAGTTTTTGAAGATATCATTGTTTATTCTGGAACTCTTGGATCAGATTCCACCAGTAGACATTTAATAAAAAAAGCAACAATGGTATCAAATACGTATGATGATGAAAGTTTAAATAATATAGTTAATTATCAAAAGGGAAAAGACAAGCAAGATAGGCGTCATATTTGTATAGTGGCTGATGATATAGCCAGTATGATTCGTAGCAGAGATTCAGAACTTTATAAATTAACTTCAACCCATAGACATTACTTATGTAGTATGTATTACTTAGTTCAAAATTGGAAGATGCTTCCGCCAGTTGCTCGTAGTAACGCTAGTAATTTTCATATATATAGAATACCATCCAGCAAAGAACAAGAAAAAGTATTCGAAGACTTAGGATTTATGGGTAATAAAAAAATGATAAAAGATTTATATGATTACTCAACTAATAAGCCATATAATTTTCTATTTGTAGATGCTATTAAACACGAAGCATGGAAATGGGGAAATCAACAGCCAGAATTTTTATGGAAGAAATACTCAGATGATGGTGGATATAATGAACCATTTGTAATTCCAAGCAATGCTGAAATAATTAATGATGAAGAAAAGATTTAAAAAATCTTTAGAGCAAAGTAATATCAAAAAGAGATTTTAAGAAAAAGTAAAATCAAAAACATTTTTGTCCATACTTTTTTTAAAAGTATAATATATAAACATGAATGAATTAGAATCTTACTATCAACAAAACGCTGGAACAATTGAATCTATGGGAATGGAAGCAAGACAAAAAACACAAGAGAAAGTTGGGGCGTTAAATGTTTATGAAGCTAAAGCCGATGCTGAAGAAGCTGGAACTGAACAAGTTGAAAAACAAGATGAAAGTGGTGGCGGAATTGGATTGGGTGGGGGCTTATTAACTAAAGAAGGTATTGAAACAGTTGGTAAAAGAATTATTGGAAAGGCTAAATCACTTGCCCAAGATAAAATTCAATCTGCTGTAGATGATATTAAAACAAGTGTTCAAGCTACAAGAAATCAAGATGTATTAACTAAAGACGCACCATCAGAAGATGCTCCAGTAGCAAACCAACCAGATATTGTAGCAAGTGAATTAGACACACCCCAAAAATTACAATCAGCACAAAATACATTAAGTAGTAGAGTTAGAAATATGGATTCTGAAACTCAAAAGAGTGTAAAGCAAAATGTGGAAGACGATCCAAGATGGAATTCAGATGTTGATGTTGGTGATATTTCTGGAAGACAACAAAATATTGAAGCATTAAATACTCATGTTCAAAATGCTTCTACTAACCCCAACACAAGATTTAAAGATGATGATTTGGGTGCTGAAACTTCTACGGCTGAAGATACAACACAGACTCTTGCACAACCAGCTCTTGGTTCTTCTGGGTCTACTGTATTTACTGGCGGAACACCAACATCTGCTGGCGGAACATCAACAACATCAGTAGTAGATAATACTACCCAAAATTTAGCAAGTAAAGCCGAAGGATTGACACAAAAAACTATGGATACATTAAGTGATAAAGTCGGTGTTGATTTCGGTGATTTATCTGCTAAAGAAGTTGGAACAAGTTTGGCTTCTACGCTGGCGGAATCTGGTGTTGGTGAAGCGGTTGGAACAGTTACAGCTGGATTGGGTGCTATTGGTGGTGCTTTAAGTTTTCTTGGGCCCCTTGGTATGATTGCCGGATTGGGGGCGTCAATTGCAGCTATAGTTAAGGGACACGAAGAAAAAAAAGAAATTGCAGAAAAACAAGCCAATATATCTTCTATGGCTGATAATATTAATTCAACGGCTGGTATGAGTTTTGGTAGTATTGCTTCAACTAATTTAGATACAAGTCAATTTAGAAGTGGGGGATTAGCCGCAAACTTTTAGGATTTTGTAAAATCCTTACCAAAACACATTTTAAAATATACTTTGCTTTAAAGATTTTCTAAATCTTTACTTTGCTTTAAAGATTTTCTAAATCTTTTTTTTCTAAATAGAGTTATGGATAATACAACCGAATCAAAAATGAATTATACCCCAGAAGGAATCAGTATGATGTTTATTGGTGTTGCTGGGGCTATTGCTACTATTATATATTCTTTTAAAAATATTAAACATTCTGAATGTGGTTATTTTAATTGTGATCAAAAAGTTATAGATAATAGCCCAGAAAGAAAAGTATCAATAGTGTAAATATACTTTGCTCTAAAGATTTTTTAAATCTTTTTACATAATCTTTTGTTTTTTATAATCTAATTTTATTTTAATTATTTTATTATAGTATTATATAATAAAATGAGTAAAAGATATTTGTCTATTTCTTCTTCTAATGGCGGTGCTGGTATATTTGGTTATTCCGCTGGAAATCCACAGCTGAAGTTTTTAATTTCTAATAATGGTATGTTACAGACTCAAGAACTAAGATTTCAAGGAGTCTTCAAACGAGTTCTTAATACACTTGCTAGTGGTGCTACTACTAATGAAGTTGACCAAACCAAAGACTTGAATCTTGACGCTTTCTGTGGTATTCAATCGGTCATACAAAATTTAGAAATATCTTCAAGAAAATATTCCAACCGATCTATTGAAACTATTTCTAACTACCCAAGACTTGTATCTAATTTTATGAGTGGACTCCATTCTAAATCTGGATTAGATACCCAAACTTTCCACGAATCTTCTGCTAAGGGTATGGGCTTTAATACTGAAGCGGAAGCAAGTCATACCGACGGAACAAATGCTTCAACACAATATGCTTCAGCTAATCAAAAATTAGCAAACCGAATTCCACAATCTGCTGTTAAGGGTATACCCTTTGATATGCGATTAGTTGCTGGAATGTTTATGAGTTCGGATTTAGATTTAGAAGCTATTGGTGGCTTGGCTGTTACTATCAATCTTGCTCCAAATGAAAATGTAATTTATGGATCAGATGCTAGTCTTTATCATTACATCATAGAAAACCCAAGATTAGTCGTACCAGTCTTATCTAAAACTGAACAACAGCAAATAGCATTAGCCCAAAATCCAAATCCACAAATGAATTTCTTAAGTTTCACTTCTTTATATAATACTATAAGTTCTACTGATCAGCAAGTGGTTCATAGAGTTTCTCTTAAGGGTGTTATATCAACAATGACTAATTTTATTCCAACGAGTTATATTAATAGTTTTGCTGAAAATGGACAAGCCCAATACAATCCATCCATTCAAAAACTCGTATACAATATGGACGGTAAAAGATTTCCACTTGAATATTCTATTGAAGTTGATCGTGATGAAACTTTATCTGAATTGGATCAACCTTCAACTAATCCACAACTCTTAAGGAATTATATTGAAGCATTTAGAAACTCCAAAGAAATTAAGAAATCGTGTATCAATCCAGTTATATCTGGAACACAATCTCAAATTGATAAGCATGGTGTGTTCGGAATTGGTGCTTCTTTTGATTCCGTTTCTAATGCTGGAATACCAGCCGAAGTATCCACACTTGGTTTTGAATTACAATGTAAACTTACTAACCCAGCGACATTTGCTGATATTCCAGATGCTCAAACTACACTGACTTATTCCGCTTATACTTATTACTTATGTAGGAACTCAGTTCAAGTTGGTGCTGGTGGATTACAAGTTGTCAACTAAACTTTTTTTAACGAAGTAATAAAGTATATTTTTTTTAAATCTTTAATATATAGAAGATGTCAAAAGATTGGAAAGAGAAAAAGCCATTATATAAACCAGTTAAAAGTTCTAATCCAAAAAAGAAAGGTATGGTATATGTTAAGAAAGATGGTAATAAAAGATTAATACATTTTGGTGATAGTAGTATGAAAGACTTCACACAACATAAAGATAAAGAAAGGCGTAAGAATTACTTGGCGAGAAGTGCTGGAATTAAAAATAAATCTGGTAAATTAACTAAAGATGATAAGAATTCTGCTAATTATTGGTCTCGTAAATATTTATGGAATGCTTAAGCGAAGCAATTGACGAAGTCTTAAAATATACTTTTGACGACACTTTTTTTAAAAGTGTTTTTGAAATCTTATTTAATATTAATTATTAATTTTATATAGTATAATTATATAAGATGAATAGTCAAAATGTTATGGAAAACCAATTACCAAGTGTATTGCAAACTAATGCTACCGATGAAAATCAATCAAGTCAAATTGAATCAGTTATACAAGAAGCTGATAATCACTCTTGGGTGTCAAATCGTTTTGGCAAATCTAAATGGGTGGTGGCTAAAAAAGGTAGCGCTCTTGCTACTGATGGGATGTTGATTTGGAAAACTAAATGGGATTCTTATGATCCAGCACAAGATAGATTCTGTTCTTTTGTTAGAACTTGTGGGGGTGTTAATTTAATTAAAAATTGTAGATTATATGTCGGCGGTCGGCTTGTTTCTGAAACTCGTGAAGTTGGACAAAAGATGGCATTAGATAATTCATTTATTCCGTATGATGCTAGGTGTGAAATTATTGATGAAAAATTAAATGGTAATCATAAATATTATTATAACGCTAATGGCTTGCTTAATTTAGCTGATGATAAAACCCACGCCCAAGTTGGTTTCAGATCTCCAACTGCTGATGAATCTGCTACTTTAGAATGTGGTGTAAGACTTGATGAACTTTTTCCAGTTCTTAAGGATACTATGCTTCCGTCTACTCTTAATGGTGAAATTATCGTTGAATTAGATTGGGAAGGTGTCTGGGGTGAATGTATGGTTGAATCTGGACAAGTTGCTTTCACTGCTGATGAACGAAGTTTTGAAGTTGTCCGTCCACGTCTTCACTTAGATTATATCACATTTGCTGATGATGTTGCTAACGCTTTAACCGCCCAAATCAATTCTGCTGAAGGTATGACTATTCCATATCGTCAACAAGTTTTGGTGTCGGCGAATCTTACAGCAATTGGTGCTAATAATGTTGTTGCTCGTGATGATATAGAACTTGGGTTTTCTGGGCGTAGTGTGATGAAAATATATGTTCAAAAAGTTAGTAACCATGTTAATCCACTTCTGTGTAATACTCGTTCTGATGGATTACTTCAAGAAAATCTTCAGTTGGTTGTTAATAACAGAAATCTTTTTGATAGAGATGTTAACCAAGTATCTGAAATGTATTCTTATCTTGGACAGACTGCTGACAAACCAGCATACTTACTATGTGGTTCTTATAATCAAGTGGGTCAATTTGCTGCTAATAACATAATAGCGAATGGTGTGAATGGTCCACAGATCGGTGGGGCTACAGCATTAACCCCATCTGCTGTTGTTCAAAATAATCTTCAAGGTCGTCAACGATACTTGGGCATTAATCTTGCTAAAGTCCGTGGTAATGGAAATGATACACCAGCAAACTCTATACAAGTTGGTGAAGCCCCTATGGTATTAAGACTTGGACATTCATCAGCAAGTGGTGGAACTAATGAAACTACATTAGATAATTCTGCTGAATCTAAAGGTGCTGTTAGGCTTAACGTGTGGGTAGAATGTGTTAAGGCTTTGATTATAAGAAACGGAGTTTTGGATACTATTAATATGTAAGGATTTTAAATAAAATAATAATAATGTGTTTATATAATATATGAAATACTGTAATAATTGCAAATTATATACAGAGTATTTCAGCGGTTCAATGTGTTTTTATTGTTTGCTTAAGATATATTACAATTAAAAAAAATTCTTTAATTGTAATATTACTTTTAAATTTGATGTAAAAATTATTTATTTATGTATTAATACTTAAAAATAAAATGTTTGTATATAATATAATGGTTTTCAATGATTTTAAAATTACTCAAAAGGGATTGTATAATATTAAAACTGGAACTTTTCTATCAAAAGATAGATTCCAAACAAAGAAGGGTGAATGGTCGGTGGCTCTTAAAAAAAGACTTGGTATGATGGATAATCAAGATTTAAATAGATTTAGCAAAGTATACAGCAAAGTGTATAATGTTGAATCCGATATGCTTGCTGATGAAATATATGATATTATTCCAAACTTCAAGACCCAAAAAACTAATATCTTTGTAGATGGCAAATTTTATAAAGCACGAACTTATAAAAACATTTTAAAAGAAAATTATTTAGCAGATGATAATAAATATTATAAGAGTAATCAAACAACCCAAAGTAAAAATAATCTTATTGAAGATTTAAAACAATTAAATCTTGGAACTAAATTGGAAGTTCAAGTTAGTTTGTCTAATATTAGTTATAATGAAATATTTAAACAAATTAAGAATAATATTATTGATAAAAAAGTAGTGGCTTTGGTTGGTGGTGCTTGGATTCCATTGAATGATAAAATGATGAAAAGAATTCTTAAACAAACGGCTGGATATATTTTGGAAGGTGCTGGTAGTGATATTGTTGCTACATTTGATGGACAAGCAACTGGTGAGATGACTATTAAACTAACAGAATATAATCAAACATATTCTAATTCTGATCAACCAATGGGAATTGTTGGGGGTGAGTTCTTTAGATTTCACCATAAAATTAATGGTATGGATTTAAAATATCTTGGAATTTTTAATGTTAATGAAATCAACAAAGATTATCATAAGTATTTGAATGATAATTGTTTATACTATGCTTTAAAAGAAAGTGGGGTTGATCAAGATAAATTAGAATTAATGAAAACTTTTGTTAATAATCGTAATGTTCCAATATCAGCATTAGATAAAGTATGTAAGGTATTAAAAATTAGAATTAAGTTAATTAGGTTGAAGGGTTGTAAAAAGAAATTGGATACAATTATTGACAATACTGAAACAACTAAATATGGTTCTGAAGGTATTGAATATAATCTTGGTTTGATTGATACACACTATTTTATTAATAAAGATAGTGGTGTTCAAAGATACGCATTAGAAAATTGTTTTGATATTGTCAAGCAAAGCAAGAATCCAACGGACAAGCAAAGCAATAAAAAGAAAGATTGGACTAAAATCTGTGAGAAACGAACTGATGCAACTTATAAATATAGAAATTCAAGAACAATAAACACTTTCTTATTAGTTAAAACATTGTTCCAAAATCGTAATAAATATCTTGAGAATATTGAATGGACTGATGAAATGATTAATACCCAATATCATGATAAGGTGGAAACATTTGGATCATTACAATATCAAGAAACCAACACTAAACCGAATGAACCGAGCAAAGAAGAAATAGACTATATTGTTAATGAATGTACGGTTAATTTTAATAACTATTTGGAAGATATTAAACCTAAGAAAGATGAACCAGTTATTGATGATGATGTTAAAAGAGATTTAATTAATAAATATTTTAAAGATGAATCTGAATATACTAAACAACAGATATTTTATCATCATAGGCATTATATCAAAATGGATAATGAATATTATAAAATCGGTTTTGACTTTGAAACCTATGCTGATGCTAATGATAATTTTATTCATAAACCATATCTAGCAAGATATGAAACTGAAGATGGTGTTAAGAAAGCGTTCTTTGGTTCAAATTGTGCTAAAGAAATGTTGGAAAATCTTCCAGCCGAACATTCAAAGATTATTATGATAGCCCATAATTGTGGATATGATTATAAATTTATATTTCCACATATTCATTCTATTAAGAATGTAATTATGAAGGGTTCTAGTTTAATGAGTGTTGCTTGTAAATACACCAAAAATACAACTTCATATAAAGATCTTGGAACTTATAAAGAAAACGGTCAAAAGAATCTTAAAAAGACTACTGAAATTGATAACACTTGGAAAATTAAATTGAAAGATAGTTACAATCTTATTCCAGAACCATTAAGGAAGTTTGGGAAAATGTTTGGATTAGACCAAGGAAAAGAAGTTATACCATATAAATTATATAATAAAGTATTTAGTAAATATGGGGCTTGTAAAATATGGTATGATGAAGAGTTTGTATATAAAAATGTTGTTGATGAATGTGGTGTTAATAACTTACAGCAATTCAAAGATAATTGTATTAAATGGGATTGTATTTTAAACGGTGAAATTAACATTCTTGAATACTCAAATAAATATTGTGAAATTGATTGTGAAGTTATGATGAAAGGTTACTCAATCTTTCGTGGATGGATTAAACAACTTGGGAATGATAGTAAAATTAATGTAGATATTGATATTGATAATGTCATTAGTGTTGCTTCATTAGCCCATAAATATTTAGTTAGTCAAGGGTGCTATGAAAATGTTTATCAAATGAGTGGGAAGCCAAGAGAGTTTATTCAGAAATGTGTTGTGGGTGGACGAACTATGACCAACTCAAACAAAAAGTGGAAAGTATCTGGGGGTAAGTTGGCTGATTTTGATGCTTGTTCTTTGTATCCGTCAGCCATTTTCCAAATGGATGGCTTCTTAATGGGAACACCTAAAATAATAGATAATACAGATTTAGAAACTTGTTTAAATTATGATGGCTTATTTGCTCGGTGTGTTATTACTGACTTAAAAATTAATAGACATTTTCCGCTTGGATCGTATATGACTGAAGACGGAACAAGAAATTTCACTAATGATTTAATTGGTAAAGAACTGTATTTGGATAAACAAAGTATTTTAGATTTGCAAGAATTTCAACAAGTAGAATTAAAAATTATTGATGGTTATTATTATAACGAAGGACGAAACCCAAATTGTAAATCTGTTATTCGTTATTTATACGATACTAGACGACAGAAGAAAGCCCAGAAGAATCCAATTCAAGCAGTATACAAACTTATTATGAATAGTGCTTATGGTAAAACTATATTGAAACCAATAACTGATGATACTGAAGTTGTTAGTAAATTAAAATTCAATAAGAAAACTAAGAAGTTTGAAGATAACTGGACTACATACTTAGGTAAACAATATAACTATATTAAAGAATATGTAGAAGCCGGTAAAGTGATGATTGTCAAGAAACACAAGAGTATATTAGACCATTTCAACAATGCTCATATCGGTGTAGAAGTATTAAGTAAATCTAAAAATATTATGAATAAAGTTATGTGTCTTGGTGAAGATTTAAAATTAAAGATGTATACCCAAGATACTGATTCAATCCATATTGATTATGATGAAGTTAAAACACTTGAAGAACATTACAATAAGAAATATGGAACGGACTTAATTGGTAATGATCTTGGACAGTTCCATATTGATTTTGACTTAGATGGTTCAGTTGGAGATATTTGGGCTACTGATAGTATCTTTCTTGGTAAGAAATCTTACATTGATAAACTGGAATCAAGAGATAAAGATGGTAAACCAATTTATGGATACCATATTAGAATGAAGGGAATCACATCAGCAAGTATAGATTATACCGCTAAAAATAATAGTGTTGATGGTTCTTTAGATTATATGGGATTATATGAAAAGTTATTTAATAAAGAAACTATTAATTTTGATTTGTTATGTGGTGGGCAAAAAGATATGTTTAAATCTGGTAAAGATATGACGATTAGGACGCTTCAATGTGGTGAGTTCGATAGGAACGTTCATTTTAAATATGAAGAAGGGGTGTTTTAAATTAAAATTAGAAAAAGAAAAATCTAATCTTATATTATAAATGGATAAAGAAGAAATATTAGAAGATCTTGATATGTGTGAATATTGTCAAAATTCTAGACTTGTATATTTAGAAGATGATGAAT
>Ga0209119_1005213_pt1 | contig 10325 bp, 12 predicted proteins | sample COG_03_FD_184747 | JGI IMG/M metagenome (GOLD analysis project Ga0209119, IMG submission 184747) | Pelagic Microbial community sample from North Sea - COGITO 998_met_03 (SPAdes) (version 2) | ecosystem: Environmental > Aquatic > Marine > Neritic zone/Coastal water | place: Helgoland, sampling... | reverse complement strand
CCAAGAGTCCCATTTACATTCAAATTAGATGATCCACTGCTCCCACCGACAAAAAGTTGGTCAGAAACAATCGCATTTCCGTTCACATGAAGATTGGCTGACGGAGTAACTCCAATACCCAGACCAGTACCATTCAAAGTCATTTCAGCTTGATTATCCATCTGAGTATCAAACTTAATTTGACCAGTCGTACTTTTGACATCAGCCATCACAACTGAAATCAAAAAATAAAAAACTATAAGTAGTCTAGTCATAAAGGCCATCTTAAATGATCTAGGTGATTTTATACCCCCCCCCCGAATAAAAAAGTCCAAATTTACAAGGTCGTCAAATCTTGTATAAAATCCGCAAAAGTTTCATAATTAGTTATTATCAGAAGCCAGTTTTTACCATAATAAAACCCTAGTAAAAACTAGGGTTTTCAGCCTTATCTACAATTTTGGCTTCGTAAAATTCAGCTTCGGTTTCTTGGCTTCTTCTCTCTTCGATGTAGAACTTATAGCCGTAGGCAAAGCCTAAAACTGCGCTCATAGAGCCAGTTGTGATTAGAATAAATGACAGCAGAATTACTGACGATAGTTTAAGTTTAAGATATTGAGTTTCTGTTTCTTCTAGAATTTTCATAAATACCCCCCAGTACACGTATAATTATAAGTAGATTTATATGTCGTTAATTAATAAGTTTTGAGTTATCCGAGATGGGATTTATTAAACTTTATCATCCTTTTTTCTTTTCCCATAGCTATGCCTTTTTTCACTTGTTCCTCGTAAACCCTTGATTATTTTGTAAGTATTAACTCTTCTGTCTGTTGATCCTTCCCCTCTTCTTTCAGCGATTGATTCCCAATTAAGCTGTTGTTTTATCTTATCTGTAACTTCACTCTCATTATCTCTTAGGAATGGTTTTATAATATTTATGAAGTCTGGGTTTGAGAACATTATTTCATCACCATTTTTTTTTATGACGCCATGTGCAGAAGATGAAAGACTTTGATAGTTGAATTGATATGCTTTCCAATATGTGGAGTTTTTTGAGATATGGTTATCCGATTCTGTTTTTAGCTTGATATAGTTTTCTGAATCAACAAATTCAATTTTAGAAGAGATCTTCATATCATTGATTTTATTGATGAGAGTCCCTGCTGCTTGAGTTACTGGAATTTCCTTGCTGCTAATCATGTCTGAAACTTCATCAATAATTAAGCTAACTTTTTCATCGTTTAGATTGTCTAAGAGTTCTTTTGTTTTGTTCGTAGATATTCCCCAATGGGAAAGTCTATCAGCATTTTTATAGTATGTAAGAGATGATTCTGTATCAGAGATATCTTTGTCCTTTGCGACTATTTTGTTTTGTATTGCTTTGATGTTATCTATCAGCTCAAAGGTTAATGCTGTTATCGAATTTCCTTCTTGATGCCTTTTTAAGTTAAATGATAGTGTAGCATTTTCATCTAAATCTTTCTTCATTGGCTCCAACACTTTTTGACGAATGTTATTAAATCTGTTGTAAGATTTTTTTTTATTGAGTCCAAACTTAAGTTTAAACTCTTCGATAGTCATTGTTATTGATTTCTCCCTTTGATTTTTAATACTTTTTAGTTCGGCAAACATTTTTGCCCCATATTTGGTCTTTAAATTAGTAATTTCATTTATTTCAATTATTGTGAATTCTCCATCAGAACCATTTGATCTTTTCTTTAGTTTTTCGTGTATTTCTGGTAAAAAACCAAATTCAAAAACTCCTTTGTTCTTTAAATATTTTGGACTAGAAAAATAATTGTAGTAAGACCAGGTTTCATTGTCTTCAACTTCAATGCCTTTGCTCTGTATGGATCTTATTGTATCTTTGAAATCGCTGAAGTTATTTGTTGATATTCCTGCTAATTTTTGAAATTCTTTTACTGATATTCTGTATCTAGAATCATGGTGATCATCTTTCTTAACAAAGGTACATGATGCGTACCAAAGTAACATTTCATTTTTAGTTGGTTCTCCACTTAATCTAGACCGAATTAATTCATTGTGCTGTCGTGTCTTAAAAAGTTCTAGCATAACTACTTTGTTTTATTTAATTTTTAGTCGTAGGTTGGTTGAGATCAGCTGTTATTCTACACGACTACTTTTTAAGTGCAACAAGGAACTACTTTAGGTAGTATTGTTTTTAGTCGCTGGTGGTGTAAAAGTAGTCGCTTGGTGGTGTAAAAGTAGTCGCTTGGTGGTGTAAAAGTAGTCGCTTGGTGGTGTAAAAGTAGTCGTAGGTCATCGTATCTAGCTGAATTTCATATAGATATCGGGGGGGAAAAGAAAGAAAAGAAAGAAAAGAAAGAAAAAAAAGAATCATCCTATAATTTTTAGATATGGGAACCAAGGTTCCCCCTACGGGACCCCCTCCTTTACCTTTAAAATGGGATGAGTGATTTTCTTGTTGTTGGCTTGGCTCAAGGAGCTCTTCCCATCCCAGCCTTTATGTGGCCAAGGCCACACTCCAAAGTGATGATTAATTCTTTTCTTTGAAGATTAGCTTCAAATTTCTATATATCGTTGTGTGAGAGATCTTGACCCCATGTTCTTTCTTAAGGAAAGTGGCTATTTTCCTCGGAGAAGCCTTTTGCGCTATCATTCGCCTAATCAGTCCTTGATGAAGGAGAATGATCTCCTGCGTGGCTTTTCGAGGCCCTGAGCGACGTTCTGACAAGAATTCTTGGAGCCTTGCTTCTTGGAAGTCTGGAAGTGACTTTGTTGGGTCATCCAGGTGAGCGTAATCTCGAACATTTATGTTCTCAGTTTCTAAACTTTTGGCTTCGACGATAGCCAAAATTAAAGATATGTAATCTAGAATTTCTAATTCTTCTTCCTGTGGTTTTAAAATATTTTTCTTTAGCTTATCAAAAAGTGAACTCTTATTTTTGTCCATTCGTTTGTTTTTGAGTTTCTCAAAAATAGATTTTTTAATCTTGTGAATTTGTATTTTTTCACTTCTCGTCAGAGAAGTGTAATAATTCAAATATCTTTTTTCAGCTTCCTCTTCAGGGAAGCTGAGTCGTCCAGCGGAGCTGGTGACTGACGAGATGAATTCGAGGAGGTCAGAGTTTTTCATGAACGAGTGGAACGAGTGAATAATTTTTAATGAAACAGGGTGCGTTAGCACCATCTGTTGCATTAAACCGTAGTTAGTTTGTTGCATTTAATTGTTGCATAAGCAATAATTAAATGTGACAAATTAACGTAGGTGTAGTAATATTATGGTAGTGGTCCTGTCATTGCAATATGGTACATATTGTAATGACAGGAGCTATGCGAGTGTTTTGTCTTGATATATATATGTGAGAGACTATGATAAGAGGACTTTTACACCTTTTGGTGTACTCTTTAGCCTTCGGGCTGGTCTTCGGGCCAGAGGAAAAACTTAGTTAGATCGGTTAGTTTACTCACTTTGAGTCTTTGCTTAGCAAAGGCGAATTATTTAATTTTTGAGCCGTGAAAGTCATCTGCCATTCGATGACATGTTTGTACTTTTGTGCAAGCTTTAGCAATGGATATAACGGTGATCTGTCGTTGAATAATAATAGATCTAGTTGGGTTTGTAAGTCAAAACAAATGCCGATGAATAAAGCCTTTTTTGTGTCGGGCTCAAAATGACACTGTCTCGCCTACAGAGGCCTAAGAGTAGGAAGGGTAGACGTATCCTAAGAAATGTTGATAGACATTAACGTACCACGAGGAGGTGGTGATAGCACAGAGGTGCTTAAGACTGAGAAGTCGCCAAGGGAACTTGGGCCTTTCCCCTAAGGGAATAATGAGCAGTACGCTGGGCATTATTTTTTATGTGGGAGAGTATTAAAGCGATGACAAGCTTTTGCAGGAGTGAACCTGTTAGATGAACAAAAACCGATGGAGAATGCGTAAAATCCCCCTGTCTTATCAGACATTAATGATCATGACCTTCATGTAAAAAGGGATCTGTGAATTGTGGGTGCCTCCCGATTAGCTGATTTAAAAACTCGAAAGAGACTCGCTTTGTCGATGTAAAATCTAGGTGGCTTAACACATTTTAACCCGATAGGTATGGGTAGTTCAAAGATAGGGCGAATTGAAAGGCAATTAAATTATGCCATCAAGGAGTCTGGAGTGGTTCAGTTTGGATCTTCAGAAATTAAATCTTCAAAAAAGGAGGCCATTCAAAGAATTAGACGTGAATTAATATCTAATGGCCAGAAGCATGGATCTCATGAAGTCGCCAAAAGAAATGGTTTTCAAGGAAAAGGACATTATAGAAATGCTTATGCCACAATGAGGTCGTTTGCTAAATTTTTAGATGAAAAGAAAGTTGATAACATTCAAGATTTTGGTGTCAGAAAGGTTCAGGAATTTCTAAAAATTAAAGTTGAGGAGGGAATTAAATATGAGCATTACGCAAATATTGAAGGCCATTTAACTAAAATGGAAGGGGTGTTAAAAACATATTTTGAGAATAAAGGAATCGAGAAAGACCTAAGGATCATCGACAAAGCGAAGGATTTTTCTCGTGATTATGCAAAGGAACATCTAGAAAAAGGAGTTGAGGCGAGGGCATATAGTGATGCTAAATCTGTTGTGGATGGTTTAGAAAAAGAAGAACATCGTTTGGTTGCTTCTATACAACTAGAGTCAGGGGCGAGGGTAAATGAAGCTTCGCTAGTTGATGAGAAAAGACTTGGCGGGATTCAAGAGTATCGAGGTGAAGAAGTTGGAGTTATACATCTCCAAAAAGGTGATGCTAAAGGTGGTTTGGAGAGGGATTTACGTGTTTCTAAAGAACTTTATGAAAAGGTAGAAAAATACGTTAAGGAAAATGAGCGTTTACATGTAGCTCGTGGACATGAAAGAGACCTGTATAGATCATCCTTGAAAAGTTCTGCTGAATCATCAGGTGTGAAATATACTGGAAGTCATGGCTTACGTCATAACTATGCACAGAATAGAATGGAAGAACTTACCTCTGGTGGAATGGGGCACCGTGTGGCGTTAACTACTGTTAGTGTTGAGATGGGGCACTTTAGAGAGGATATTACAAAGCATTATTTGAGGACTTAATACGTTGAGTGTAAAACTTATTAGAGATAGGGTTTTGCAGTAAGGATGGGATGTGAAGAGCTCCTTGAGCCGAACCAATAGCAAGGCAAAAACCCATCACCTTTTTATAGAATTTTTTTCATAACTTCTCTTAATTGTAGTTTATAATGACAATCTTTGTAGTTGTATATAATACCGTATATGAATACATTTGTTATAGACACAAACGTGCTAGTTTCAGCTTTAAAATCTAGGAATGGAGCATCTCATCAAGTCTTGAAATTGTTTTTTGAAGACAGGATTTCAGTAGCCCTTTCTTTGCCTCTTTATCGAGAGTATTGGGAAGTTACAGAGAGACCTAATTTCAAAATTGACCAGGATACACGAGATGTTGTATTGAGATCGATGGCTAGATTTTCTGTACCGACCGAGGTGCATTTTAAATGGCGTCCCTTTCTTAAAGATGAAGCAGACAATATGGTTTTAGAATTAGCGGTAGCTTCTAAATCTGATATTATCACTTATAACATCAAAGATTTTTCAGAAGTTGAAGACAAATTCAATGTTAGAGTTATTAGGCCACAGGAGGTTCTGAATGAGTGTAGTTAGTGTTAGATTAGCAAACAGTCTTCATGATAAGTTAAAGAAAATGGCTGAATATGAAGGAGTTTCACTTAATCAATTGATTAACCTTTCGTTAACTGAAAAGGCGACACGGGTTGAAGCTGATTATTGGTGGAGTAAAAGAGGTGGAGATGTATCTAGAGAGAAGGCACTATCCTTTCTTAATAAAGTTCCAGACTCTAAGCCAGATGATAAAGATAGGGTTTAACATATTTAGAGACGTTATGAAAGGTGCATAACGTCTCATTAAGGAAGCTAGTTTTTTTGTAGGTTAAGATTAAAAGTCTATACATAAATAATACTTAACATTGGTAAAAAATATCTTCTGATAATAACTAATTATGAAAAAAATGCGGATTTTATACCAATATAATATCCGCATTTAAGTTGTATTATTCGCTTGCTGATCTAATAAAAATAGCTTCTCTTATTTTGTTAAAAACATCACCATATATTTCAGGGTCTTCCACTGGAGTATCCTTGGATGTTTTAGCTCCATATCCAGATGATGTCTCAACAGACTTAACAAAGTTAAGCCTTATTCTGGATGCTTTTGAGTTTAATTGTTCTATGAAAGCAGTTGCATTAGTATCTTTCATAGTGGCTTTTCCGCTCCACCATCCTGTTTTAGAAGACGTTGGGCTTTTAGCATTTATAAATCCAGTATCTAAATCTGCTGAGGATATGATATAACCCAAATCTTGAAAAACAGAAACCGTAGCTGCAAAAGCAATTTTCTTATTCGTTTCAAAGTTTTTTGCCTGAAAAGCCTGTAACTCTAGACTAGTCTTTTCAATTTTTTTCTGACAGCCGATACTGCCAACTGAAAAAAATATCAACAGCATGATTGGTAAAATAGATTTCATATTCATTCCTTAAAAACTAGTATACATACTCTTAAACTCAGAGATCTTGTCATTTTCGCTAAATTTAATAATCAAAGTCATTGTTCTAGAAGACTGTTCTCCAGAGCTAGATCTAGAAGACCCGCCTAAGATAACAAGGGTACCAAACACACCGCTTTCTTTACTTTTTGAAACCGTTGCGTTCTTCTGATATGTCCATACTTCTAGTCCAGAAGAGTCAGTAGTAGCAACATTAGGAGCTCCAAATTTTTCAAGAACTTCAGTTTTAGTTGTTATACCTTTCTTTAAATTTATCTGAACATTACCATGTGTATATGGGCTATTTCTATCTCCACTACTCGTTGAACTACAAGATGAAAGCCCAATAACAAACAGCAAAGATATTGATATAAAACGTAGTAATTTCATCATTTTCCTAAATAGGTGTTCCGTTCAAAGTCACTGTAGTTGGCACACTAGGATAATAAATAACTTCCTGCCTAGATGTCAGATCATTGCTTGAGTCAATCGTTATCTTGCTAGATGATTGTATCCCATCAGAGTAAACATATAAAACAGTAAAATAAGCAGTTGAAGGAGTAGCTTGAGTTAAGGTCCAGCTAGCAACAACCGTATCTGATGAATCTGTGTCATTTTGATAAGTACCTATAGTCCCTGAGTCTCCAACATCAGCACTTGTTGGGAGTGGTGTTAATGAACCTACTGGCAAATAATTAAAACCAGAAGTGATGAGATTAATCCCTAATATTGTCAATCTATCCGTAGACCAATAAGTTATTCCTGTGGATGACGAAGAGACTGATGTAGTTGTATTAGTAATAGTGGTAACTCCAGTGTATGGTATTACAGAATTACCACTGAATGTCGTCGTCGAACCAACACTAGATACAATTTGACCTGTATATGAACTTGAGTTTGTATCCGAACCAGTAAAACTCCAAGTTATATTTTCTGTTTTAGGCCTTATGTCAAAAGTGGTTACGCTTGGTTCGCTAGATCCACCGCCACCGCCACCGCCACCGCCACAAGCAATTGAAAATATTAATAAAATTGCCAAAGCGAGCGAGTATCTCATTATCTTTCTAAAAATGTTTGTAAGATGCTTAATCATATTTAACTTTAAAACTTATCTACAAGGTAGATATTCTAAGTAAAAACCCTCGCTTCTGATAAGGGAAGTTATGAAATTTCATAACATCCCTTATCGGAAGTTATCTATTGTGACCAATTGTTATGCCAAGCCAAAGACCATAATTCTTCTAATTCAATATTTTTTACAGATCCATCAATAAAATTAAAATTAATCGACCAATTATGCCTATCAATAGCAAATCGTCCCATGAAATAAACTTTTTGATGTTGTTCATATCCTAAAAAATTATTTTGGGGGAATAAATCATTTTTTTCTGGCCAACTTCCATACCAAATTGAATCTCCAATTAGTGGAGTTTTGGAAGGGCTTTTAAAATCAAAAATTGTAGCTGCGAAATTATCTCGTGAGTCATTCATTATGGGTGTGAATGATCATGTTGCCCATAGATTAGCTCCATAGCTTCCTACTGCTCGTCCTGCTTTCCAAGATGTTTTACTTGTTCCAATAAAAGCCCAATTTCCATATTGTTTTTGAAAATTATCATCAATATTAGTTTGAGGACAAATAATTTCACTGAACCTCAAATCAGGATCATGATTTTGAGTAGTGGCATAATTATCAATTCCAGCATAAACAGATAAATTTAGGAACCATAGCTTTGAGTGAGATAAGTTTATTTTGTTTTCATGGTCTTCAGAATAGTGACTAGTATAAACTCCCATAGTCTTTTCATTATTTTGGCATTGAATCGACCTCGCAGCCATTAGTGCGCTTTTAATTGAAGGATTGAGTAATGAAAATAAAAGTGCAATAATGGCAATTACAACGACAAGTTCAATCAATGTGAATAATTTACGATAAATCATTATTATTATGGTTTAAAAGGGTGGTCGTTTGGTAATTTGTTATTAAGTCCCCATTATTTTCATCGAAATATTGATTATTTACCTTCAAAAATAGAGAAAATCTCTGCATCTGTTAAAGTTCTGTTATAAAAACGGACATCATCTATTTCACCATAAAAGCCTACATTTGAGTCGTCTTTCCAACCAATGTATTCATCTGCTCCTGCATTATGCCAGGAACCATCCCAACCACCACCAATTGTCTTTTCTACACCATTTATATATAACTTTATCGTTCCTGTTTGAGCATTTGCTACGCCGGTCACGTGGGCCCAAATACCTAAAGACCCAGCAGTACCTCCAGATGTTTTACCAGAGTTATCAGAACCTCTTACAGTAAATTGATAAGCAGAGCCCGTCCAAGCTAAGTTGTAGGTCCACTGTCCAGACGTCCAGCTGGCAATGGCGTACCTTTGAGTAGCATCTTGTGGCTTCATCCAAGCCATAATCGTCATACTCGTATTGGTCGAAAGGGTGATGGCGTCCCCTAAATTAATATGATCATCAGAGCCATCAAAGCTTAGTGCTCTACCATGGATCCCGTCTGTTCCGTTTCCACTAAAATTCATGGATCCGTTTAAAGATCCATTGTTGCTAAGTCCACTTGAGTCATGAGCTATTATCCCGGACCTTTCATCTAACTTCCACCAACCAATTAAATTATCAGATGCCACTGTCTCTAAAATATCTTTCTGTTCAATTTTATACCACTGGCTTCCATCACTGATTAATTTAACTGAAGCTAAATCACTAGACTCAGGCAGCTCAATTGGACTAGTGTCATCAATTAAATTGCCACCACCAGATATCCAAACTGAATTTGAGGTCGATATTTTTTTGATCTGATATTGCCTTCCAGTAACATTACCAGCATAAGGTAAGGTGATGGTGATATTATCGCCTGATGAATCGACTAACATTATTGATGAATCACTCAGAGTTGTATTTGAGCTAACGGTTTGAAATCCATAGCCAAGAGTCCCATTTACATTTAAATTGGATGATCCACTGCTTCCACCAATAAAAACTTGTTCAGAAACAATGGTATTTCCATTCACATGAAGATTAGACGAAGGTGAAATACCAATGCCCAGCCCAGTTCCATTCAATGTCATCTCAGCCTGATTATCCATCTGAGTATCAAACTTAATCTGACCGGTTGTACTTTTAACATCTGCCATCAATGACGATGTTAAGATCAATAAGGTAATAAATATTCTAGTCATAGTCATCAGTTTAACTGATCTAGATTATTTGGTACCCCCCCCTCATAAAAAAGTCCAAAATTGCGGGGTCGTCAAATCTTGTATAAAATCCGCAAAAGTGTCATAATTATACCAATCCCAGAAATTAATTTCCTAATTCGGCCCATTTTCGAGAACATAAGCTTCTGACTGTTCCTAGGGAACCGACGAAGCTATTCCAAGCCTCACAGCAAGAGTCGACAATATCGGCATAATCCTCAAAGCATCTGTTTGCTAAATGCCTTTGTCTTAGCCACTGCCAAACTTGTTCTACAGGATTTAATTCTGGAGAATATGGTGGCAATAAAATTATGCTTAGATTATCAAACTGCCTTAGTTTTTTGGATGTATGCCAGCCCGCTTGATCCATAATAATAGCAGCATGACGCCCAGCTTTGGTCATCTTTGAAATCTCTTCCAAATGTATCTCCATGGCTGCACTGTTAGCAACTGGCATTACTATTGCAGCAGCTGTATCTTGGCTAGGGCAAACGGCACCATATAAATATGCATACTCAAATTGTTGTTGTCTAACAGCTCT
>Ga0209119_1005211_pt1 | contig 10327 bp, 11 predicted proteins | sample COG_03_FD_184747 | JGI IMG/M metagenome (GOLD analysis project Ga0209119, IMG submission 184747) | Pelagic Microbial community sample from North Sea - COGITO 998_met_03 (SPAdes) (version 2) | ecosystem: Environmental > Aquatic > Marine > Neritic zone/Coastal water | place: Helgoland, sampling... | reverse complement strand
TCAGAGAAATTGTATGTAAATTCTATTGATAAATATACCGCCGAATCTTTTACCCGTTTTCTGAAAATTGAACAGCAGTATAGTGATAATTACTGCGGACAGCTCTTAAAATTATTGAAGATTATTCTCCGTAATGCTGAGAAAAGTGGCTTGGAAGTGCACCCCTATTCCAATTATATCGAATCTTTTAAGCAGAAGAGTTCAGACCGCATCCTTCATATTTTAAATCCAAAAGAGATTAAAGTATTAAAGGAATTAAAGCTGGTCCCAGCAGCATATACAGATAGTTATAATTGGTTATTGATTGGTTTGTGTATCGGTCAGCGGGTATCCGATTTATTAAAGTTGAGCCCGGATAATCTTAGAAAAGCTCCCACCGGATTGTATATAGATATATTACAACAGAAAACAAAGAAGGCGGTAACTGTTGGCGTGGCTGACCCTTTAGTTATTGAGATATTAAAGAACGAATTCCCAAAAAAAAGTATCTCAAGTAGTGTTTAATAAACAGATTAAAGCACTTTGCAAGTTGGCGGGAATAGAAGATTTGGTGAGTGGGTTTAAGAACAACCCGAAAACAAGAAGGAAGGAAATTGTGCCTGCACCAAAATATGAGTTTGTGACCTCACATATTATGAGGCGTTCTTTTGCGTCTAATTATTATGGGAAGATTGAAACACCGCTGCTTATAAATATCACTGGACATTCTAAAGAGATTGCTTTTTTGGCGTATATTGGAACGCATCAAAACAAAGATGCGCTAGCAGATTTATTTATGCAACAGGCGGGAGTTATTTGGTAATTTTATTTTTTTATTCCTAACTGAATTAGTTTTCTATGATACCAATTTTTATCAGTTAATAAATTAAACAACCAAACTCGATACTCTTTGTATATGATGGACTTGTAAAGAATGTTTAATCTAGTTTTTAAAAATAGATACGTCTTAATGAATTTGTGACGTATTTTTGTTGTTTTACTGTTGGCAAACTGACTCTTAAAAACACTTAAATAATAAGCTGTCTTTTTTGTATTGTTGTATTTTAAACTATCTACTCTATCAAAAACCTCGTAGCAAGCTGCTAAAAAACAATTTAATGGATGTTTTAGTTTGTCTAAAGTATTCATCGCAGCCTTTGCATTCGTTTTTTTAGACAATAAAAAAACATCATAGGCATTTCGTAGAGCCATCGTCTTATAATAAAAACCACTGTCGTTTATTTGATTGGCAATAATCGATAAATTAAGTTTATTTGCATTGCTCAAAACTGCAGCACCATTTATAATCTGACTATCTTTCTTTACAAAACTATAATTGAATTTGCTAGAATATTTTTTTATACCTAAAAGTTCTGAGTGAATTTCGATAGCAGCAATGTTATTCTCTTTTTGAAGTCTTCTGTAATGTTTTCCATCTGGATAGTGGTAGTCATATTTAATAACTTCCGAATAATCAAAACTTCTTAATAATTTGATTGCTTTTGGATAGTCTTCTTTTGAGAAAATAAAATCAATGTCGCCCACCATTCTTTCGGTTATATCTTTATATAAACCAGCTAATAAGTTCCCTATTCCTTTTAAAAAAATCGGTTTAATGTTATTCGCTAATAATAGGCTGTTTAGTTCTTGTGCTTGTTGAATAATTTGTGTATTTCTGTCCCTATTTAAATCGGTTATGTATTTCATGTAATCAACCAAATCAGCGGGAAGGTATTTTAAAAAATCCGCTCTTTTAAAATTACAGTAGAGCGCAGGAAAGACATAATGACTGGTGCTTACTTTAACCACTGATTCCCAATCTAAATCTGTTGTTTTCAGCACCAACTCTATTTCATCTCTGTTTTTTTCTTCCAAAGAAATAGTTAAACATTTGGCAATAAAAAACAAGGTTTCTTTATAATTCATTTGAATATTTTTTTACTCAAAAGATATTACTTGGTAGGATCTGGGTCTTGATTGAAGTGATCTTCATTTTTCTCTTTTAATTTTTCCAGCGTGAATTTGTCTCGTACAGACTTTGTTTTTGGGAAGATATAATTAGAAAGGGTTACAAACACTTTTACCCGTTCTGTTTTGGTAAGTTTTTCTTGGTTTATGAGTAGATCATCCAACACTTTTTCATAGAGCATTTCCATCTTTTCTTTGATGGAAGGTCCTTCTTTTTTTGCAGGACCTCTTTTAGATTTTTTTCCTGCTTTCTTTGCTGAATTTGGATCGAATGGCATAGTTATAATTGATTTTATTAAAAATAAATATACAAAAAGTCTATTACCCATTATTTTATTGATTAGCTTCTAATCTTTTTCTCCCACTCCCAAGCAGAATGTAAAGCATCCTTTAAAGTTAGTTCTGATTTCCACCCAAGAACTGTATTTGCTTTTGTTGTATCTGCATATGCAGATAGAATATCTCCAGCTCGTCTTTCAGCAAAAGTAAAGTTTAATTTCAAATCACTTACGTCCTCAAAAGTATTTACAACCGCTAACACAGAGGAACCTTTACCAGCACCAATATTATAAAATCATAGTTTTCCGTATTTTTGTGTTCAAGCAATCTTTTCATTGCTATTACATTTGCTTTAGCTAGATCTATCACATGAATATAGTCTCTAATACAAGTTCCATCTGGTGTTAAATAATCATTTCCAAAAATAGAGAACTTTTCACGAAGTCCAATTCCTGTCTGTGTTACAAATGGAACTAAATTCTGAGGTGTTCCAATTGGTAATTCCCCAATATTTGCAGATTCATGTGCCCTAATAGGATTAAAATATCTTAAAGCAATAGTATTTAGAGAACCATTTACTTTACAAGTATCTTTAATTATTTGTTTACCAATTTTTTTGTGTTTCCATAAGGGGACTCAGGTTCTTTAATTTAAGCTTGTTCTGTAATAGGTAATTCGTCTGCTTGTCCATTAACAGTGCAAGAAGAACTAAAAATAAGTTTTTGATAAGCTAACTTATTTATTTCTTTTAATAAATACACTAAAGAATGTATATTGTTCTCATAATATTTTAAAGGATTGTTGACACACTCTCCAACCGCTTTCGAGGCAGCAAAGTACATTACACCATCTATATCAGAATGTCTGCTGAAAAAATCAACAACAGAATGATTTTTCATTAAGTCAATTTTATTAAATAAAGGACTAATACCAGTAATATCAAAAATACGATCCAATATATCAAGAGAAGAATTTGACAAATTATCTACTACGACTACTTCAAATCTATTATTTTGTAATTCGACAACTACATGGGAACTAATACAACCTAAACCTCCTGTTACTAATATTTTTTTTATTATTTACACTATATAAAACTAGGTATTATCTTGTTATCTAATTATAAAACTCTTTCTCTAAAGTTTAATCTAAACCTATTTCTATATTTTATGAAAAATCAAATTATAATAAAAACTTACAAAAAAATTAACTGAAATAGAGAATTTATTTTATATTATTTTCTAATTTTTACAGTAAAGAGTTCAAGATTAGCTAAATAATTAGAGTCCCAAGATAGATATTTTCATTAATTTATATAACATATTTGTTATAAGAACCATATTTCTGCATGTGTCATAATTTTTTTAATATTTTAATCTCTCATAAACGCTAAATAAAATTTTGATAATAGTTTTTTGGGTAAAGATCTAACTACTAACTTAATCAAAGATAGTGCTATAAATTCCCAAATACTTATAAGTTTAAATGCATAAAACTGTTTCAATAATTTATATTCTAATTTAAAATACTTGAAACCAGATCTCCTCCCAATCATATCATTACCAACTCTTACATACACCAATTTTTCTTTAAGATTATGGAATTTACTACCATTAATCATCATATTGATCCATAATTGATAATCTTCTATTTTAAAGTCTTGATAATTTCCAGAGGAAATTACTGCATCTTTTTTGAACATTACAGTAACATGATTCATATCAGATCTGTATTTCATCGTTTTAATGATGTCTTCATGGTTTTCATGAACTATCCTTTCAGAAACTTGAATATCCCAAGAATCTAAAAATTCAGAAATGTTAGAACCAACAATATCTATTTCAGGATGTTCAATCATAAAGTTATATTGTAGTTCAAATCTTCTTTCATCACAAATATCGTCACTATCCATTCTAGCCACGTAGTCATTAGAACACTCTAAAAGCCCTAAACTCAAAGCTTTTCCAAGACCTACATTTTCTTTCAATGATACAATTTTCATTGCTTCGGGATATTTATTTTTAAAATCTTCTACAACAGCATTCAGCTCACTTGTTAACGGACCATCTTTAACAAGAACAACTTCAAAAGGCATTAAAGATTGCTTAAAAACACTCTTTATACTTTCTTTAAGGAACAAGGGGGTTTCCTTAGCATAAACTGACATTAAGACACTAAACATAATATATATTTTAAATTCATTCTCAAATTCGTTCAGAAACTAATTTACTTTGTCTGTATTTATGATCAACAAAATTTACGAGTATTATAAAAAAAGAAAACACAACAAAATTGTTGATTTGAATACTCATATCACTAATTCCAAGCAAAAGAAAATAATAGATTAATAACTTTAATTCATCCAGTTTAAGATATTCAATCTTCTTGAATGTATTTCTAATTATATAATATAATAATAACACACCAATAATTCCTAGATCCATAATATATTGTAAATAACTATTATGGAGACTAATTTGAGATGAATTACCCCAGTTAATAAATAGGTGCTCATATTCAGCAGAAATACCTGAAATATACTGGCCCAAATAACCATAACCGAAAACAAATTGAATCAAACTAGGGTCATAATTAAAAAAAAATGCTTGCCAAAGAATATCTCGAGATGAAACGAGTGCTAAATTATCTCCCGATTGAAGTCCAAAATAGATTGAAATTAATGAATAAGCAAATGGAATAATAGCAATTGCAAAAACAAATAGAAAAAATCCAAGTGAACCAATTCTGTAAAAGATACTTTTAAATACTATAATAATAACTAAGGCAAAAAATGGACCCCTTGCATCTAGTATTACAAATGAAATTAAAACAGATAAAATCACGCTATACTTTAAAAATTTTCTTTTCAATAACATTGAGTTAACCCCAATAAAAAGAATTCCCAACATCATAGAATAATAGGAGAAGTTGTTAAAAATTAGAAACCTACTTCTTTGGAGATTAATCCCTATGTATTCCAATAATCTAGAATTATGTAAATCGACTCCTTTAGCAAATAAGCTAGCTTCTAATCCAAGAAGATAAAAAATAAGATTGAAACCCACTATCAAAAAAAAAGAGGTTAAAACTGACTTTAAAAATTTTGACTTTTGAACATCAAACTTAACTAATAGAGTGAAAAATAGTAAAATAAATAGCAAGTAAATAGTTGACGAAAACTCTATAGCATTCGAAAAAAATGATCTAATGACAGCAAAAATGAATAGAACTATCAATAAATCACATTTTGAATAAAATAACTTTAAATGATTATTTTTAATATGACGGCCAATTTCATGTATATTAAATACTAATAAAGATGTTAACAATAAATAAGTTAAGACTGAAGATATACCATTACCTGAATTATAAAACTGAATAAAAGATATTGAGAATATAAAAAAATACTTAACTGTTAATTGCATCACTAATATTTATTAAAGACATCTTCTAAAGGCTTTCTTTCAAATAATTCTAACTTCCCTCCAACGGTTGAGTTATAAATCTTTCTTCCATGCATTTCATAAATCGATTTGCATAGATTGTAAGATTTCATAACACATTCAAGCTTTGGATCATGCCAAACCTTTCCTTTACCAAAATAATCTGGATGAAAATGATTAATATCATCCTCTTGACTTATTATCCTATGCTCATCAATGATAGCTGACTTTTGCACCTCATAACTAAAATCCATTCCTATTAAATAGACTTCACTAAAACCAAAATAAAATGCTAATTGTAAGTTCATTATGGTAACACTTTGCCCACAATAAATTCTTTCAGAAATATCTGGAGAAAATCTAGGGAATTCAAAAAAAGTATTTCTTTTATCGTAAAAACCTCTGTTCATATTTAAAAACATCGTGTTTTTTCTATTTTTTACCATTTTCTTATAAATACTTGGGAAAAATTTATATTGACTTAAATCATAATCATTTATCCGTTGTAAATTGTCCTTCATGACTGCAGTATCCTCAACAGTATAAAAATATGGTTTAAAATCCTTAAGTTCATCGGATTTATAAAAAATACCATTAACTCCGAACGTGTATTTATCTTTTAAAAGATCAAAATCAATTTTATTTAATGATGGACCATTTCCAATTATTATACATTTCTCTCCTTTCCATTTATCTTTTAAAAGTTGTAAAGCTTTTTTGTCATGTCCATATATAATACCTGGTTCTTCTGTGAACCATAGTGGCATAAATTTTTTAATGATTTTTTTAATAATTTTCATATTTATTTGTTGTAATTTAAAAAGCCCTTAAGCCTTGATTTGAATGAAGTTAAATAATTTTTACTTTTATTGTAGTTAAAAATAAATAGAACAGACATTATCAGTTGACCAAAAATTTTATAGATTGCTGATTTCCACAAAAGATCAAAATGTTTTCTAAAATAAACCCCGTGTCCAATACTATTTTTTTTTATTTTTTTACCCAAGCTGTTTATTTTTAAAGATAAATTATCTGGATGTAAAACATAATAATCAGACGAAAAAAAAACTTTAGCGTTTTGCTTTATTAAAGAAATTATATAATCATAATCTTCACAACTACCATATTTAGCTCCCAAACCAAAATCCTCATCGAATCTAATGTTAAAATAATTTAAATGAAAAATTGAGATTGAGCAGCAAGAATTAAAAATATCATTAGATTTCAACTCTTTATGGCCTGAAGCTCCTGTAAATGCCAATTTATATTTTTTATTAGTCTCTCTAACTTCAGAAATAAGTACTTGATATTTTGAGTTATTTATAAAGAAATTATTTATCTTTTTAAGCATGCCATTGGGGTACTCACAATCATCATCAGGAAAACATAGAATATTATTGTCAGCTACCTCAATACCTTTATTTCTTGCCCTTGACAATCCTTTTTCGGACCTTAAATAGCATAACTTGAAATTTTTTATAGACTTGAAATTAAATTCCAAAAATTCTTTTAACTCACTTCCTTCATTTTGATCAACAATGATTAATTGCTTCTCTATTTCTTTTTCTAAAATAATAGATTTAATTAGTTTTTCTATATATCCAAATTTCTCGATACCATAAACAGCACATATAAATGAGATTCCCATTTTCATAAAATATTTTTAATTTCTTGCTCAAGATAACTCATACCTTTCGGAGATAAATGAATATTATCGCAGGTATATTCCATCACATCATCTTTTGAAAATTTAGTAAAGTTTATAACATTTACTTTACTCGACAAATTTGACAAAATAGATTTACTTTTTTCATTTACAATGTTTATGTTCTTTGGACGCTCTCTAGTATAATTACCTTTCCACTCAATAATTACAGGGTTACAACTAATCCAAATTAAATTTTCTAATTTATTAAGTTCTTGTGCTATTCTTGGAATATTATTTTCCTGTATTATTGAACATGTTTTTTCACCAAGATATTCTGTTTCATAATGAGGAGATGCTAATAATTTTTCGTAAAAATCAACTCCAAAAACATTTGTTATTTTCCTTTTCTTTAGTTTAAAAATACTATTTATGTCCGAAATAGGTCTGGGACTAAAATCAACAACTCCAATATGAGAAATTATATGTTTAAAACTAGATAAATCCTTTCGATTTATTTTGTCAAAGAAATCAAAAAAAGTAGTGTGTTTCTCAGGACATATAAATACCTGACTACGATAATTTTTCACAAAATAGTCTAAGTAGGAATTAAAAGGTGTTTTTCTATTAGAGATTTTAGATATTTCAAATCCCCTCGAATCTGTATAAATTAAAACTTTAGGCTTATTAAAGTTCTTTAAATAATAGAAATTTATGTAAATCCAAGACAGGAAATTTACAGCTAAATAAAGTATTTTTCTTATATTTTTTTTCATTAATTAATTATTAAAGAACCTACAATAGCAATCAAAACGACTAGAGCAAACTGTTTGTTCATTTTATTTCTACTAAATTCTAATATCTTTCTTGATTTCTTAGCTATTGAAATATTTAAAAATAAATAAGCTGTAATGCCACTAAGAGGAATAATGATTAATCCATAGCTCTTAAAAAATATAATTCCAGATATTAGAATTATAGCAGAAATAATATAAGCAACAAAATGATTTATATTATTGTCAAACATTATAATCTGTGAATTCATTCCCGCATACCTCTCTAGAATGATTGCGATAAATATGAATTTAACTATATCTGATGATAAAAATTCCATCTCAATATCAAAAAAAGTCAATATTAAATTTACAAGTGAATCTAAAGCTATTATTCCTATCACCAATAAAAGCAATGATTTTAGAAGCCCTTTTTCTACTTTTACTTTATCTATTTGTGTAAAACCCTTTTTGAAGGATGAAATATATTCCGGTAGGTAAGAATAAAATGGAGCATATGAAAATTCATTTATTATTTGAATTAATTTCATGCTAAATAAATAAATCCCACCAATTTCTACTCCAAAAAATCGAGGTGCCATTATATTTATGAAACTTGTAGATCCAGTAGAGGAGATACTAACTAAGGCTGTTTTCCATGTTGGCTTCCATATTTCAAGTAATTTACTTTTATCCCAATTGAATTGAAAAAAACTTAATCCATCAAGAATATTTTTTTTAACTAAGAAGAAGTTCTTAATTGAGTTTACAAGTAGTAAGGCTTGTTGTACGATAATCAAAACATAAAATTTGCAGTTTAAAATAAGAAGTGTTATTAGAACTAGTGCATTGATAACATAAAGAACAGAATTCCAATTATTATAAAGTGCAACTTTATTATAACCCTTTAAAAAGGAATCATTTTTTTTTAAAAAAAAAATGATTGGTGTAAAAAACAATATTGAGAAATAAGCTATATTTAATTCATTTTTGTCTATTTGATCTAATTCCAAAGGAGATACACTAATAAAATATACCACAATTAGAATTAAAAAAACTGAAATAGATAATATTAGATAGATAGATGAGAATGAATTAAAAAGAGATTTAATTAAAAACACATTATCTTCCTTAACTCTTAGGTAGGAAGTAAATCTAATTGTAGTTGATGAGAAGCCAAGATCCATTAAATGAGAAAAACCAATAATAGCAGAAAATAAATACCATAATGTAATCTCTTCTTTATTAAATTTAATAAGAACCAAAGAGGTTAAGGCTAAAAGCAGTAAACTTCTGGTTAAAGTATAAATCCAGGATGAATAAGTTGGGTTTTTAAAAAAATTAATCATAAAGCGAATTAATAAGGTTCGAAATTGATTTTAAACCTTGATTCTGAACATTTTCATAAGTCCTCGAACCAACATGTGGTGTAATAATAATATTTTCGACTCCTAACAAAATTTCATTCTTTAAAATAGGCTCAGTATCTAACACGTCACATAAATACCCTTTAATTAATTTATTCTTAATCCCAGAAATTACTGCTACTGGGTCTATAAGCTTTCCTCTAGCGGTATTAATAATGATTGGTTGTTTTTTAAGCTTTGTATTTATAACAATGTTATTTATTAATTTATCTGTTTGTTTAGTATGAGGAAGATGAAGACTAATAACATCACATTTACTGTAAATATCATCTATATCTGTAGTGAAACTTATCTCAGAATATTTATCTAAAAATTCTTGATCTTTAAATATGTCATAGGCCATAACTTTCATTCCTAGAGCACCCGCTTTTTTCCCTAGCTCCTTACCAACAGCTCCAAGCCCTATTATACCCAATGTTTTACCTTGTATCTCAGATCCAATCCCTCTTTTCCAACTAACTGCTTGTACTGAATTATACTGAAGATGTATATTTTTAGAAAATGTAAATAATAATGCGAGTACATGTTCTGAAACAGATACTTGATTTATTCCAGGTACATTGGTAACTCCAATACCAAATTCTTTTGCTGCCTCAAGGTCAATTCTATCTAAACCTACTCCATACTTCGATAGCACTTTCAATTTCCCTTTTTTACCAGCCTTTATGACTTCTCTGGTATATTCGTCATCACCACAAATAACACCATCATATTTATGAATAATTGGTAATAAAACACTTTCATCTACTGGCCCTCTTAAGTAATCAATATCCCAATTTTGAGAATTTAATAAATCGTGATGTTTTCCCGGAG
>Ga0209119_1005207_pt1 | contig 10336 bp, 6 predicted proteins | sample COG_03_FD_184747 | JGI IMG/M metagenome (GOLD analysis project Ga0209119, IMG submission 184747) | Pelagic Microbial community sample from North Sea - COGITO 998_met_03 (SPAdes) (version 2) | ecosystem: Environmental > Aquatic > Marine > Neritic zone/Coastal water | place: Helgoland, sampling... | reverse complement strand
CTGAATACGTGTTTTCATCTAAGTTATCCTCTAAAAATGGAGCTACTGTTGGTTTGTCAAATGCAGCAAACCAATTGTTCTGATCCTCTGTAGATTTAAAGGCTTTTTTTATGACAAATTTTTGATCTAAAGTGGTATTAAATTTTTTTTCTAGATGTTCATAAAAAGGAAGTGCGATAGCTAATTGTTCTTTAGCATTCCAAACTGGTGAAAATCGTTTTAAAATAACGGGGTTATAGACACCACCGGCAACTAAAGACGAAGTTTGAGAATCGTCTTCAAAAACTATAAAACTTTTGTTTGCTTGAATTAATTCTTCAGCAAAAGCTAAACCTGCTAAACCTAAACCAACAATAATATAATCTACTTTCACAGTTCAAAAATAGTCTTTTACAATAAAAAAGCGTTTCGAATATCGAAACGCTTTTTTATAATTTTTATACTAATGAAATTTAATAATTCCACATGTCTATTTCTTTGTTTCGAATAGACTCTTTTATTCTGTCGGCTTCGAGTAACTGAAATAAAGCATTACCTTTTATATAATCTGAAATTTTTCGATCTCCATATATATTTTCTTCTCTAACAATTACAGCATTAAATCTACGGGCATTTAACATATGGTCATAAGAAATGGGTTGAGAAACATTCATTGGATTGAAGACCTTAGAATTATGTAATACTTGTCTAGCAGATGGGTAAAAAACCCAAAAGAGGGGCTTATCAATTGATTCGGTTGAATCATCTTGTTTCCTTTTTACATCTTTCCCTAAAGGGCCAATTGCAAGTAATCTATATTTTAATTCTCCTAAACGTTTGTCAAAATACCACATTCCTTTAATCATATATCCTTCATTATCCTCAGATTTATTAGTTATCGTATCGTAATATTTTTGACCGTCATCTCCTATATCAGTTCTAACATAACTAAGTTTGTCTTCAATTTCTTCACGCGTTAACTTAGTTGTAAAATAAGAATCATCATAAATATCTTTAATTTCCCCTGAATTAATACCATTTATGAGATTATCAAATAAAGATCTTCTATTGTTAATTGGTTGTATTGGGAAAAAATAAGGGAGGTTAATTTTCTGATTAATATCTATGAACTCCCAGACTATTTTGGACCATAAAATATCTCTTTTATTTATATAACCGTAATCTAAAGGCTTATCATTTTCTATGGAAAGCTCATCTTTAGTTTTTTTTGTTATATCTATAACTCTAGTAGCATTTAATAAATTATCTTGAGCACTTATGGTATTTGAAGTGATTAAGATTAGAACTGTAATTAAAAAAAACTTAGTCATATTCATATTTTAACTTTTTAATTATCAACTATAACTGTAATATCAATACAATATTTTTCTAAAATATAGTTATTCTCTATAATTTTTGCCTTAATATCATAAATATCAATTTTGTCACCCCTTCTCGCTTTTTTTAGTAGTTTCTGAGCTTGTTGTGTCATCCTATCTCCTTTGACTTCAACTGCAAATTCTCCTGGTACAGCTACTTTAAAACTTATTACTTTTAAATTCAAATCATACATGAAATCAGGATAATTTGCACCAAGTGTAATATTTGGAAGGCTACTTGAGGGCATACTAATTCTATTAAATCTACCTCTTATACTTCCTTGAGCAGCAGGTAAGGTTTTAATTCTAAATATTTTTTTGGTCTTAATTGTTTTTTGGGGACTTATTTTTGCAGAGACACTTATTTCCAATTCATCTTCTAAACCTGGAGTTAAGTCATATTTTCCTTTTCCTTTTGATTTAAGTTGATTTCCATTCTTTACAGTTGCTTTAATATTATTCTCACCAATACCTGGAACTGATATAGAAATTGGATTGTCTAGCCCTCTGTAAACCACATTCATTTTATCTGCAGAAATAATAGCTTCGCTAGGTAAAGCAATTACAGAATATGAACTTTCAAAAGGGATATCTTGAGCCTCACCGTCTTGCATAAATGTGATCACACCTTTAAACTTTTGTGGTCCAACATTTCCTGCGGGCATGTCTAAAAGTACTTGACCATTCTCTACACTCTTAGTTATATCTTTTTTTCCTAAAGTAACCTTACTTGGCACCAACTGATCATCATATCTACCGAGAACTACCTGTCCTTTAACTCTTTCTCCAGAAAAATAAGCTGTTTTCTCGAGTCTTACAATTCCTTTATAATTGTTAGTCGTTAATTTTGAATCTCCTTCTAACTGATTCCCTAGAAGAGCAGACAAAATATCACTTTCTGTATTTTTTATATTACCTTGAATTTGACTAAAATTTGTTAAAGATGCCACAACTGGAAACCCTTTATATCTATATTCAACCCAATCGACTTTTTTACCGTCTTTATTCTTATAATCGTCGGTATTAAATCTTTTATTGATCACCGATATTAATTTTGAGTCAGCTGATCCTAGGACAGCAACGACAGAATCTCTATAACTATTTATTTTGTCTTTAAATTCTTTTCCTCTTGTAGATAATTTATCTCCTACAAAAAAATATTCATCTAAAACATCCGGCTTATCCATTGATTCATAATCTTTTAAATCATCGATATCCTTAGTTATTTTTGCTTTTAACGTATCCAAGTATATATTTAAATCATTTGATAATGATTTAATTTGATCAGATTTAATTTTTAAAGGACCAAATTTTTCCTTTTGATCTTGAGCCTTAATATTTAAGTTTAAATACGATTCATTGTTTTTAAAAGAAGTGGTTCTAATACTTTCTGTTAATTCTTCATTCATAAAGCCAAAAGCAGACAAAACTTCCTTACTCATATTCATTGCTAACATTGCAATAAAAACAAGATACATTAAGTTAATCATTTTTTGCCTTGCGGATAATTTTCCTCCTGCCATAAAAATTAGTTTTTTTTAGTTATAAATTATTGCACTAATTATTTGGTAGACATTGCAGAAAGCATCCCTCCGTAAACTCCATTAAGAGATGAAAGGTTACTTGCCAATGATTCCATTTGCTCTTTCAAACGCTCAGAATTTTCAACCATAGCGTTGTTTAATTCAGATTGTTTGTTAGAATTTTCCATTTGAACTTGGTATAATCCATTAAGAGATTCCATTTGAGTAGCTGCTAACTCTACTTGTTCGTTATATTTTGCTGTAGAAGAAATAGACTCTGATGCAACACTTAATCCTTCGGCTGCCGTATGGAAACTTTTTATACTATTTCCTAAATTCGTCATTAATTGAGTATCTACTTGTGCTTCCTGTAATAAATTATCTAATTTTTGAGATAACATTCCGTTAACTCCTGCGCCTTCGCTATCTGCGTCTCCAAGTTCTGGATATACCTTAGTCCAATCTAAATCTTCTTCAACTGCATCAAAAGCAGATATAAAAAACACCAAAGCTTCTACTATCATACCAATTGTTAAGATTGTAGATCCGTAAGGCCAGTGTTCTAATTTGAATAATGCTCCTACTATTACTATAGCGGCTCCGAAACCGTAGGCCATATTAAAAAGTTTCTTAGTTGATTTTGATTGTGCCATAATTTATGTATTAGTTTTTTTGATTAATTATTTGTTTGTTTGTTTGCTCCGAGTTTACTTTGTACAGTCCTAAAACCTATATAACTTCTTTTTATAGAGTCGTATTCAAAATCTCTAGTACTTACTTCGAGAAAATAAGCAACATCTTTCCAAGAACCTCCTCTAATTATTTTTCTTTTATTAGCTCGATCTTCAACATTGGCATTCATTGTCGAACCCAAATAGTAGGAATCTGCACTGTATGATGAATTTGTCCATTCTGAAACGTTACCAGACATATTGTACAACCCGTAGTCATTTGCATTATAAGCTTGAACTTCTACTGTGTAAAGGGCTCCATCAACTGCATAGTTACCCCTAACTGGTTTGAAATTTGCTAAAAAACAGCCACGATCACTAGTGATATTTGGCCCACCCCATGGGTATTTAGAGAACTCTAAACCTCCTCTGGCTGCGTATTCCCACTCTGCTTCGGTTGGAAGTCTAAAACTAGAATTTGCAATAGCATTTTTCTTGTTACGTAAGTTATCACTTTTATTTTTTGTTCTCCAATTACAAAAAGCTTGAGCCTGGTGCCAACTTACTCCCACAACTGGATAATCTTGATACGCTGGATGGTAAAAATAATCTTGATGCATTGGATCATTGTAAGAATAATTAAAATCTTTGATCCATACCGTAGTGTCTGGATATACACTAACCGTTTCATTTACTAAAAAACTTTTGCGTTCATTAGGCTTGGCCACAGCAGAATTCACATCATACCAAGAGTAGTTATATTTTAGTTTTTTCGTGTTAAAAGTTCTCACTCCATCTCTAGAATCTTCTTTTTTAATGTAGAGTGAGTCCATCACTTCAGCATAATAAACATCTGGATATTCACTTGTATCCCAAATAATGTCTTCACTTTTATTTAATGGTTTTGTGTAAAGAGTATCTAATTCATAGTAATTTTCAAACATGTATTTTTGGTAAGCAGTTTGATCAGTAGTGTCTGCTACTGCATAGGCGAAATCATAAATACCTCCTTCAAGAGCAGCACCAGTTTCATCTGTTAATGTACCACCAGACACAAAATCTGCCATGGAAGCCAGTTCAGTTCTGACAATTGAATCTTTGACCCAATTCACAAATTGTTTGTATTCAGAATTCGAAATCTCAGTTTCATCCATGTAAAAAGAACTCAAACTTACTGTTCTCGGAGGAGCACTCATTGTTCCAGTAATATCTTCATCTTGTTTACCCATTGTATAAGAGCCTGCCGGAATTTTAACCATACCAAATGGTTTTTCTGCAAACCATTTTATATTAGATTTTACACCAACTAATTCACCTCTATCGTTAGACCCACACCCAAATAAGAAGGGAATAACAAGTGCACATAATATTAATTTCTTCATATTTTTTTATTCTTTCCTGGAAAAGTTCGTAAACCTATAATTTTTTTTAAACAAATACAATGTAATCCCTGTATTTTAACTTAAAATTATTAACCTCTCTAATTTAAATCATTTTACTTTGCGCTTTAAACCATCGCTCTGGTATCATTTGATTTGTTGTTTCTAAATAATCCTGATAGGTACAAGGTATTAACGCACGCCTTTTGTATTTATTATGCTGTATTAAATTAATCTCCATCCACCATCTTCCAGTTTTATTACTCTTATAAAAATTTATCGGATCATCATTTTCAAGCATAACCGTAAACTTTTGGTAATCTTCTTTTGTTGCAAAAGGGTAATCTTTAACTCTAGAATTAAAGCCCTCAATAAAACACCAAATCATTTGGGCAATTAAATGAGCAGTCAGGTTATGAGAATCAAATGCTGAATTATACTCATAAATACCAAAAGACGTCACCTTGTCGCTTATGCCTGCATATCTTGCAATTCCACAAATTTCGTCACCATAAAAACCATTTGGAGAAACATTTTTATTTGCAGGAGCGTCGCTTTGCCTTACAGACCCTATGTCTATACTTACAATATCAGCATCTCTTAAAACTGGTTCTAAAATTTCTAATTCTTTTGCTTCAGCAAGTCTGTAGGTGTCAAAATTTAAGCCTTGAATTAATTTAATTTCTTCTTGAGGATTTAAATAGGTTTGATAGCCGATATTACTAAAATTAAAAAGGTTTGTAGGAACCTCCATAATAATTTTACTGAGATAGGATTTAGAAGATAATTTATCTTCCAGATTACCTAAATCAAATTTACTGTCAACAACAACTAAGTTAACCGTTTGCTCTAAATCATCATAAGCTTTATAGTTCGAAAAAGTAATATCTTGACCTCCTCCAATGAGTATTGGAACGATATTCATTTTTAACAAGTTTTTTATAACCTCTTTGACTGCAAAATGGGTGTCTGAAGTTGACTCTCCTTTTCTTATATTTCCCAAATCTGCAATTGGAACCTTCCAATCTCCTGGAAATAATTTATAAAAATGACTTCTAATGTGATGAAGATCTTTGCCTGATCCAAAGTTACCATCTGTACTTCTATCCTCATCTACACCTAGGATAGCAATTTCTGTGGTATTGAGATCTGGAAAGCCATTTTTTTGAGTATGTATCTGAATGGAATTGCCTAAGGTTCCAGGCAATAACATATCAAGAGATTCTTCTAAAACAGTATGGATAGGGGTTAAAAAATCAGTATTCATCTGAATATATATATCTTTTGGCAAGATAATGATTTATTATTTCTTTTTAACAGGCTTCTTTTTTGATAATTTCTTTTTTGAGGACTTTTTTTTCGGTGTTTTTGATGCAATCATTTTAACAGCCTCTTCTTTTGTAATTTTCTCAATCTTGGTAGTTTTTGGTAGCTCAATTTTTATTTTACCTTTTAAAACATGAAATCTACCCCAACGTGCTTTTTCAATTCTAATACCAACATCTTCCCAATTTTGAATTAGTTTGTCTTTTTCTTTCTGAATCTTTTCTTCAATCAATTCTTTCATGTCTGATGGTGAGAGGTTCTCAAAATCATACCTTTTATTGACATTAATAAACATTGAATTCCACTTGAGGAAAGGACCAAATCGACCAACACCTTTTTGAATTGGTAATTCATCATGATACCCAACAGGTGCATCTAGTTTTCGCTTAGTTTCAATTAGTTGTATGGCACGCTCTAGATCTACAGACATAGGGTCTTCTCCTTTGTCTAAAGAAACAAACATTTTATCAAAACGTATATAAGGACCAAATCGCCCATTTGACACTACAACTTCATTATTTTCATAATCACCAATTGTTTTTGGTAATAAAAATAATTCCAGTGCCTCTTCTATGGTTATAGTTCCTAGATTTTGATCTTTATTTAAACTCGCAAATTGTTTTTCTTCATCCTCTGGAGCTCCAATTTGAGCTATGGGTCCAAATTTACCTAAACGAACTAAAACAGTTTTTCCGGATTCTGGATGGTTACCCAAGATACGTTCTCCACTCTCTCTAACAGCATTTTCCTTAACATCTTCAACATTGTTATGAAATTTTGAATAAAAGTTTTTAATCATTTTTGTCCAATTTTCATCTCCTTCAGAAATATCATCAAAAGAAGATTCTACCTTGGCAGTAAAGCCAAAATCTAAAATGTTAGAAAAATTTGTTACTAAGAAATCATTTACAATATTTCCAATATCAGTGGGCGTAAGTTTGTTTTTATTCGCACCTGTTTTCTCAGACAATGTTTGAGTTTTCAGGACTTTATCTGTCAAGATAATTTGTTCATAGGCTCTCTCTACCCCCTCATTTTGTCCTTTTTCTACATAACCTCTTCTCTGTACTGTAGAAATTGTAGGTGCATACGTTGAAGGCCTTCCAATTCCTAATTCCTCTAATTTCTTAACCAAAGAGGCTTCAGTAAACCTGTATGGTGGACTAGTAAAGCGCTGGGTGGCATGTATGAAGTTATATCCTAGGTGCTCTCCAATTTTTAAATTGGGTAACATTCCTGCTTTCTCCTCCTCTTCATTATCGTTACCTTCTAGGTAAACCTTCAAAAAACCATCAAATTTTATCATTTCACCATTTGCAGTGAAGATCTTTTCGTTTTCAGAATTTCCAATTTTAACATTCGTACGTTCCAGGAGTGCCTCACTCATTTGGGAAGCTAATGTTCTCTTCCATATTAAATTGTACAATCTATTTTGATCATATTCCTTATCTATGGAATGTACCTTCATGTTTGTGGGCCTAATAGCCTCGTGTGCTTCTTGAGCGCCCTTAGACTTAGACTTAAATACACGCTGTTTGCTGTATTCTTTTCCATAAAAATTCGTGATTTCTTCTTCTGCGGCGTCTCTAGCATCAACAGATAAGTTTACACTATCAGTTCTCATGTAGGTAATAAGACCTGCTTCATACAAGCGTTGAGCAACCTGCATGGTCTTCCCTACTGGATATCCCAATTTTCTTGAGGCTTCTTGCTGTAAAGTAGAAGTTGTAAATGGCGCTGCTGGTGCCTTTTTTGCAGGTTTTTTTTGTAAATCTGTAATTGAAAATTTTGATAAGGAGCAAGATTGTAAAAATTCCTCAGCAACTATTTTTGATTCAAAATTCTTTGGAATAATTGCTTTGAATGATTTTCCATCAGTATTAAAAAATTGAGCAACCACTTTATAATGAGATTCAGCATTAAATTGCTGAATACTTCTTTCTTTTTCAACGATTAACCTAACAGCTACGGACTGAACCCTACCTGCAGATAAACCTCCTTTTACTTTTTTCCACAATACCGGAGATAATTCATAACCAACCAATCTATCCAAAACTCGTCTAGCTTGTTGAGCATTTACCATATTGTAATCAATATCTCTGGGATGGTCTACAGCTTTAAGTATTGCTTTTTTAGTAATTTCATGAAAAACAATACGTTTTGTATTTTTTTCTTTTAAATTTAACTGCTCTTTTAAATGCCATGCAATGGCTTCACCCTCCCTATCTTCATCACTTGCTAACCAAACAGTATCTGCTTTTTTAGCTAAGGCTTTTAATTTTTTAACAACAGGTTTTTTATCCTCTGATACAATATATTTTGGACTAAAATCTCCATCAACATCTATCCCTAATTCTTTGGAAGGTAAATCTGCAATGTGACCGTAACTTGATTCTACTTGAAAATCTTTTCCTAAAAATTTCTCAATAGTTTTTGCCTTTGCCGGTGACTCTACAATTACTAAATTTTTTGCCATATGTGATATTTATTACACTTAAATCTACTTCAAGGTGAACTGATTTAGGTTTGCAAAAGTAGAGAGTTTTTTTTTATATTTTGATTTTTCTTGTAAATCTACACGGATTTTAACATGAATTTAGTTTAATTTTTTATGACAATATGTCATATTTTTTCTATTTTGGTTGTATCTTTGTAGCCAATTTATAAGATGAAGCAGACAGAAAAAATAATAAACGAAAAGATACAAGGCAAGGCCCTCTTTACAGAAAATAAAGCGAAAAACACAAAAAAACTCTTTATTGAAAGTTATGGGTGTCAAATGAACATGAATGATAGTGAGATTGTTGCATCAATCCTTGATAAGGAAGGCTATAATACCACTCAAATATTAGAGGAAGCAGATTTAGTTTTAGTCAATACATGTTCTATTAGAGAAAAAGCCGAAACTACAGTTAGGAGACGTTTACAGAAATACAATGCTGTAAAAAAAGTAAATCCAACTATGAAAGTTGGAGTTTTAGGATGCATGGCCGAGCGTCTCAAAGAAAAGTTTTTAGAGGAAGAAAAAATTGTTGATTTAGTAGTTGGACCTGATGCATACAGAGACCTTCCAAATCTATTGGCTGAAGTAAACGAAGGAAGAGATGCTATAAATGTTATATTATCCAAAGATGAAACCTATGGAAATGTATCCCCTGTTCGATTAAATTCGAATGGAGTTTCTGCATTTGTATCCATTACAAGAGGCTGTGACAATATGTGTACCTTTTGTGTGGTTCCATTTACTAGAGGAAGAGAAAGAAGTCGAGATCCTAAAAGTATTGTTCTGGAGATTCAAGAGATGGTTGATAAAAACTTCAAAGAAATCACTTTACTTGGTCAAAATGTTGATAGTTACTTATGGTTTGGTGGAGGTTTAAAAAAAGATTTAAAAAAAGCTTCTGAAATTGCTCAAGCCACTGCTGTTGATTTTGCTCAACTTTTAGATATGTGCGCTGTAAAATTTCCAAAAACACGTTTTCGTTTTTCAACCTCCAATCCACAAGACATGAGTTTAGACGTAATTCATATTATGGCTAAACATAAAAATATTTGCAAATATATTCACCTACCTGTTCAGAGTGGCAGCAATAAAATGCTAAAAGCAATGAACAGACAACATACACGTGAAGAATACAAAGAATTGGTAGATCATATATTTAGAATTATACCAGAAATGTCACTTTCTCAAGATATGATTACAGGTTTTTGCGGGGAAACAGAGGAAGATCACAAAGATACCCTAGATTTAATGAATTATGTAAAATATGACTTTGGCTTCATGTTTGCATACTCCGAAAGACCTGGAACCCTTGCCGCTAAAAAAATGTTAGATGATGTACCTCATCACACAAAAAAAAGACGTCTGCAAGAAATCATTGACCTACAGCAAGCTCATAGTCTTTTTAGAACCCAACAACACCTTGGTAAAGTTGAGGAAGTATTAATTGAAGGAACTTCTAAAAAAGACCCCAACCAATGGAAAGGGAGAAATACACAAAACACTGTTATTGTTTTTCCAAAAGAACAGTATCAAATAGGTGATTTTGTGAATGTAAAAGTTGAAGACTGTACCTCAG
>Ga0209119_1005200_pt1 | contig 10348 bp, 9 predicted proteins | sample COG_03_FD_184747 | JGI IMG/M metagenome (GOLD analysis project Ga0209119, IMG submission 184747) | Pelagic Microbial community sample from North Sea - COGITO 998_met_03 (SPAdes) (version 2) | ecosystem: Environmental > Aquatic > Marine > Neritic zone/Coastal water | place: Helgoland, sampling... | reverse complement strand
TCCAAAAAAATCATACGACATTCTTCAATTGTAATTCCATCAATTCTATATGATTCAAATATTAAACCTCGTGGGTCTATACTAAGATTTCCTTTAAAAACCATATGTAAATTTCCTAAGTTAATTAATATTTTAATATGTTATCTAAATTCTATTTACAGCTTAATCACGTCACTATTTAATAAAAATACGTAAAATTATTTAAATATCTAAATATTATTTAATACAGAATTAGCAGCTAATAGATGTATATCCTTACGATCTGCGCCTAATCTATTCATAGTTTCTTCCATTGCTTTAATTTGGTTATTATCGTTATTTAGTAATGATCTAAGGCTTTCAGTAATATTCTCAACTGTACAACTTTCAAAAAGGTGTTCAGGTATAACTTTTGTATCTGTGATAATATTGATCAAATTAGCTGTGTCTATTTTTGCTAATTTCTTAACCATTTTAGTTGTGATCCAATTAGCTTTGTAAGCAACAATCATAGGGCATTTTTTAGCAGCCAATTCTAATGATACAGTACCAGATGTAGCCAATGCAGCTGAACTAATAGAATAAGTTATAAATTTGTCGTGTTCTATTTCTTTTAAATCTTTACCCTCATTCAAAAGTAGTAAGGGTTTTATATTCCATGATTTAACAGCGTTTATTACATCTTTCTCCACTGAAGAAGCTACAGGCAGTATAAATTGTGAGTCAGGGTATAGTTTTTCAATATTATTCAGTACCTTATTAAATATAGGGCACATTCTTTTTATTTCGCCAATTCTAGAGCCAGGCAAAACTGTAATGATTGGACCGTTATGTAAGTTGTGCTTTTTTTTAAACTTTTCTTGAGCTTTTTTGCTTACATGTGGGCTAGAAACAACTGGATGACCAACAAAGTCACTAGTCATACCTTCTGCCTCCATATATGGCGGTTCAAAAGGCAGTAATGCTAAAACATGGTCAACATATTTAGACATTTTAGCAGCTCTTTCAGGACGCCAAGCCCATACAGAAGGTGCAACATAATGGATAATTTTTATATTTGGTAAAGCTTTGCGAACCTTTTTTGCAACCCGCATGCAAAAATCTGGACTATCTATTGTAATTAAGACATCTGGGTTCTCACTTATTATTGAATTAGTTGTCAATCTAATACGAGAAATTAACATTGGTATTTTAGGAATTATTTCAATTAAACCCATTAAAGACAAATCAGACATTTTAAATAAACTGTTAAAACCAGCAGATTCCATTAAAGGGCCACCTACTCCAGAGAAAGAAATATTTTTATTTGTTACTTCAATTAAACCATCAATTAATGAAGCACCAAGTTTATCACCTGATAATTCGCCCGCAATGATATAGCATTTTAATTTATTCATAGTACTTTATCGGACGATACTGATGTAATGAATATACCAAGTTGATTTGCCGTATCTATACAGGCATTTTTATCAATCATCTGCACACAATCAGCTTTGATAGCAAGACCAGATAGACCAGCTTCAGCAATAGTTCTGATAGTTTCAACACCTACTGTAGGGACATCAATTCGTTTATCCTGATTAAGCTTAGGCGATTTAATAAATACACCTTTTCCATCACTTTCATCATTGAGATATTTTTTTTTACTTTGACCAGCAAATTTTATTAATGCATCTGATCCTTGTATTGTTTCTATTCCTAAACATAAACCCTGGGCTATTACACAAGCTTGCCCAATATCAGCTTTTGAAATAATGTTTAAAATTTCAAAACCACGCATTACATCGATTAAATCATTCTCGCTTGGAATTTTTTTTGTGAATACGCCCTCAGATACAAATATATTTTTTAAGATTTTATTAGTTGCTATTATTTCAAATCCTTCTTTTTCAAATATTTCTGCAATAATTTTCAATGTTGTGTCATCACCACTTTTTAATGCAGGGAGTAACTTTGATGCAATCTTTAAAAACTTTGCATCAAACTTTAATGGATTTAGTTTTGGTCGCTTCATTGCACCTGCAAATACTACTTGATTACAACCACAATCATTTAAGGATGCGAACAATGCATTAGGTTTTTCAAATTTTGCATTTATAACTGGTAATTGTTTTAACCAATGTAAATCCACTCCTTCAAAATGTATAATTTTAAAGTCTATATTATTATTTTTACAATGTTCTACTATCTGAATAGGTAAGTCACCTGCCCCAGCAACGATTGCTAAACACGGTGATTGCATAATTAGTCCTTTGATGAAATTGTTAGGGAACGCGAAGTTTCAGATTTTATAAATGAAATCATTTCTTCAACTAATGGATTACCTTTGTAAGCATCAAGTGCTGGCTCAATTGTATCTTTAACATTATTATTGCTTTGAAAAATCATTTTAAAGGCTGCCCTTAATCCATTTATATGATCTTTATTAACCCCAGCTCTTTTTAAGCCAATAAGATTTAAGCCATCAAGATTAGCTCTTTCTCCAATGACCATTCCCATTGGAATAACGTCAGCTACAACTGCAGATAGTCCACCAATCATGGCTCCACGCCCAACTCGACAAAACTGGTGCACTCCTGCTAATGCGCCAATAACAACGTTGTCTTCAATAATACAATGACCACCTAATGAAGCATTGTTTGCCATTATAACTTTGTCACCGACAATACAGTCATGTCCTATGTGGACTCCCATCATAAACAAACCATCATCACCAATTTTGGTTAATCCACCTCCGCCAGTAGTTCCAGGATTCATTGTAACATGCTCACGTATTCTGTTTCGCTTGCCAACCTCTAATTTTGTATGCTCACCACCAAATTTTAGATCTTGAGGAATATGACCAATAGATGCAAAAGGAAATATTGTTGTTTTTTCACCTATGGACGTCCAGCCAGACACTACCACATGAGATTTCAATTCCACTCCATCATTTAAAGTTACTTCTGAACCTACATGGCAAAACGGTCCAATATTAACATTGGCTCCTACAAATGCCCCTGTATCAACAACACTGCTTGGATGTATATTTGCGCTTGAATCAATTGACATTACATTATGCCTCTTCTGGTGGAACCATCATGGCAGTGAACTCTGCTTCTGCAACAACGACATCTCCAACTTTACCTTCACCATAAAATTTCCATAATTTCCCTCGACCACGCAAAACTTTAACATGTAACTCTAACTGATCAGGAGGTGAAACAACGTGCCTAAATTTGCATTTATCAATTGTTAAAAAATAGACTAACATGTTATTATCAATCATATTTAAAGTCTTCACTACTAAAACTGCAGCCGTTTGAGCCATTGCCTCAACGATTGTCACACCAGGCATAACTGGCCTCTCAGGAAAATGACCCTGAAAATGTGGTTCGTTAAATGTGACATTTTTGATGCCAATAGCACTTTCATTTAATTTAATTTCTTTTACAGCGTCTATGAGTAAAAAAGGATATCGATGCGGTATCATGCGCTTTATATCTTGAATATCTGCACTTTGGTTTTTATGATTTATATCTGACATATTATATCCTTGTAATCAGTTTTTTAGACTAATCATTTAATTTTTCATTTATTCTATTTATCGCTGATTGTGTAATATCACTACCAAGGCTGGCTAACGCTACTGTATCTTTGTTTAGCAAGACCTCAATTCCTAATTCATCAATATAATTTAATAAAATAGGAGTTATCTTTTCAAAAAATAATTTTCTGCTTTCGTTTAAGTAATTATTTATTTCACGCTGCTTTAAAGATTGCTCGTTTCTTATTTTTTTAACTTTTTTATCAAATTCAATAGCTAAAATATCAAATTCAATTTTTGTAATAATTTTCCTAGTTTTAGTTAAATTCAATTCTTCTAGCTCTAATTCACTTTCAATTGTTCTATTTTCTGCAGCTAATTTGGTAACTTTATCTTCAACATTTTTTAAGATATTTTTACCCCATTTGGTATTGGAGAAAAGAGACTCTTGGTCTAAAATAGCAATTGCAGATAATTTCTGATAAATTGGATATGTTTGTCCATAACTAAAGTTAGTAACACAAATAAATAATACGCTAAAAAAAACATATTTGATTATATTGAAATTCATACTTAAAACCGAGTATCAACCGTAAAGCGGAAATTTTCGATCACATCATATGTCTCTCTTTTAATTGGTCTTGAAAAATTAAACCGCAGAGGACCAATTAAAGTATCCCAGAATATAGATACACCTGCAGCAGATCTTATCTTAAATGAGTCATCAACTGTTCCAGTACTTTGTGTATTATCTAGCCCCCAGACAGATCCAGCATCTAAGAAAATACCACCAAATATGCTATATTCTTCAGGAATACCTATTGGAAAGGATGCTTCTAAACTAACAGAAGCAAACATTTTGCCACCTAATGGATCACCATTAGAATCTGATCCTACATACGTGTTGTCAACTGGTCCAATACCTTGATTTCTAAAACCTTTTAGCCGATCACCACCTAAAAAGAATCTATTAGTAATGTCGGCATCTGATCCTAAAATGACACCCGATGATAAACCTGATGATAATACTATATCATCTCGGAACAGTGTATTATAAGTATTAAAATCAAAGGATGATTTGGAAAAAGACACATTACCACCTAAACCATTTAACTCCTGTTCAAATCTTATGTAATATCCAGAAGTTGGGCTAACAACAGAATTTGTTTTATCAAGATTGTAGGTTAATGATATTGCACTTTGTTTTTTATTTCCAACATCAGATTTTATTAGTGGTGATAACACTGCATTTTCAGAAGTTAACTTAATCTTATCTTGATCAAGTTTATAGCCTAGAATCAACTTTGAGTCGCGACTTAAGGGAAAACCAATCTTAGGTGCAAAAAATAGTTTATCTGTTTGTACAGGAGTAGATGAAGGCGTTAATGTTTTTTGCCCAAAAGATATCCCAGCAAGAAGATTTCTGCCTAAGAAAGATGGATCCTCAAGACCTAATGATAATTCTTTTTCAATTTCACTTGATGATAAGTCTAATTTAATTGTCTGGCCCTTGCCCAAAAAATTGCGCTCGTTCATATTAAATGTAAACACAGATCCATCAGAGGAATTAAATCCAGCACCGATGCCAAGGCTACCAGTTGGCTTTTCTGTTAACTTTACTTCAATTATTATTTTATCGGGTGATGATCCTTCACGTGTATTTGTTTCTACATTGCTAAAAAAACCAAGACCACGAATTTTATCTATTGCAACAAGAATTTTACGTCGATTAAATGGATCACCTTCGGCAAAATCAAATTGTAGACGGATTACTTCATCAATAGTAGTTGAATTACCCACAACATCAATTCTTTCTACAAAAATCTTTTGTGTTTTTTGTAATTCAACCTTCACATCCATTGTTAAATTTTCATCATTTCGAGAAATTACTGGAACAGGCTGAATGAAATTGTACCCATTCTTGGATAAATAAATTTCAATTTCGTCAAGAAGTTTATTTATTTTTCTTCTATCATAGTTACTTCCATCTTTAATCATATTTAATTTAATCAAAGACTCTCTATCAATATTTATTTCAGATGTATTAAAATTAATTTCACTAAAACTATATTGCTGCCCTTCTGAAAGAGTATAATTAATTAAGAATGCATCTTTAGCGCGGGTTAGCTCAACAGAAGTTTTAACTTCAAAATCAATATAACCTTTTTTGAAATAAAAATTCCGCAACAGATCGATATCAAAATTTAATTTTTCTTCTACATACGTATCAGATTTAATGAATTTTCTAAATATTCCTGCTTGTTTTGTAGCAATAATACCTTTTAACCTAAAATCTGAAAAAACACGGTTTCCAGTGAATGTTATTTTTTCAATCTCAGTTATACGTCCTTCTGATATCTCAAAAATTAAATCTACACGATTATCCGATAATTTTACAATTTTTGGTCTAATAATAGCAGAAATTCGTCCCATATCCGCATATGCAGTTGCAATTGCATCTGCGTCTTTCTCAGTTTTGGAGACAGAAAGAGTTTGTCGTTCTTTAGATATAATTAATTCAGACAAATTTACATCTTGTAATATATTATTACCCTCAAAATTTATTGAATTAATAGTAGGTTTCTCTGTTACAGAAATTTTTAAAATATTATTTTGAACTGAAAGTGATGCAGTTTCAAAATAAGTTGATTTTTTGATATTCTGTAACGCGGAATTTAACTGTGATGGACTATATGAAACTCCTTTTTGTATCTTGGAAATACTTATTATCGTTTCAGTAGTAATACGCTGATTACCATTTACGACAATTGAAGAAATAATGCTTTCTTGAGAATATGCTTTAATTGGCAAAATTGAAAATAATAATAGTACGACTAGTAATGGCAAAACATTCAAATTTTGACAAAATTGACCATTTCTAAATTTCAAAGGTATAAGCATTTATCGAATCCTAAAATTTAATATATTTTATGTTATTAACAATCAAATATAAAGAACCATTATTTTAAAATTTTTATTAACTATTTTAATTCCAAAATAACAAAATTCGCGAAATATCATTAACAGACACAAAAAACATTAGTGTTAGCAATGCCGATAAAGCTATTATGGCTAAGTAATTAATATATTTTGGATTTGGTTTTCTTTTTGTTATGCCTTCATAGGCAAACATTACTAAATGCCCACCATCTAAAATTGGAATAGGTAAAAGATTTAAAAAACCTATCGATGTAGATATTATAGCAATCAATGGAATAAAATATGAAATATCAGATTTAGCAATGTCACTTGAAACATGTGCAATTCCAACAGGACCTTGAAGATTCTCAAATCCTATATCACCAACTATAATTTTAGAAATTTGCATTATTGATTGAGTTAAAACTAAATATGTCTTTTGCAAGCCATGTATTACAGACTCTTTAAAAGATACGGAGGAAGTAAAGGGTGATATTGCTAAAGATGAGGATACTCCAATTGAAACTTTTTCCTCAATTTCACCATTCGCATTTTGGAATTCTCTTAGCATAGGAGTTATTGATAATTTTATTATTTCACCATTTCTTAAAACATCTATTTTCTGCTTCTTAATATCAGACTCAACAATTATTTTTTGTAGTTGTTTAAATGATAGAATAGATTGATCGTTGAATCTGGTTATTAAATCTCCAGACTTTAATCCAGCATTACTAGCGGGTGAAACTGGCATAACTGAACCAATAATTGGGACTGTTGGGAAAGGTCCAATTGTGTCTATAAACACACCATTACGATTTATTATATAATTCGCATGCTGAACAGTATTATCATCATAAATAAAAGAATAAATATCTGTAAATTTTGATATTTTTCTACCGTTTATTGAAACAATAATATCGCCACTTTGAATATCATAACTTTTGCTAAATTCAGGATGTATAGTTCCTATAATTGGTTCGTTCGACTGCTTCCCATGCCATAAAGCCAATAACATAAAAATAAAAAATGATAAAATAAAGTTTGCTACTGGTCCGGCCAAAACAGTTAAAGTTTTTGATCTTAAACTGGCACTATTAAATGAATGCGGCTGGGCAATCTCCCCTTCTGGTAAACTCGATGCATTTGTATCACCAAAAAACTTTACATAACCACCAAGAGGTATTGCAGCAATTTGCCAAATTGTACCGTGTTTATCTTTTCTTGAAATAATAGTTGGTCCCATTCCAACCGAAAAAATCTCAGCATGAATCCCGCAAAACTTACCAATTATGTAGTGCCCGTATTCATGAACGAATACTACAATGGTTATAATAAATAAAAATGGTAAAATTGATACCAATGGTGTTCCAATTATTGGCAGTGAACCTATAAAATCAATCATTAATTGAACCTTCAATTGCCTTCAAAACAACACTTCGCGTATGAGAATCCTGACCTACAACTTCACTTATAAGAGTATAGTTGTCAGTTTTATTATTTGTATATTCGGTCAATGCAAACTCTACAAATTTATACATGTCTAAGAAACTTATTTTGCCCTCTAAGAATGCATCAAGAGCTTGCTCTTTTGCAGCATTAAACGCTGTTCCCGCTAGTCCACCGAGCTCTATAGCTTGTATTGCCAGATTTATTGACGGAAATTTAATGTGATCTACAGCAACAAAGTCCAATTGTTTTATCTTTGTAAAATCAAGTCGCTCAACTTGCAATTCAGTTCTATTTGGATAATTGATTGCAAAACCTATAGCTCCCTTCATATCCGCCGGACCTAATTGGGCGATGATTGATCCATCATTAAAGCCAACCATTGAATGTATTATAGATTGTGGGTGTATTAGCACTTCAATTTTACTTGCTTCAATGTCAAATAATTCATTAGCTTCAATGAGTTCCATAGCTTTGTTAAACATAGATGCACTGTCTATTGAAATTCTTTTTCCCATATTCCATTTTGGGTGATTTGATGCTTGATTTGGCGTTATGTTCAATAAATCTTTTAATTTAGTATTTAAAAAAGGACCACCAGAACCAGTTAAGATTATACGCTCAACAGTTTTAATATTTTCACCATTTAGACATTGGAAAATTGCAGAATGTTCACTGTCTACAGGAACTAAAGTTGTATTATTGTCTTTACAAATCTGTTTAAGAAGCAAACCTGCACAAACTAAACTTTCTTTATTAGCTAATGCTAAAATTTTGGAATACCTTGCAGCAATTAAACTACATTCAACACCTGCAAAACCTATTATACCTTGTAATGATACATCAACAGGAATTGATGCGGCAGTCAGCAGTGCTTCTTTACCTCCAGTAATATCAAAATCATAACCTATAAGTAATTTTTTCAAATCACCTAATAGTTCAATATCTGCAATAACAATATGTTTAGGCTTTAATAATATTGATTGCTTAGCAAGTTCTTTTAAATTTTTACCACCCGTAAGTACTACTACGTTAAAATCATTTTTTTGATTAAGCAAAATTTTTACTGCATTAGAACCTATAGATCCAGTTGATCCAAAAATTGATATATTCTTCATCAGAATATCCAATTATTTATATTTATAAAATTAATTATAAATACAGCAAAGAAGGCTCCTATCATTCCATCAAAACGGTCTAAAAAGCCTCCATGACCAGGAATTAAATTACTACTGTCTTTAATACCAGCATTTCGCTTCAGGAAACTCTCATAAAGATCACCAAATTGTGAAAAAATGGAAATAAATATTGAAAAAAATAATAAATAAAATTCAATTTCTTTGAACAATATTATAAAAATATAAGTAATTATCATAGTTAACAACCACCCACCAATTATTCCAGACCAAGTTTTTTTTGGGCTAATTATTGGCCAAAGTTTTGGACCACCAACGGTACGTCCAACAAAATAACCCCCTACATCAGAAGCAATAACACAGCAGATGACCCATAATGTTTGCACCAAACCAACTTCCAATCTTAAATCAGATAAAGTTATTAGGCTAAAAAAAATCAAAATTAAATATATAGACCTTTGTGCATAGTCATTATGTTTGATTATAACTTTATAAAAAATCAAAAAAATAATTAATAAAATTAATGATAATATTTGAGAAAATAAAATATATGTTGCAAATATAAGTGCAAAAAATATAGCGGTTAATATTCTTTTATGTTTATGAAGGTGATTAAAACTAAAAATTTCCCATGCTAATATTGCCGAAATCAATATAAGAATAATTTTAAATATAGTGCCACCTATTCCTAGAAAAAAAGCACCTAAAAAGATCATAACTATGCTTGAAATAACACGTGCAAGTAGATCGGAATTTTTTAATTTAGCATTCATTATTTTAAAATAGCACCAAATCTTCGTTCACGAGTTTTAAATTCTATTAAAATTTCTTCATAAATATCTTTATTAAAATCTGGCCAATTGCTTTTTTCAAAAACATATTCTGAATAAGCACATTGCCAAGGTAAGAAATTTGAAGTTCTCAGTTCACCTGACGTACGAATTACTAAATCAGGATCGGGTAATTCAAATGTATCAAGATTATTTGAGAACATTTCAATATTAATATCATCAATATCTATGAGACCTAATTTTACTTTTTCAGATATTTTTTTTGTTGCCCTTACTATTTCATCTCGGCCACCATAATTTAACGCAATAGTGAGGTTAAGATTATCATTTTCTTTAGTCAAAAATTCTAATTCATCCATTAATTTGATAATTGATTTATCTAATCGTGATCTATTACCTATAAATCTAACCTTAACTCCATTAATGAGAAGTTTTTTTGCTTCAGATTTCATAAACTTTTTAAATAAACCCATCAAACCGATAACTTCACTCTCGGAGCGTTTCCAATTTTCTGTAGAAAATGCAAATAAAGTAAGATGCGTAACTTTCAT
>Ga0209119_1005196_pt1 | contig 10356 bp, 8 predicted proteins | sample COG_03_FD_184747 | JGI IMG/M metagenome (GOLD analysis project Ga0209119, IMG submission 184747) | Pelagic Microbial community sample from North Sea - COGITO 998_met_03 (SPAdes) (version 2) | ecosystem: Environmental > Aquatic > Marine > Neritic zone/Coastal water | place: Helgoland, sampling... | reverse complement strand
TTTTTATTGATAGAAAACAACGTAATAGTTGTTCCTATAACAAAAATGAAGATGAATACAGCTATTATTTTACGTAAGTCTTTCACTATAAAGAGTTGGTTTCTTATTATAAAGACGACATATTTTAACAAACGTTACATTTTCTTTAAAATTTCATTAATTTTTATAAAATTTAGGAATTACAAATAGAATAGCTCCTGGAATAATACTAACTTTTAATGATCCTATATCTACATTTTCCCCATCTGCTTCTATGATAGATTTATTAGTATCTATAATTTCTAATTCTGATACTTTATAAGTAGCTACTTTTTTATGATTTACAATCTTACCATTATAGAGTTTAGGTAGATTAAAAATCAAATCAAAAAAAGAGAAATTTTTAACAATAGTAATATCTAAAAAACCATCGTTAGATTTTGGATCTTTAGTCATTTGCATTCCACCACCAGAATATTTACAAATTCCGAATAAAATCATCAAACACTTAGAAGTTGTTATTTTATTATTAATATAGATTTGATAAGATGATTTTTTATAGAAAAACAAACCAGATAAACCTGCCAATAAATAAGAAATAGATCCAAACTTTTTTAAAGACTTTAATTTTTGAACAACATAACCATCATAACCTATACCTGCTACATTATTAAAATATTCAAAAGTATTATTGGTTTTTATACACCCAATATCTTGTAAAAAAGTATGGTCTTTTTTTATAATATCAATCGATTTTTCTATTGAATATGGGATATTGTAGGTTTTTATCCAATCATTTCCGGTACCTAAAGGAATCACTGCAAGTTTGATATCCGAAGTTTTTATATATCTTTGCATCATTATTCCGTTTACTACATGATGTAGGGTTCCGTCTCCACCTACAGAAATAAATTTCCGATACCCTTGTTTAATAGCTTCATCAACAAGAATTAGTTCATGTTTAGTATACTGAGTAAAAGCGAAAGAAAAATAAATTTCTTTGGTTTTTAACAAATCCAGAATACAATTCCACGATTTATTAAAATTGCTATTTCCTGCATTAGGATTTACAATTAAAAACCAAGAATTTTCAACACTAAGCTTGTCGATGTGAAGCATATAATTAAATAATTAAACAAGCAAAGTACAAAATACAATCATAACAGTTTATTAATAGAAAATAGACAGATTAATTTGTACTTTTCAAGAACATAAAAAGAACAAATATTTATGAGTAGAAAGAACAAAATCTACAAGAAGAAAGGAAGAGTTATTAAAGACCTAACAAGAAATATCTTTAAAATTCTAAATGAAGACAGTAGTAAAAATTACAATTACAAGCAAATTGCTGGTAAATTAGGTATCTCAGATACCGATGGTAAAACACAAGTACTTCAAAAGTTAGCTGAGCTAACAGGTAATAAAAAAATTAAAGAAGTTGATAGAGGAAAATATCAAATAAATGAAGATAGAAAATATCATATAGGAACACTAGATGTTACGTCTAATGGAAATGGATATTTTATATGTGATGACTTTGACGATGATATATTTATTCCATCTAATAATTTAGGAAAAGGTTTACAAAACGATACAGTAAAAGCTTACATCTATAAAAGAAAAAGAAGTAACAAATTAGAAGCAGATATTGTAGAAATTATAGAAAGACATAAAACAGAATTTGTAGGAGTTTTACAAATGAGTAAAAACTTTGGTTTTGTTATTTGTGATAATAATAAAATGTACGCAGATATTTTTGTATCAAAAAGCAGAATAAATGGAGCAGAGCATGGAGATAAAGTACAAGCATCTATCACAGATTGGCCAGAAAACTCTAAAAATCCGTTTGGAAAAATTACTCAAGTTTTAGGTAAACCAGGAGATCATGATACAGAAATTCATTCTATTTTACTAGAATATGGCTTACCGTATGAATTTGAAAAAGAAGTAGAAGAAGAAGCTAATAAATTATCTTTAGAAATAACCAAAGAAGAAATTTCAAAAAGAAGAGATATGCGTCAAGATTTAACGTTTACGATAGATCCAAAAGACGCAAAAGATTTCGATGATGCTTTATCTTTTACAAAATTAGAAAATGGAAATTATGAAATAGGAATTCATATTGCAGATGTTTCTCATTATATACAACCTAAAACGATTTTAGATGATGAAGCTTATAGTAGAGCAACCTCAGTTTATTTAGTTGATAGAGTTGTTCCAATGTTACCAGAAATGTTATCAAATGGAGCCTGTTCTTTACGACCAAATGAAGAAAAATTAACTTTTTCTGCAGTTTTCGAAATCAATGAGAAAGCTCAGATTATAGATCAGTGGTTTGGCAGAACAGTTACTTATTCAGATAAACGTTTTGCATATGAAGAAGCACAAGCAATTATTGAAACTAAGAAAAATTTTATACCAGAAAATGTTTCAATCACAGGAGAATCTTATGAAGTTGATGAAAGAATTGTAGAAGCTATTTTAAAATTAGACGAGCTAGCAAAAATTCTTCGTAAAAAAAGAATGAAAGAAGGAGCAATTTCTTTTGATAGAGTAGAAGTTAAGTTTCATTTAGATGAAGACGCAAATCCAACAGGTGTTTATTTTAAAGAAGCAAAAGACGCGAATAAATTAATTGAAGAATTTATGTTATTAGCGAATAGAAAAGTTGCAGAATTTATAGGTCAAGCTAAAAATAAACCAACGAATAAAACTTTTATTTATAGAGTTCATGACGAACCAGATATTGAAAAGTTAGCTGCACTACAAAATATTGTATCTAAATTTGGATACAAAATGAACACAGAAACTAAAGAGAGTACCACAGAAAGTTTAAATCAATTATTAAAAGATGTTCATGGTAAAGCAGAATCAAACATGATTGAAACTTTAGCAATTAGAACGATGAGTAAAGCGGCTTATACAACTCAAAATATTGGCCATTATGGATTAGCTTTTGATTATTATTCACACTTTACTTCACCAATTCGTCGTTATCCTGATGTAATGACACACCGTTTATTACAACATTATTTAGATGGACAAAATTCACCGAAAGCAGAAGAATATGAAGCGAGATGTAAACATGCATCAAAGCAAGAAGAATTAGCCTCTAAAGCAGAAAGACAGTCTATAAAATACATGCAAGTTAAATACATGCAAGATCATAAAGATGAAGAGTTTCCTGGTGTTATTTCTGGCGTTACAGAATGGGGAATTTATGTTGAAATCACCTCAAATAAATGTGAAGGAATGGTTAGAATTAGAGATATAAAAAGCGATTATTATATTTTTGATGAAAAACAATTTGCTATCGTTGGTCAATCAACAAAACAGATTTATCAATTAGGTGATGAGGTGGTCGTAAAAGTAAAACACACAGACTTAGAAAGAAAACATCTAGACTTTACTTTAATAGAAGATTAAAAAAAAATTAACGAAGCTGCAACAATATATTATGTAGTTTGTCTTTATATTGGTATAATTGTTGAATTATACCCTAAACTAAACCTAACGAAATGAAAAAATTATTTTTTATAATAGTTTTAATGATAAGTAATATTGTGATTTCACAAACCACAATATCAAAAACAATTGGAGACTTTCAAACGATTAAAATCTATAACGGTATTAATATAGAATTGATTAAATCTGACGAACAAAAATTAGTGATATCGGGTGAAAAAGCAGAGAAAGTCAAAGTAAAAAATAATAATGGAACTTTAAAAATTAGCTTACGATTCCCTGATTTATCAGCAGACGGAAAAGTTGATATTAAATTATATTACAATAAAAACATTGATGTAATTGATGGTAATGAAGGTTCTACTATTACTGGAAAAGATATTGATCAGTTACAATTAGAAGTGAAGGCACAAGAAAGAGCTTTTATTAATCTAGTAATAAAAACAAAACATTTAAAAGTGAAATCTTCTTCAGGCGGAATTATTAAATTAACAGGAACCTCTAAAAACCAAGATATAGACCTTGATTTATATGGTGTATATCACGGATATGGATTAGTTGTGTCTGATAATACCTCTATTAGAGCAGGCTCTGGATCGAAAGCAGAAATTTTAGCAGGAGAAACATTAAATGCAAAAGTAAGTTTTGGAGGCTCTATATTTTATAAAGGAAATCCAGAAGTTGTAAAAGATAAAAAAGTAGCAGGAGGAATTATAAAACAAATGAATTAATTGATTCATTCGTTTTTGTATCTTTGTGCTTTAAATAGAAATTAACATGATGAGTTTAAATATATTTCTTTTAGGTATGCCAAGCATGGGTTCTTGGGTAATTATTGCTTTAGCGCTCTTATTGTTCTTTGGAGGTAAAAAAATTCCAGAACTAATGAAAGGTCTAGGAGGTGGAATTAAGGAGTTTAAAAAAGCCACTAAAGACGAGGAGAAAGAAAAAGAAAAACTAAAAGATAAAAAATAGTATAAAAAAAACCGAAGAGATAATCTTCGGTTTTTTTATTTATATAATAATTTTTTAAAGTCTTACAGCAGTTCCTGAGGCTGTTACCATTAACATCCCTCCATTAGGTCCTACAGTTTCATAATCTAAATCTATTCCAATAATAGCATCAGCACGCATTCTAAGCGCGTTATCTGTCATTTCTTTTAAAGCAATATCTTTTGCTTCTCTTAAAACCTTTTCATAAGACCCAGAACGCCCTCCGACAATATCACGAATTCCCGCAAAAAAATCTTTAAAGATATTTGCCCCAATAATAGTTTCACCAGAAACTATTCCAAGATAATCTTTTACTGGCTTCCCATCAATATTATTTGTAGTAGAAAGTATCATAAATTATTTATCAGTTTTCTTTTTATTATTTTTCATTGCTTCTCCAATTTGATTACTAGCAGTAAAGCTTGCAACCATATCATTTAACATTTGACTTCCGGCTTGTGGAGAGTTTGGAAGTAAAATTAAATTACTATTTGTTTCTTGACCAATAGACTGAAGCGTATCATAGTGTTGTGTAACCACAATTAAAGCAGACGCTTCTTGTGAGTTAATACCTACTTTATTTAATACCTCTACAGATTCTTCTAATCCTCTAGCAATCTCTCTTCTTTGGTCTGCAATACCTTGTCCTTGTAGACGCTTACTTTCCGCTTCTGCTTTAGCTTTTTCTACTATTAAAATACGGGCAGCATCACCTTCATATTGTGCAGCTGTTTTTTCACGGTCTGCAGCGTTAATTCTATTCATTGCAGCTTTTACTTGTGCATCAGGATCAATATCTGTTACTAAGGTCTTAATGATGTCATAACCATAATCCATCATAGCATCATTTAGTTCTGTTTTTACAGCAATAGCAATATCATCTTTCTTTACAAAAACGTCATCTAATTTCATTTTTGGAACTTCAGCTCTAACCACATCAAAAACATAAGAAGTAATTTGATCGTGAGGATAATCTAATTTGTAAAAAGCATCGTATACTTTGTCTTTAATTACTTTAAATTGAACAGAAACCTTCAATTTTACAAAAACATCATCTAAGGTTTTTGTCTCAATAATAACATCTAATTGTTGAATTTTAAGACTCATTCTTCCTGCTATTCTTTGAACTATAGGTATTTTTAATTGTAAACCCGATTGACGGATATTACTAAATCGACCAAAAGTTTCTATAATAGCAGCAGATTGTTGTTTTACAGTAAAAACAGCGCCAAAAAGTAATAAGACAAGAAAACCTAAACCAATAGGTAAATAAATAGGATTCATAACGTTCTTTTAAAAGTTAATAGATATGTTGTTAAAGATACAAGAATAAGTATCTAATTACAAGACGAAAAAAAAGAAAACGTTACAAAAAAAGAACAAAAGGATGTTTATCCTTTAGTTTTTAGTTTTTTCTTATACTTTTTCCACTTTTTTATCTGTTTTTCAGAAAGTATTTTTTCTAGTTTTTTATCTAAATCTTTCTCTTTTTCTAACACAACCTTAACAATGGGTTCAAAAGAGACACTTACTTCTTTATATGCTTTTTCAAGTACGGAATAGTCTCTAGACTCAAAAGTTTCTTTTTGTGCTAATTCTACTTTTGTTTTTCCTTCAGACATTAAAAAGCTATTAATTCTTTTTACTTGGCTCATGTCTTTGTTAAAACTTTTTATAATAGACGCAACTTGTTTATAAGCATCAGTAGATTTTTTAACACCTACTTTTTTTGTTAATTTTTCTATGTTGTAGAAAGTCATTCCAACAGTTTTTTCAACATTAAATTCTGGTAATTTTTGTTGGTCTGGTGTCATGGGAGGCCTGTCCACAATCCTTTGTCTTCTATTCATCATTTGAGATTCTGCTGATAATGAAAACAGAATTAATAAGGTAAAAAGTATTAAATTTTTCATGATAATTCAGTTATTATTTTTTTAATTCTATGAAGAGTTTCCTCTTTTCCAATCATTTCTATAATATCAAAGATATGTGGTCCTTTCATTGCGCCCACTAAACTTAAACGTAAAGGTTGCATGACTTTTCCAAAACTAATTTCTTTACTTGTAATCCATTCTTTTACTTTTGTTTCGATTGTTAATGAAGAAAAATCATCAACAGATTCAATTACAGAACTAACTTCAGATAATATTTCCGAAGTATCTTCTTTCAATTGTTTTTTTGAAGCTTTTTCGTCGTACTTAACAGGAGTTTCAAAAAAGTAATCACTCAATTCCCAAAAATCTTTAACAAAAACAGCTCTTTTTTTGATTAAAGAAACAACTTTTTCTACATATGTGATATCAGTATCAATTTTCTTGCCGTTTAAAATGTCAAGATATAATTCAGCTAATTCAGAATTTGATTTTTGTTGTAAATATTGCTGATTAAACCAATTGGTTTTATCAGGATTGAATTTTGCTCCAGACTTACTAACTCTTGACAAATCAAAAGCTTCTATTAACTCATCTAATGAAAATATTTCTTGCTCTGTTCCTGGGTTCCAGCCTAATAAAGATAGCATATTTATAAAAGCATCCGAAAAATAGCCATCTTCTTTATATCCACGTGAAACATCTCCTGTTTCTTCGTTGGTATATTCTAAAGGAAATACTGGAAACCCTAATTTGTCGCCATCTCTTTTACTCAACTTTCCTTTACCGACGGGTTTTAAAATTAAAGGAAGGTGTGCAAATTTTGGAGCCTCCCATCCAAAAGCTCTATATAATAAAACGTGTAAAGGCATTGAAGGCAACCATTCTTCACCGCGTATCACATGCGATATCTCCATTAAATGATCATCTACAATATTTGCTAAATGATAGGTTGGCATTCCATCTGATTTAAACAGAATTTTGTCATCTAAAGTATTCGTATCAATTTTTATAGTTCCTCTAATTTCATCTTCTAAAACAAGAGTTTCATCTTGTGGAGACTTAAAACGGATTACATAGTTTTCACCAGCACCAATTTTAGCCATTGTTTCTTCTTTAGATAAAGAAACGGAATTGTTAAGGTTTTCTCTATTATGCCAGTTATAAATAAAGGTTTTTCCCTCTTGTTCATGTTGTTTTCTATGCTCGTTTAATTGATCTGAAGAATCAAAAGCATAATATGCGTTTCCGCTTTCAATTAAAGCATCAGCATGTTTTTTATAATGTTCTTTTCTTTCAGATTGTCTATAAGGTCCAAGATTTCCAATCTTTCCAGGGCCTTCATCAAAAGGAATATTACACCATTCTAAAGAATCTATAATATATTGTTCGGCGTTTGCTACATATCTTGTTTGGTCTGTATCTTCTATTCTTAAAACAAAAGTTCCGCCATGTTTTTTAGCAAATAAATAATTATATAAAGCAGTTCTTAGGCCTCCAATATGTAGAGGTCCTGTTGGACTAGGCGCAAAACGAACACGAACATTAGAATTCATTAGTTAATGATTTTAAGCCGCAAAGATACTTTTCTAATGTTAGATAAAAAAAGGATTTCACGGCAGTAATAACTTAAAAAAAGCTTTAACATTAAATTTTAAGATTACTAATTGAAATATGCTATTTTTATTGGTTGATGCAAGCGTTTACTAACATACAAAATAAGCTGTCTTTTTTTTATAAAAAGTACTACACAAATGAGCTTATTAAAGGGTTGATATTATTATTCTCTTTGGGCGCTTCATATCTTTTTGTAACGCTTTTTATTGAATACTTTTTGTGGCTAAAACCTGTTGCTAGAACCATTCTTTTTTTGGTATTTATTCTTGTTGAAGTATATTTATTGTTTCGATTTATTTTAAAACCAATTTTAAAATTGATTGGTTTACAAAAAGGAATTTCTCTAGAACAATCTTCAAAAATTATTGGGAATCATTTTCCGGAAGTTCAAGACAAGCTCCTTAATATTTTACAACTAAAAGAGACATCAAATCAATCTGATTTATTACTGGCAAGTATCGATCAAAAAGCGAAAGAAATACAACCAATTCAGTTTGCTAAAGCGGTAAATTTCAAGAAAAACATACCCTATTTAAAATACTTGTTGATTCCTGCTTTAATTTGGATTATTTCTTTGGTTAGTGGAGCCAACAATGATTTATCTAATAGTTTTTCAAGAGTTGTAAATTATCAAGCAGAATATATTCCGCCAGCACCATTTACATTTAATTTACAGACAAACTCTTTACAGGTTATTGAAGGAAATTCTTTCATAATTAATGTTTCTACCAATGGAGATGTAGTTCCAGAAGAGGCAAAAATTCTATACAACAACCAAGAGTATTTTATGCAAGAAAAAAACAAAGGAGTTTTTTTTTTCACATTTACAAATGTTGTAGAACCGATAGATTTTAAATTTAAATCTAATAAAGTTGAGTCTATAACTCATTCGCTTGAAGTTATAAAAACCCCAACAATTCAAAATATAACTGTAGATCTAGACTATCCCAAGTATACAGGAAAAAAAGACGAAACGATAGATAATACCGGAAGTATTCTTGTTCCAGAGGGAACAAATATTAAATGGTTAGCAACTACAAATCAAACCGATTCTGTTGCTTTTATTTCAAACAACAAAAGAGATTCTTTTATTAAAAAAGACAAGAATAGTTTTCAATATAATTTAAAAGCTAAAAAGAATATTCAATATCAAATTAGTTCGTCAAATAAAGAATTACAAGATTTCGAAAAACTTTCTTACAATATAAAGGTTGTTAAGGATGAGTTTCCAAGCATTTTAATACAATCAAATGTTGATAGTTTAGAAAGAGGCGATGCGCAGTTTGCTGGACAAATTTCGGATGATTATGGAATTAGTCAATTAGAGCTATTTTATTATAATCAAGACGCTCCACAAGAAAAAACAAAAATTACTTTAGAAACAACCAAAGAAAAAACCCAAACATTTTTTTATCAGTTTCCTGATCAACTAAAGCTTCAAGAGGGAATAGATTATGAAATTTATTTCCAGGTTTCCGATAATGATGCTGTAAATGGAAGAAAGAAAGCAATTAGTAAAAAGTTTAGATATCGACAAAAAACAGAAGATGAAGTAGCGCAAGAATTATTACAAGATCAGAAAAACACAATTCAAAATTTAGAAAAATCTGTTCAAAATCAAAAACAACAGAAGAAAGAGTTAGATGAAATTCAGAAAGAAATTCAGAATAAAAAAGACATCAACTGGAACGATAAGAAAAAGGTTGATGAGTTCATAAAGAGACAAAAACAGTATGAACAAATGATGGAGCGTCAGACTGAAAACCTTCAAGAAACACTTGAAGAAAAAAAGGAAGAAAATCAAACGATTCAAGAAAAAAAGCAAGAGTTACAAAAAAGAATTGAAGAATTAAAGAAACTTAATAAACAAAAGAAGTTACTTGATGAACTTCAAAAAATGGCTGAGAAATTAGACAAAGAAGAGTTGGTTAAAAAAGCGAAACAACTAGCGCAAGAAAACAAACAACAAGAAAGAAGTTTAGAAAGAATTTTAGAATTAACAAAGCGGTTCTATGTAGAAGAGAAGACGATGCAGATCGCAAATAAATTGGATAAGCTTTCTAAAAAACAAGATAGTTTAGATAATACTAAAGATAAGGCTTTAGAAAAACAGAAAGCGATAAATAAAGAGTTTGATAAAATTTCAAAGGAATTAGAAGAACTATTTAAAGACAATGAAAAGTTAAAAGAACCAATGGATATTCCTGATTTAGAAGAAGAGGAAGAAGAAGCAAAAGAAGAACTGTCAAAGTCAGAAGAGAATTTAAGCAAACAGCAAAAGAGTCAGGCAAAGAAAAATCAGAAACAAGCTTCTAAAAAAATGAAGCAAATCAGTCAGAAAATGCAACAAGCAATGTCTGATATGCAAGCCAATTCTATCGATGAAAACATAGATGATTTAAGAAAAACACTAGAAAATTTAGTAACATTT
>Ga0209119_1005191_pt1 | contig 10362 bp, 7 predicted proteins | sample COG_03_FD_184747 | JGI IMG/M metagenome (GOLD analysis project Ga0209119, IMG submission 184747) | Pelagic Microbial community sample from North Sea - COGITO 998_met_03 (SPAdes) (version 2) | ecosystem: Environmental > Aquatic > Marine > Neritic zone/Coastal water | place: Helgoland, sampling... | reverse complement strand
CAAGACATTTTTAACAAATACAGATTAATCGCTCAAATAACACCCTAATTTAATTGTAAATTAAGGTGCGGAATAACAGTTCCATCAATCGATCCTCGGATTTGACAGAAAAAAAATTAAGTTCTACACAAATATTGTTCTAAACTTGAAGGCTGGTAATCATTGGCGCGGAGAAGAGTTAATTACTTCTGCAAATGGACAGGCTTTTCATGTGATAGTGAATATTAGTCTTGGTATCAATAACAATGGCAACCAACATTATATTTTTATTTTCACTGATATTTCTGCGCAAAAGTTAGCTGAAAATGAACTGCGCTACATGGCGAATTATGATCATTTAACAGGCCTACCTAATCGAGCTTTATTGCTTGAACGTATCGAACAAGCCATTAGCCGAGCTGTCCGTAAAAAAGATAATATTGCATTATTTTTTATTGACCTTGATCGATTTAAAAAAATTAATGACACTTTAGGTCACGACTTTGGCGACATTTTACTCATCGAAATTACCAAACGTTTAACTGAAGCATTAAGACAAGACGACACTATTGCGCGCCAAGGCGGTGATGAGTTTGTGATATTACTTGAGCGTTTTTCCTCTCCAGATAAACTAGCAAAAATTGCCCAAAAAATCATTAATATAACTGAGGAACCCTTTCAGTTAAAAGAAACAGTTGTCAGCATTGGTTGCAGTATTGGTATAGCAATGTATCCCGATGATGGCATGAGCTCGACCGAGTTATTTAAAAATAGCGATATTGCCATGTATTGTGCGAAACAAAATGGTCGTAACAATTATCAATTTTTTGAACCCTCAATGAACGATGCAGCGGCAAAACGCTTGGTACAAGAAGCAAAAATCAAACAAGCCATAAAAGACAATCAATTTGTTAATCACTACCAACCTATTGTTGATGCCCACATGGGTAAGGCGGTTGGGGTAGAAATGTTAATGCGTTGGCCAACCGATGAAGGCATGGTGTCTCCAGATGAATTCATCCCCCTTGCTGAAGATTTAAATCTAATTATTCCGATGACAGAGGCCTCATTAATACCGGCCTTAATCGATTTAACGGAATGGCGGAAACGCCGCCCTGATTTTTATCTCTCAATTAATATATCGGCACGGCATTTTATCAAAGGAGAACTAGTCAGTTTTATAAGGACAGCCCTGCAGACTTATAATTTACCAACAAGTGCGATTAAAGTAGAAGTGACTGAATCAGCTTTCATCTCCGAGCCAGAAATTGCGATTGAGCAAATGAATCGTTTAAAAAAACTAGGGATTACATTATCCCTTGATGATTTCGGTACCGGTTACTCATCGTTGTCGTATCTTAAATCGTTACCATTAGATGTCATAAAAATTGACCGCAGTTTTATTTCTAGCATTAGCAAAGATCGCGCCGATGAAGCCATTATTGAAAGTATTATTATGTTGGCAAAAAATTTAGGCATGAGTTGTATTGCAGAAGGAGCTGAAACGAAAGAGCAAGTTGACTTTTTAGTTTCAAGAAAATGTCATTTCATTCAAGGTTATTTCTACAGTCAGCCACTTCCTAATTTTGACATATTAAGCATGCTTGAAGAAAATATTGATGACTACCGCTCAGTAATTTAATAACAAATGGGGAACCAGCGGTCACCCATATTATCATTAGTCTCTTATTAAAAGGGTCATTGATGAAAAGCCTAGAAGTCGGTTAGTGGGAATAAAAGATAACCTGAACACTGGATAAAACGTTCCGCGACCCAAAAAGTAATGATAACTAAAACAGTATGTTAGGTAGTTATAATTGATTTGCAAGGTCAATAAAACCATCCAGTGCTGCTATTATTGCGTTTATCGAGGTGAGCTTGTCAAAGAATAGCCAGCTATTGTGAGCAAGTTCAACGAAGACAGGCGTGATAATAGCGGTGCTGGACGGTATGGCTTATCCAGAGCTCAGGTTAGATAATATTACACCGACAATATTTAAAATAACTCGTTCTGCATTTGTTCATTTCGATATTAATCAGCACCTTATTTATGGAGCACATTCTGCATGGTATCGTCTGGGTATGCAGTACGGATCGCAAAAAACGCCTCTATGTTGGCCAGCATCAAATCAATCAAATTAGGATCAAAATGTTTGCCACTTTCTTGTTGCATCAAGTTAACTATATCTTCATCTTTCCAAGCGTTTTTATAACAACGTTTACTGCCTAATGCATCAAAGACATCTGCTACAGCAGTAATTCTACCAATGATATGTATATCTTCACCTATCAAACCTTTTGGGTAACCACTTCCATCCCATTTTTCATGGTGCTGTTGGGCAATGATAGCCCCTTGTTGCAAGATTGGGTTTTGAGATTTGGCTAATATTTCAAACCCAATTTGAGAGTGTGTTTGCATAATTCCCCACTCTTGTGCATCAAGTTTACCGGGTTTATTCAATATACTATCAGGGATCCCTACTTTGCCCACATCATGCAGAGGCGATGCCAATCGCAACATTTCAGCGTCTTGTTCTGGCATGCCATTTAACACAGCTAACAAATAGCTAATATTTGCCACCCGTTTCACATGACTTCCCGTTTCTTTAGAACGCATCTCTACCGCTTCACCAATAACATAAGATAACTCACGTTGAGATTCCATGATCAGATTCCGTAAACTCAAATTTTCATAGGCAACCGCAATATTGTTTGCAAAAAATTCTAAAAGACTGTGTTGGACTGGTTCAATTTTGTTCAAATGAGAGACATATAACAAATTATCGGTGCCGCGCTTAGTGGTGAAATAACCAATAAAATAATCATCGGTCAATATAGAACGCTTTTCTTTTAAACTGGATTCAAGACGTTTAAAAATATCACTTGGCAAGTGGCTAGTATCATTATTTATTATCGAAGAGTGAGTACGTTTGTTTGAAGCCAATACATTTAGCTTAGAGTTGATGTCGTTATGCTCTTTAGTGACGGCACAACATACAATTGAGTGAGACTCGATACCTAACACTACTGCAACTTGTTTAAGAATAGCAGAAGCAAATTGAGGTAGTGTTTCACATTCAATAAACTCAGACGTGGCTTCAATGATTTTTTCAAGGCCTTGTCGATGACGTTCAATGATCAAAATATCGCGATATCCACGTAACGCAGAATAAAATAAAGTTTTTAATTTTAACGCAGTCAGTTCGGTTTTATTTTTGTAATCATTAAGATCATAGTCTCTAATGACATTTTCTTCTGGGGCCTCACCTGGTTGACCGGTACGTAACACTAAGCGAATGTTAGTATTTTTTAGTTCCTCCCTCACCCATTGAACCAATTCTAAGCCAGCGTTATTGGTTTCCATTACGACATCAACAATGGCTAAGGCAAACGCATCTTCGCCTTCATTTGTTAACATTTCTTTTGCTTCTTGAGCCGAGTAAGCACTGACTAACTCCAAACCTTTACCAGCAAAAACAAAATCAGAAACAACCAAACGTGTCACTTGATGGATTTCAGGTTCATCATCAATTATCAGTACTTTCCAGTTTTTAAGCGGGGCACTGTCGACATTTTCAGATTCTTCAGCAAATATTAACGAATCATTCATTCAACACCCTTCTTCAAACGTTATGAACTGACTATAGCTAGTTATAATATTCTTGGAATATTTACTAGGGACGGTGGTTCTACGTTGAGAATAAAAGCACTCACTCTTAATCTGCCATAGTTTAAGACACATTCGCATACTGCTCGTTACCACTTATAAAAGATGAACTAACCCAACCGTTATAATCATTTTTGACATTAATATCAACCCATTACTCAGACTGTTCAGGGGACTTTCACTTTTGCAGCCTCTAAACCCTGCAATACGTTTTCTACCCACGACCAGCTGGAATATTAAACGTCCCAGCATGAATACTTTCGATATCAATTGCATCGAAGCTATATTCCTTGTGACAGTATTGGCAGTTCATTTTGATATCACCATCTTTAGCGACTATATCTAACAACTCTTCTTTACTGACCGCTGAAAGAGCCGTTGCGCTGCGTTCTTTGCTACAGCTACATTTAAACATCACTTTAGTAGCAGGGTATAATTCAATTTCTTCTTGGTGGTACAAACGGTGTAAGATATCTTCTGCTGACAATTCAAATAACTCATCGTTTTTAATGGTTTCGGTCAACTTACTGAGATGCTCAAAATCAGTATCGCCTTTATCAGTGGCCTGACTACTGGTAGGTAACACTTGTAAAAACATGCCGCAGGCTTTAGCGTCAACATCTTTAATTTGAGTGCGTAAAATCACTTTTGTAGCAAGTTGCTCTGATTGCTCAAAATAACCCTCAATACATTCTGCTAAGGTAGGTTTATCCAGTGATACCATGCCTTGATATCGTTCACCTTTTTCAGGCGTTATAGTGATCACCAACACTCCTTTTTCTACCAACTGACTAAACTCTGTAGGTAACGTTTTAAGCTGTTCATCCCATCTGGCGACACCTCTTAACTGTTGATTGTGAGTACCATTTATAACAGCGTAACTAAGTGGCCCTTCTCCTTGGACTTGGATAGCAATATCACCTTCAAATTTCAATGTGGCGGTCAACAAACTTGCAGCGGCCATCAGCTCACCTAATAACTTTTGGATAACAGGCGGATAGGGATAAGAATCTAAAATGGCTTGAAAACTTTTTTCCAAACGCACCATCTCGCCTCTTACATTGCCTTGATTAAATAAATATCGATGAAGTTGGTCAAATGCCATATTGTTTACCTTATTACCTTGAGTATTACTGTTGTTTAAATTGAATAATTTGACGACGCTGTTTTTTATCAGGACGATGGTCAGGTTTAGGGCTATGAAATGCGCTTAGTTTACGTGCTTCTACGTTGCTTGCACGTTGCTTTTCACTGGCTTGGGTTTCCTCATACATTAATTGTGCAAGTGGCGCACCTAAGCGCTGTTCTTTGACTTGCAGCACCACTACATCTTTTAAATCGAACCCTTGAGGGATTTTTATACTCGCCCCCGCCTCCACTATTTTTCCGGGTTTACTCCGTTGTCCATTGTATTGCACTTTACCTGATTGCACAGCATCTCTGGCCAGAGAGCGTGTTTTATAAAAGCGGGCAGCCCAAAGCCACTTGTCTAAACGTACACCTTTGCTTTCATCTGGAGTTTTTTGCATGCACTGGACTCTTTTTATTTGAATTTTAATTTGTAGTTTTTTTGTAACTAAGGTGGATTAAAGTTGTCCCACCTGTTCGTACTGGTTATCATTGCCAAGTTATGCTTTAAACTTCCTACCGAGAGATAATGACAGTCGTTAATCATACCGCTAATCAATTATGGCTCCAACTAGTCAAAAACCAACAAAAAATTAATGTGTTGGTTGTGGCGCTATTGGCAATTTTTCTGCTTTCTTATGGGGCAGAATTAACGTGGCGTTTGTGGCCACAACCTACTGACAACAATAGGCTAAAAAATATATCTAGTGGTCAACCTGTTACACCAAAAAATTCTAATAGCAGATTAAATTTGGCTGACATCAAACGGCTTAACTTATTTGGCGACTATAATGCTGCCCCTGTTGAAGAAAAAGAATTAACAGAAGTAACAGATGCGCCAGTGACCCGACTTAATTTGACGTTAACCGGTGTTGTCGCCAGCTCTGACAAAGATCAGGGGGCTGCCATAATCGAAAACAGTAACAAACAACAAACTTATGGTATTGGTGAAAAAATTGAAGGGACCAATGCATCATTAAAAGTGGTCTATGCCGACAGGGTCATCATTAAAAATGGTCAAACGAGTGAAACATTGATGTTAGATGGTGTGGACTATAATAAGCGCCCTAACCAAATAAATAATCAACCCCGTCAAGCACCCGCCATACGTTCACAAACCAATAATTCCAGTACGTTGCGCAGAACATTATCTGACGATGCAATACGAGCGAGTAGAGAATTACAAGACAAACCGGCCAGCTTTGTTGATTACATTGCCGTTTCACCTCACCGTCCAAATGGCGAATTGTTGGGTTATCGCGTAAGCCCGGGTAAAAAGCCTGCCTTGTTTAAAGCTGCAGGGCTAAAATCAGGCGATGTAATCACTGAATTAAATGGCTTAGATTTAACCAATATACAACAAGCATTAGAAGCGATGAATATGCTCAAAGAACTGCAATCCTTGCAAATGACTGTGCAACGCAAAGATGAACTTATTACTATTTACTTAGATCTACCCCCAGGGGAAGAGGAACCAGAAACATGATGTTTATGTCACGCAATCGCTTGTTTGTTAGCAATCGCTCTAAATTATTAAAAGCAATATTCCTTGTTATTGGCAGTGCATTATTTGCTGTTTCGAGCCTAGTGGCCGCTGCGGACTATTCTCCCAATTTTAAAAACACTGAAATCAGTGAATTTATTAATATAGTGGGTAAAAACCTAAAAAAGACCATTATTGTTGATCCCAATGTGCGAGGCAAAATTACGGTACGTAGTTATGACTTGTTAAATGAGGCTCAGTATTACCAGTTTTTCTTAAACGTATTACAAGTGTATGGTTATTCGGCCGTCACTATGTCCAGTGGTGTGATCAAGGTTATTCGCTCAAAAGATGCCAAGGCCTCGAATATCCCTGTGGTAGAAGGCAGCCCATTTGACGGTGACGAGATGATAACCCGCGTTATGCCGGTATATAACGTACCGGTTCGTGAACTTGCTCCATTGTTACGTCAGCTTAACGATACAGCTGGCGGTGGAAATGTAGTGAGTCACGATGCATCCAACGTCATGATGCTCACCGGTCGCGCGGCGGTGGTTAATCGCTTAGTTGAAATAATTGAACGTGTAGATAAAGCAGGTGATGAAGAAGTCGAGATTGTTAAACTAAAATATGCATCTGCTACTGAACTTGTACGTATTATTGACAGCATCAATAAGTCTCAAGGCAAAGCGAACACAGCGGGTAAATCAGCGCCTAGAGTTGTGGCTGATGATAGAACCAATAGCATTATCGTCAGTGGTGATATAAAAGCCCGTAAGCGTTTGATTAATTTAATCGAACGTATGGACTCTGAATTAGAAACCAGTGGCAATACCAGAGTCATCTTTTTGAATTATGCGAAATCAGAAGATTTAGTCAAAGTATTGCAAGGTGTCAGCGCCAGCATTCAAGCAGAAGTCAAAGGCAGCACTAAGGGTCGTAAATCAACGAGCCGTGACGTCAGTATTGACTCACACGAAGACTCAAACGCACTAGTGATAACAGCTGAACCAGATATGATGCGCTCTCTCGAAAAAGTGATCCGTCAGTTAGATGTGCGCCGGGCGCAAGTGCTAGTGGAAGCAATAATTGTAGAAGTATTTGAAGGTGACGGCACCACTTTAGGCGTGCAATGGGCCAATGAAAAAGGGGGGGGTACACAATTTAATAATGGTGTGGTGGGCATAGGTTCCCTCGCTGTTGGCATTGATCAAGCACAAGACAAAATACTTGTAGATTCAATTACCACAACCTCTAATGGTGATACGGTAGTTGTACCGACAGAAAAATCTCAACTCGGTGATTTATCTGGTTTAGCCTCTTTACTGGGTGGCGTAAATGGCTTATTACTCGGAGGCGTAAAAGATGGCTGGGGCGCAGTACTTCAAGCAGTTAGCACTGATACTAACTCGAATCTTTTGGCTACTCCTCACCTTACCACTATGGATAACGAAGAAGCCTTTTTTATAGTGGGTCAAGAAGTGCCTATTATTACGGGTTCGACAACAGGCGCAAATAACGCTAATCCTTTTCAGTCTGTCGACCGTCAAGAAGTGGGTATCAAGTTAAAAGTGACCCCACAAATTAACGAGGGTGACGCGGTGCAACTGTTGATTGAGCAAGAAGTGTCTAGCGTCAGCGGTGCTACGTCAGTTGACGTAATTATTAATAAACGGGAAATTAAAACCTCTGTCATTGTAGATGATGGCGGCACAATAGTACTGGGTGGATTAATTGATGATGCAGTACAAGAAAGTGTCTCTAAAGTCCCGTTATTAGGGGATATCCCCATCATTGGCAACTTGTTTAAGTCAACGTCTACCAGTGTAAGCAAACGTAATCTAATGGTGTTTATTCGCCCCACCATCATTCGTGATGGTGTGACCATGAATGAAATTAGCCATAAAAAATATCAGTACATTCGTGCCCAACAGCTAAAACGCCAGTCCCAAGGCATTCCATTGATGCCAAATACTGAAGGCCCGTCTTTACCTGAATGGGACGACAAGCTCAGCTTACCACCGTCATTTGAAGAATATATTATGAACAAAGACAAAGAACAGGATAACGACTAGTTATGCCAGTCTCCCATCTAAGCACAGCGGATGCCGAAGAGCAGGCATTGCTGGAATCCGGCACCGATCTCGATACACCTATTGACGAGCCCGAGCACAAACAACTCGCTTTTAGCTTTGCGAAACGACATCAAGTATTGCTTGATACGGGGGAAAAACCGGCTATTTTGTATCATACTCTGGATACTGAATTTCATGTATTTGCTGAAGTCAGGCGCTTTTTAGGTGCTGAGTTTCGCCTTAAAGAAATAGAACTCGATCAATTCGAATCCATATTAACCCATGCCTTCCAAAGAGATTCATCAGAAGCCAAGCAGTTAATGGAAGACATAGGCAACGAAAGTGATTTGTTTAGCCTTGCCGAGGATTTGCCCGATACCGAAGACTTGTTAGAAAGCGAAGATGACGCTCCCATTATCAAGCTCATCAACGCTATGTTAGGTGAAGCCATAAAAGAAGGCGCATCAGATATTCATATCGAAACCTTCGAAACTCAACTTTTAGTGCGTTTTAGGGTAGATGGTGTTTTACGTGAAATTTTACGACCCAATCGTAAAATGGCCTCAATGTTAGTATCCCGCATCAAGGTAATGTCAAAAATGGACATCGCAGAAAAGCGTGTTCCACAAGATGGCCGTATCACCTTGCGTATTGCAGGACGTGCAGTGGACGTACGTGTATCCACTATGCCCTCTAGTCACGGCGAACGGGTGGTATTACGTTTACTCGATAAAAACAACGTACGCCTAAATTTAAAAGACTTGGGCATGACTAAGACCAACCGCGATTTCTTTTCTGCTTTAGTACGCAAACCTCACGGTATTATTCTGGTCACAGGCCCTACAGGTTCTGGTAAATCTACTACTTTGTATGCGGGTTTAAGTGAAATAAATTCCAAAGATCGCAATATTTTAACTGTTGAAGATCCCATAGAATTTGATTTACAAGGCATTGGTCAAACACAGGTTAACGCAAAGGTAGACATGACGTTTGCCCGAGGGTTAAGAGCGATATTACGTCAAGATCCTGATGTGGTGATGGTAGGTGAAATTAGAGATTTAGAAACAGCACAGATCAGTGTACAAGCCAGTTTGACCGGTCACTTAGTGATGTCAACGTTGCACACCAACACCGCTGCTGGTGCCATCACACGCTTGGAAGATATGGGTATCGAACCCTTTTTATTATCCTCTAGTTTATTGGCTGTATTGTCCCAACGTCTGGTACGGACTTTATGCCCAGATTGTAAAACGCCACATAACCCCAGTGAGCAAGAATGCATTATTTTAGGCTTAGAATCTTCAGATGCATCCGGCCACTCCATTCATTCACCTAAAGGCTGTGCGGCTTGTAATCAAACTGGCTATCGTGGCAGAACAGGTATTCATGAGTTATTGGTAGTAGACGAAGGTATACGAGGACTCATTCACAATGGTCATGGCGAACAAGCCATTGAAAAATATATTCGTGAAAACACACCGAGCATTCGTGATGATGGTTGTAGTAAAGTGTTGTTAGGTTTTACCTCACTTGAAGAAGTGTTGCGAGTGACAAGGGAAGATTAAATGGCTGCTTATGCTTATCAGGCCATGGATAAAGGTGGCAAAACCAAAAATGGTGTTTTAGAAGGCGATAACCCCAGGCAAATACGTCAGCAATTGCGCGAACAAGGGTTAATACCCATGCAAGTTGACCAAGTAGCGGAGAAAGAGCGGAAGTCTCAGGCTGGCTTTACCTTATTTAAGAACAGCATATCCACCGCAGATTTATCGTTGCTGACACGCCAACTTTCAACATTGGTTGAAGCTTCCTTACCCATCGAGGAAGCCTTGCTGGCGGTGGCTGAACAGTGCGAAAAACCCCGTCAGAAAAATATGATGATGGCAGTTCGCAGCAAAGTAGTAGAAGGCCATACTTTAGCCGACGCTATGGCAGAATTTCCCCACGTATTTGATGATTTATTTCGCGCAATGGTAGCCGCAGGTGAAAAATCGGGGCACCTCGATACGGTGCTTAATCGTTTGGCTGAT
>Ga0209119_1005189_pt1 | contig 10363 bp, 9 predicted proteins | sample COG_03_FD_184747 | JGI IMG/M metagenome (GOLD analysis project Ga0209119, IMG submission 184747) | Pelagic Microbial community sample from North Sea - COGITO 998_met_03 (SPAdes) (version 2) | ecosystem: Environmental > Aquatic > Marine > Neritic zone/Coastal water | place: Helgoland, sampling... | reverse complement strand
ATTCTAAAATTGCTAGAGCTGTAGAAGTAGCAAAAAAATCTGACGTAGTTTTATTAGCAATTGGTGAAAACGCATATCAAACAGGAGAAGGAAGGAGTCAGACCAACATTGGACTTTTAGGATTACAAAACAAATTGCTAGAAGCTGTATACAAGGTAAATAAAAATGTAGTTGTGGTTTTAATGAACGGCAGGCCTTTAGACTTAACTAAAGTATCAGATACTGCTCCTAGTATTTTAGAATGTTGGCATTTAGGGTCTCAGTCTGGAAATGCAATTGCAGATGTAATTTTTGGTGATTATAACCCCTCAGGAAAATTGCCAGTGTCATTTCCACATCATGTAGGTCAAGAACCGCTTTATTATAGCCAAAAAAATACTGGTCGCCCATCGAGTACTAAAAATGTTTTTTACTCAGGTTATAGAGATGCGCCAAAGACAGCTTTATATCCATTTGGATTTGGTTTAAGTTACACAACCTTTAGTTATGACAACCTACAATTAGACAAAAAAGAAACCACAGTTAATCAAAATATAAACGTTTCTGTCAATGTCAAGAATACAGGTGACACAACAGGAGAAGAAGTGGTTCAGCTTTATATTAGAGACCTTGTAGGAAGTCTTGTAAGACCCATAAAAGAATTAAAAGGATTCGAAAAGGTGAAATTGAAACCTGGTGAATCTAAAACAATAACTTTTACGCTTAATGCTAAAACATTACAGTTTTATACAGCCCATAAAAAATGGGAAGTAGAGCCAGGAGAGTTTAATGTTTGGGTAGGAGGTGACTCTAATACTTCTCTCATGAAAAGCTTTAGTGTCATTGAATGATAGATTCAATTTTAAAATTAAAAAAAATAGAATGAGTAAAGTAGTTGTAGTAACAGGAGCTGGTGGGGTACTTTGTAGTACCTTGGCGAAAGCCCTTGCGAAAGAAGGGCATAAGATTGCAGTATTAGACTTGAGAATTGATGCCGCAAATAAAGTGGCAGAAGAAATCAATAGTGAAGGAGGAACAGCAATCGCTGTAGCTGCTAATGTATTAGAAAAAGCATCTCTTGATGCAGCAAAACTTGCAGTAAATAACACCTTAGGAGCTTGTGATATTTTGGTCAATGGTGCTGGAGGAAATCACCCCTTAGGAACAACTTCCAATCCACATTTGTTAGAAAAAGATTTGTTAAACAATTCAGAAGGATTCAAAACCTTCTTTGATTTAGACCCTAAAGGAATTGAGTTTGTGTTTAACTTAAATTTTATTGGAACCCTTTTGCCAACCCAAGTTTTTGCTAAAGATATGGTTGGAAGAGATGGCTGTAGCGTATTAAACATTTCTTCTATGAATGCTTATACGCCACTTACTAAAATTCCAGCATATAGCGGAGCCAAAGCAGCAATATCAAACTTTACTCAATGGTTAGCAGTGCACTTTTCAAAAGTAGGAATCCGTGTTAACGCATTAGCCCCAGGGTTTTTCCTGACCAATCAAAATAGAACCTTGCTTACTAACGAAGACGGAAGTTTAACTCAAAGAGGACAACAGATTATAGATCAGACACCCATGGGAAGGTATGGAAAGCCAGAAGATTTGGTAAGTAGCACTTTATACTTGTGTAATGATTCTTCATCTTTTGTAACGGGAATCGTAATTCCTATTGATGGAGGTTTCTCTGCGTATAGTGGTATTTAATTTATAAATAATTGAATAAATATGGAACAAACTTGGAGATGGTACGGACCCAATGACCCCGTTTCATTATTAGATATAAAGCAGGCTGGAGCAACAGGTGTTGTTTCTGCATTGCACCACATTCCTAACGGTGAGGTATGGACTGTGGAAGAAATTCAAAAACGAAAAAAAACCATTGAGTTAGCAGGTTTAACATGGAGTGTGGTAGAGAGTATTCCAGTACATGAAACTATTAAAACTCGCTCAGGAAATTTTCAAGCTTACATTGAAAACTATAAAACAAGTATTGAAAATCTAGCCTCATGTGGAATCAATATTGTGTGCTATAATTTTATGCCTGTTTTAGATTGGACTCGTACAGATTTGGGGTTTCAAGTTCAGGACGGATCCAAAGCGCTTCGTTTTGATGTAATTGCCTTTGCTGCTTTTGAATTATTCCTATTGAAAAGACCTGGTGCGGAAACAACTTATACCAGCGATCAAATTGCACTGGCCAAGGAATATGTAAAATCACTTTCAGAAGAAAGTAAAAAAGACCTTGTAAAAAATATTATTGCAGGTCTACCTGGAGCAGAAGAAGGTTATACCCTAGAACAGTTTCAAGGTATTTTAGACACTTATAAAGACATAGAAGCAGATACTTTAAGAGAAAACCTCGTTTCCTTTTTAAAAGAAATCATACCGGTAGCATCAAAAAATGAAGTGTTAATGTGTATACACCCGGATGACCCTCCATATCCCATTCTTGGATTACCGAGAGTGGTGAGTACAGAGGCTGACTATGCTTACTTATTTGATAATGTTCCTGATATTTCTAATGGGATTACCTACTGTACAGGCTCTTTAGGTGTAAGAGCTGATAATGACTTGATACAAATTTTAAAACGATTTGCAGACCGTGTTCACTTTTTGCACTTAAGAAGCACAAAGCGGGATGAACAAGGTAATTTTTATGAAGCCAATCACCTTGAAGGTGATGTAGATATGTATGCTGTAATAAAGGAAGTATTGACGGAACAAAAAAGACGTTTAGAAACAGGTAGAAAAGATACGAAAATCCCCATGCGTCCGGATCATGGCCACCAAATGTTAGATGATTTGCATAAAAAAACCAATCCGGGATATTCAGGGATTGGAAGGTTAAGAGGTTTAGCAGAGCTTAGAGGTTTGGAATTAGGAATTAAAACCAGTTTGAACTTATGAGCCAAATAAATTCAAAAAACTTTATAACAGACAATTTTCTCTTAAACTCCCAGGAGGCAGAAGTGCTGTATCATGAATATGCAAAAGATTTGCCTATCATAGATTATCACAATCATTTGTCGGCTCAACAAATTGCAGAAAACAAACCAGTAAATAACATAACCAATGCTTGGTTGAGTGAAGATCATTATAAATGGCGGGGAATGCGTGCCAATGGAGTTGAAGAAAACTTTATTTCCGGAGATGCTTCTAAAGAAAAAAAGTTTATGAAATGGGCAGAAACAGTTCCTAACACCTTAAGAAATCCATTATTTCACTGGACACAGTTAGAGTTGAAGCGTTATTTTAATATTGATGAAATATTACAACCCAATAATGCTTTGGAGATTTATTCAAAAACGAATAGGGTTTTAGAAACAAAGACACCTGCCCAATTGTTAGAGCAGATGAAGGTTGAAGTAATCTGCACAACAGATGATCCCACAGATGACTTAAGATATCATAAACAAATAGCAAAGGCTAGATTTTTCACAAAAGTTTACCCCACCTTCAGACCGGATAACTTGTTTTTTATTGGAGAACAAAAATTTGATACCTATTTAGGAAAACTTGAAGATTGTGTCAATTTCTCTATCAGTAATTATTCAAATCTTTTAAAAGCCATTGATAACAGAATAGATTTCTTCCATGAAAATGGCTGTAAACTATCAGATTACGGAATTAGTGGTGTTTTTTCTTTCGTGGATTTTAATGACGATGAAATACAATCGGTTTTTGATAAAAACCTAAGGGGAGTAAAACTGACAGAACTTGAAATACAACAATACAGGTCAAGTCTTTTAATGCATTTAAGCAAAAAGTATCACGAAAAAGGTTGGGTGCAACAATTTCATTTAGGAGTCATAAGAAACAATAATGATCGATTAAATGAGCTTGTTGGCGCTGATGCTGGCTGTGACTCTATAGCAGATTATCCAATTATTGAAGCATTGTCAGCGTTTTTAAATGCTTTGGATCGTACAGATCAATTGGCAAAAACCATTACCTACAATTTAAATCCAGCACAGAACGAAGTTTTTGCAACCATGATGGGAAATTTTAATACCGGAGGTGTTTCCGGTAAAATGCAATGGGGCGCTGCTTGGTGGTTTTTAGACCAAAAAGACGGTATTGAAAAACAACTCAATGTACTTTCAAATATGGGATTACTAAGTAAGTTTATAGGAATGCTCACAGACAGTAGAAGCTTTTTGTCTTTTCCAAGGCACGAATACTTTAGAAGAATATTGTGTGATTTGATGGCAGAAGACATTAGAAAAGGGTTGGTCCCCAATGACATTTCTTTTATTGGGAAAATGATCGAAAACATCTGTTATAACAATGCCGTCAATTATTTTCAATTTAATAATTACAAATAAATTTTCATGAACAAGAAGCAAGAAATAGGTAACTATCGCTATAGAATATTAGGACTTTTGATGTTTGCAACAACTATCAACTATTTTGATCGAAGTCTTATAGGTGTGATGGCGCCAACATTAGAAAAAATGTTTGAATGGACCAATAGTGATTATGCTAATATTATGATTTCTTTTAAAGTAGCCTATGCAATTGGACTTTTGACAATGGGTGGTATTATAGATCGCATAGGGACTAAAAAAGGATATACATTATCCATTGTAATCTGGAGTGTTTTTGGAATGTTACATGCATTGGTGCGTCCTGGGTTTAGTGTGATTGGGTTTGCTGCTGCACGATTTGGATTAGGAATTGGAGAGGCTGGAAGTTTTCCAGCTGCAATAAAAACTACTGCTGAATGGTTTCCAAAAAAAGATCGTGCTTTTGCAACAGGCCTTTTTAATGCTGCAACAAGTATTGGGGCTATTGCTGCTCCATTCGTAATTGGATGGATTGTTCACGAAAACGGTAAAAACTGGCAAATTCCATTTTTAATTACTGGAGTCTTAAGTACAATTTGGGTTGTTTTATGGCTTAGAACCTATAAAAAACCTGAAGTTCATCCAAATGTAACTAAAGAGGAGCTAGCGTATATTCAAGAAGATTTAGAAGTGGAAAATGAAGAAAAACTCCCATGGAAAAGTGTTCTTAACAAACGTCAGACTTGGGCTTTTTCTATAGCGAAAATTACAGATGCAGTATGGTGGTTTTATCTTTTTTGGGGAGCTAAATTCTTAGCAGACTCCTTTGGGGTGAACATTAAAAACATTGCCTTACCCTTTTTTATTATTTATATTTTGGCAGATGTTGGAAGTGTTTGGGGGGGGTATCTCTCAGGCGCTTTCATACGAAAAGGATGGACCGTCAATAAGGCCAGGAAAAGAACATTATTGATTTGTGCATTAATTATACTGCCGGTTAGTTTTGTGGCCTTTACAGAAAGTAAATGGGTAGCTGTTTTCCTTATAGGTCTTGCTGCGGCAGGTCATCAGGCTTGGTCTGCTAATGTATTTACATTAGTTTCTGACGTATTCCCTAAAAAGGCAATAGCCTCTGTAGTTGGTATAGGTGGTATGGTTGGCATGATAGCTGGTATTCTTGCAGACTTGGTATTGGGGTCGGTTTTAGATTCAGCGGGTAATAGTGGCTACTTCTGGGCATTTCTTATAGCCGGATCATCATATATCATAGTCTTAGGTATAGTGCATGCATTAATGCCGAAAATGATTCCTTTAGATGAGAATTTAAAACCTGTAAACAATTAAATATAATTTAAGTTGTTAATTAAATACTATTAAACAAATGGAAAAAGTAGTCACATTTGGTGAAATCATGTTGCGCTTAGCGCCCCCTGGATATTTGCGTTTCTCTCAAACCAATTCTTTCGATGTCATCTATGGTGGTGGCGAGTCCAACGTAGCGGTATCGCTTGCCAACTATGGCGTTCCTGTACGTTATGTCACGCGTGTTCCTAGAAACGATATTGGAGAATGTGCGCTTATGGAAATGCGAAAGCGTGGTGTTGAAACTGATTTTATGCTTCGTGGAGGAGACCGTTTGGGGATTTATTTTCTAGAGACAGGTGCTGTAAGTCGGGGCAGTAAAGTGGTATATGACAGAGCTCATTCGGCCATGTCTGAGATTGAGCCCGGAATGGTGGATTGGGACAAAGCCTTTGAGGGCGTGGAATGGTTCCATTGGACAGGGATTACGCCGGCCATTTCACAATCTGCAGCAGATGCTTGTCTTGAAGCAGTGAAGATCGCTAGTGAAAAAGGAATTACGATTTCTACGGACTTGAACTACCGTGCCAAGCTTTGGAAGTATTGCGACGATGCGCACCGTGAAAAAATCATGACAGAGCTTACCTCCTTCTGCGACATTGTATTGGGTAATGAAGAAGATGCGGAGATGCACTTTGGCATAAAGCCCGAAGGCTTAACAGTACAAACGCAAGGTCATGATGTAAAAGCAGAAGCTTTTTTGTCTGTGTGCAAGCAAATGATGGAGAAGTTCCCAAAGGCTAAAAAAGTAATAACAACCCTTCGCGGTTCAATATCGGCATCACACAATACATGGGCTGGGGTGTTATATGATGGAAAGACCATGTATGACTCCACGCAGTATCAAATCACAGACATTGTAGACCGTGTAGGTGGTGGCGACTCGTTTATGGGTGGTCTTATTTATGGACTACTAAAATATCCAGACAACGACCAACATGCACTGGACTTTGCTGTGGCAGCATCATGCTTGAAGCACACCATAAAAGGCGATGCCAACCTTGTGACAGTTGCAGAAGTAGAAAAACTCATGGGTGGCGACGCATCAGGTCGTGTAGCCCGATAAAACAAAAGATATGGCACAGTTTACAAGAATAGAAGTAGCACAAACGATGAAAGAGAGCGGCATGGTGCCCCTTTTCTTCCACAGCGATGTATCAGTAGCTAAAAAGGTGCTCAAAGCCTGTTATGACGGCGGTGCACGCTTAATGGAGTTTACCAACCGTGGTGATTTTGCTCTTGAGGTATTTACAGCGCTTACCAAATATGCCGTGAAAGAACTCCCTGGGATGATTATGGGTGTAGGCTCGGTTACAGATGCAGCTGCTGCATCCGCTTATATGCTTAACGGCGCAAATTTTGTAGTAACGCCTGTATTCAGAGAAGACATTGCGATTGTTTGCAACCGCAGAAAAGTGCTTTGGTCTCCAGGATGTGGCTCACTAACGGAGATTGCAAAGGCTGAAGAAATGGGCGCAGAAATTGTAAAGTTATTTCCCGGTAGCACTTATGGACCTAGCTTTGTCAAAGGAGTGCTAGCACCCCAACCATGGACCAGTATCATGCCAACAGGTGGCGTATCACCAACTGAAGAAAACCTCAAAAGCTGGTTTGAAGCTGGTGTTACTTGCGTTGGGATGGGCTCAAAACTCATGGCTAAACATACCGATGGTTCTTTTGATTATAATAAAATTGAACAACAGACTAAAAAAACATTGCTACTTATATCTTCTTTTCGAAAATAATCGATTAGGGTTCATGTTTGGTTTTGTTTATTCAAATCATCTTCAAAAGAGTTCGATTTTACTCCCTTATCTTCTTAATAAATTGCAAATTTTGTTTTGAATAAAGGTCAATAGAGTCTATAAGCGAACCCTCAACCCATAAAGTTGTGGGTTAATTTTTAACCTAAAATGAGTTTCAAAAATTAAATTGAGTTCTGCCATAAAGTTCGAACTTTTATAAGTTTGGCTCACTTAAAGCTTCACAGAAATGTGAGGCTTTTTTGTTGGTTAAAATTTAGAAGGAGTAGGGGTTGATAACAATTCATACTTTTCTTTAAAACACTTAACACACTTGTAAATCTAGGTATTAATTTTAAATTTATTGTAATTTTTGACACACATTTGACACACATTTGACACACATTTAATACACTTTAAAAGAAATTAATTGTTTCAATTCTAGTTTTTGCAAAACTGAATAGCTAAGGAAGAAAAAAATAGATGTAAAATGAATAGTTATTAAGTCTAGTAATGGAGTCTTATAAATTCAACGTAAATCAAATAAGTTATTTGTACTTGACAATTTTTCAACAATTGGAATATCTGCTTCGAGAAATTTGTAATTTATAAATTCTTCACAAGAAATCCATTTATACTCTGAATGTTCCGATACTTTTGGTTTTCCTTTTATTATTCTAGTAAAATATGCGATTAGATGGATATTAGAATCTGAATACTTATGATAAACCTCACACACTAGACCTTCAGTTTTTGTTATAATATTTAATTCCTCAAACAATTCTCTTTCCAAACAATGACTATCAGACTCGCCTTCTTTTACTTTCCCCCCAGGGAACTCTCACAAACCTTTATATTTACTATCATTTCGTTTAGCAATCAATACTTTATTATTTTTCAAAATAACACCGCAGCAAACCCTTTTTTTAGTCAAGTCTTTCAATTGCTGATTTTTTTAGTTTATCAATATCATTTTGATTTTCTAACGCGTGCATTTTCCTATGGCAGTTCGGACATATTGCTGCAATATTTTCAATAGTGTCACTTCCTCCATTTGCAAGGTAATCAATGTGATGTACTTCTAAATACGGACTTCCATCCTTTTTAGAAAATGGTGCTGGCTTATCACACAGTTGACACATTCCCTCTGCTCTCAACAGTGCGTATAGTTTTATACTTTCATCTCTTTCAAAGGATTTTGATTCAGTTATTCTAAAACTTTGACTTTTTCCTTTTTTAGATTCAGCCAACCTTTTCAATTGATTTTTATTAAGTTTATTATAATTTTTTTGTTTTGTTAATTGTAATTTTTTTATAACCTTTTGATTGAATCTAATTGGGGGGTTGTTTTTTAACTTTAATGGGAACATCCATACTAGTCTTTCACTACCTTCTATATCTGTTTGTTTTTCTTGATAAGCATTTTCATCATAAACTATTATACCTTGATATGTATATTGTTTTAATTAAAATACTTCAAATAAATGCACTTCAATTCCATTATCATTGCTTTGATGAAGAGTTTTATTTTGACCAAAATTTAAAGATTGGTCTCCAGATGAACCCATTGCAGTATAATGAAGTTCATCTCCATACCATTTATCTGAATAAATACTCTTGACGTGATTACTTACAATTACTAATGTATTTGTTTTGTGGCTCCTTCTCATTCCTCCTTGTGTAGAACATTTAAATAGTTCTACAATCTTATCATTATCTAATATTTCTCCTTGTTTTATTTCAATCATATTTTTATTTGGTATTTCATTTAACTCTTCTATGACATTTGGCTCTTTATCAATTAACACATCAATAAGTTTTTTAATTTCTTTAAATCCATCTTGTTGAGCCTTATTAAACCAAACAGTTTCATTATAATAACCCTCAGCTTCCGAGCTTTTGTTTCTTGAAGAAAAAGTACTTCTTTCAAATTTGTTTATTGCAGGAATAGATTCAAATATATCACTAAAAAATGAAGATATTTTCTTTTCACCTAATATTGTAAATTCAATAAATCCTTTATTTTCTGGTTTTCTAACAGGTTTGAATCGTATAGCCGTAATATTATTGATTGAGATTTCTGTAGCCCCTTTTTTTAAATCTTGTTTTCTGCTTAAATTTCTCCGAAGCACTGGTCGTCGTATAATAATACTTTTAGGTTTAAGAGTAAGCCAACCGTCAAGCCCAGTTACTTCAAATTCTTTCATATTAATTATTTTAATTCTGAATTTATTTACACTAATTTTTTAATGCCAGTCGAAGAAACAAAATCTACATTGTTTTGCTTTTGGAGTTCTAGTTATTTTTTCACATTTTGGACATAAATTCAATCCCAATTCAGTTTTATGGTCTTTATAAATCCGAGTTGCTGTATTTGTTATAAATTCTGCATATCCATTTTTTAATAAATTTAAAGCTGCTTTGTCATTTGTAATATATCTGTCTCTAATTTCTACTAATTTTGGATGTAAATTTTTACGTTTTCCAAATCTCCTCGTTCCAATATGATGATTTACAGCCTTTTTTTCCGTTTCAGAATAGAACTGCCAACAATGGTCAAAAATGTAATTAATTAGTTCTAGGTATAGTTCTTTCACGACTTTTTTTAATAGTTTTAATGTGTCTCGTATTCTAGTCCATTAAATTTATTAGACATCTTTTCAAAAAAATCAAAAATATTTCCAACTCCCCAATTTCTAACAACATAATATTCAGTACCATTATAAACAAGTTCTGCTTCAGAGTTTACTCTATACCTGCGGTACTTTTCTTCTGTAGCTGTAACCTCTACAAGTGTTTTAATCAAATTATGATTTGCTGTCCTGTCTGCATTTAAAAATTCAATAGAGCTATCATTTATGAGTCTATAACCCTACTTGAATACAAAGTTCTCTCTCTTCCTCTTTGCTAAAGTTATTCTCAAAAGCGTAATCTTCTACAATTTTAGTTATAACCTCATCATAACTTTCAATTCCGTTAGATTCTAAT
>Ga0209119_1005187_pt1 | contig 10365 bp, 10 predicted proteins | sample COG_03_FD_184747 | JGI IMG/M metagenome (GOLD analysis project Ga0209119, IMG submission 184747) | Pelagic Microbial community sample from North Sea - COGITO 998_met_03 (SPAdes) (version 2) | ecosystem: Environmental > Aquatic > Marine > Neritic zone/Coastal water | place: Helgoland, sampling... | reverse complement strand
CTCTTTGGCGGCCCAGCCGCCGGTAATGCCGGAGCCGATAACAATTGCGTCGTAGGATTTATCGATCATGATAGATCACCCGGTCGATTGCGTGACCAGCTTGGCTGATCGGTTGCCAGTGAGGTTTCGCCATCAAAATCACCCGGCATCGGGTTATGGCGCAACACCTGGGTTGCGCCGACTTCTGACATAAAGAATCCGACGACTGTCAGCTCTTTTAACTGACAGATAAAGGGTGCGCTGCTATCAAAACCACTGCCGACTCGATTACCTAGCTGGTACCAGGCGGCATCTGCATGGCGCTCTTCAAGGTTATTAAGCTGTTCTGTCAGAAGAACAGTTAGTGCCTTGCTCTCTGCTTCTATCGCTAAATCACCCGCACTATCGATAACCGCCTGCAGTTCGCCCAGTCCAGCAGCAAAGGTTTTGCGCTCTTCGGCGGTCATATAGTGGGCGACTGTTAATTCAATAAAGTGATCGGCTTTGGCATCCACTGCCCCGGGCGTATCGGTGCGCGGGATAATAATATCGACCAGATTGCGCACCAGCTGGCGCTGGGAATCGCTGAAAATATTGACCGGCTGCTCGATAAAGTTTTTACCCAGCGTAAATAGCTGTTGCTGATGCTCGGTGGAATGGGTATCTAGCGACAGGCTGGTGCCGGCGAGTATCAACGAGGTAAATTCAAGAAACTGGCGGCGATTCATGACTTGGCACCTTTTACGCTACCGGCACTTTTCACGCTCCCGGCACTCTTGCCAATACGTCGTTTATGCTTCCAATAGGAGAACAGGCTGAGTAACAGCCAGAGTAGAAATAGTGCCAAGTTTTGTAGTGGCCACTGCTCAAAGTAGACCGCGACCACCTTAAAGGCGCTGTATATCCAGTAGATAAGATCAATATGCAGCAGATGGTAAAGCTCATAGAACAGCCGGGCTGTGGCCGGCAGCAAAAACTTCAGGTACAAAACAAAAACAGTGCTGATCGCCATGGCTCTGTACAGATGGGTACGCTGGTATGAGTACCGCTGATACTGTTGCGAATCTTGAGCGTTTTGAGAGCCCTTTGAGCTTTGTGGCTTTTGAGAGTCAGGCAAAATATTATTGTTTTTATAAATTAAGTTGTTTGATCATCAGTATATTTTCTGCTGAATGCAAGCGCGACTTTGCGCGTATAATGACCGTCGATTCATAAACACCTAACCCAATTGAGAGACCCAATGTCCATACACTGGTATCCCGGCCATATGCACAAGGCCAGCAACGAAATGATTGAGGCGCTGCCTCTGGTAAATCTGGTTGTTGAGGTATTGGATGCGCGAATTCCGTTTAGTAGTTCCAACCCGTTTATTCAGGGATTGGTTACCGATAAGCCCTGTATCAAAATTCTTAATAAGTGCGATCTCGCCGATCCTGAAATCACTAAGGTCTGGCAGGATTATTATGAGCAGCAGGATAACACCAAGACTATGGCGCTGGATTTACAGCATTTTGACCCCAGCAAACAGGTTATCGACCTGATTAATAAGCTTTCACCGCAAAAGGAAGGCCGCAACACTTTGGTTATGGTTACCGGAATCCCTAACGTTGGTAAGTCTTCACTTATTAACAGTCTGGCGGGTCGCCATATCGCCAAAACTGGCAATGAGCCTGCGGTGACCAAGGGTCAGCAAAAGATCAATCTGCGTAACGGTATTATGCTGTTGGATACGCCGGGGATTCTCTGGCCCAAGATTGAAAATCCTAATAGCAGCTATCGACTGGCGACTACTGGGGCGATTAAGAACACTGCGGTTAGCTATGAAGATGTTGCCTTTTTTGCCGCTGAGTTTTTGCTGCAAAATTACCCTGCACTGCTAAAAGAACGGTTTAAATTTGAACAGCTGCCTCAGAGCGAACTGGAACTATTGGAAATTATTGGTGCTCAGCGCGGCTGTCTGCGCGGTGGCGGTCAGGTGGATCTGGAGCGGGTATCGACGATCTTTATCAATGAACTGCGCGCCGGTACATTGGGGGCAATCAGCTTTGAAACACCGGATATCATTGATATTGAGATGCAGCAGGTTGAAGTTTTAAGGGCGGAGAAGGAAGAGCGTGAGAAACTTCGTATTGAGAAAGCAGCTGCGCGACGCAGAAAGGCTAAGGCAAATAGAAAATAAAGCGAGCTAGACAAACAGCCCTGAGCGTCTTTTACACAAAAAGCCCTGCCGCATAGCCAGAAGCCCAGGCCCACTGGAAGTTATAACCACCCAGATGGCCAGTCACATCCACCACCTCACCAACAAAGAACAGCCCCGGCTGGGTTTTGCACTCCATTGTCTTGGATGACAGCTGATCTGTATCCACACCACACAAAGTGACCTCAGCGGTGCGATAACCTTCGGTTCCCGATGGTTTTAACTGCCATTCAGATAGATGCTCCGCCACAGCCAACAGGGTCGCATCGGGAATTTCTGCCATGGCAGTCTCGGCATGTTTAGACCAGTAGAGATTCTGCAACTCCAACACCAGACCCTTCGAGAGATGCTGGGCTAATAAATTGCGTAACAGACTTTTTGCGCTGTCCTTTTTATAGCCGAGCAGTAATTCACGACTGTCCATATCTGGCAATAAATTAACGCTAATAGACTGCCCCGACTTCCAATAGCTGGAAAGCTGTAGCGCCGCCGGGCCGCTAATACCGCGGTGGGTAAAGAGCATATTTTCGCGAAAACTCACGCCATTAACCGACATCTCCACATCCACCGCCAGACCGGAGAGCTTTTCAGAAATCTGTTTAACCGCATCACTAAAGGTAAAGGGCACCAGACCGGCACTGCGCGGTAACAGATTTAAACCAAACTGCTCGGCCAGTTGATAACCAAACCCCGAGGCACCCATGGTCGGAATAGAGAGACCGCCGGTCGCCACCACCAATGACTTACACTGATATTGGCCGGTAGAGGTTTGCAGCTTATAGCCGCCCTTTTCAGAGACAGCCACGGACTTAACTTCACATTTGGTTTTAATCTGAACACCAACTTGCTCGCATTCATCCAGCAGCATGGCGAGAATATCTTTGGCCGACTCATCGCAAAATAGCTCGCCGTGTTTGCGCTCGTGGTAAGCAATACCATGGCGCTCAACCATATCGATAAACTGCCACTGGTTATAACGATTTAGCGCCGAGATACAAAAGTGTGGGTTATTGCAGAGATAGTTTTCCGGTGTAATATCCAGATTGGTGAAATTACAGCGTCCACCTCCGGACATCAGGATTTTCTTGCCGACTTTATTGCTGCTATCTAAAACCACTACCGACAGACCGCGCTGACCGGCGGTAAAGGCACAGAAAAGGCCTGCAGCACCGCCGCCAATAATTACTACATCAGGGTTTTTCACGACGTGGAATTCCCCCGCAGTTTCTGCCAGCGCAATTCAATTTCGGCGCGACCAATTTTCTCTAGAGTACTGATATTGCGCAGGGGAATCTGTTCGGGATTTGGAAACTCATCCAAGGCATTGGAGAGCATATCCTCGCGCAGAAAATGAATCACCGGGTAGGGAGAGCGATTACTAAAATGACTAGCACTGTCCCGTTCCTCCCCAGCAAATAGATACTCGGGATGGAAACTGGCTAACTGAATAGTGCCGTCGAGACCCAGCTCTTCAATTAGCGCCTCGGCATTGTCGATAAACATTAAATACTCATCGAAATCAGCCAGGGCATTGGGCATCACTAGCAGGGTTGTGGCGATTTCTTGTTCTGAGCTCTGCTGAATTAAATCCAGCTCAGCAAGAAAGGTACGATGGAGCTGATCGAGATCTTCGGATTCACAGACCGCAATTCGCAAGCTGTCCGAAGCCACTACCGGGCGCGCAAAGGGGCAAAGATTAAGCTCGACAATAAAGCTCTCTAGCCAGGCGCGAATATGCTTCTCTATCAGATCGGACATGCTTATTAACAACTTGGCTATGGGTTTCATTTGCAGGCTAGTGCCCGCGAGAAAAACGCGATTATAGTCCTATTTAAGTGCAATTGATCGCCTGCCAGCCAGATAACGTAAACATCACAAATAAAGCTCAACAACATAAAAATACCCCAATGCAATTAAACTGGCTGGATAGTGATACCCCCGCACCGCTCTCGAAAGGCTTCCCTGAAAAAATGGTCTTACTCGATCTCGAGACCACTGGCGGCAAAGCGACTTATCATCGCGTAGTGGAAATCGGTCTGCTGATTATCGAGCAGGGCGAAGTGGTTAAGCGCTGGCAATCGTTTATTGATCCCGAAACAGCACTGCCGCCATTTATCCAAAAACTTACCGGTATTGCGCCAAGTATGCTGCGCGGCGCACCGCTATTTGCCGAGATTGCCGAGGAGCTACTCGGCTATCTGGATGGCCGCACTCTGGTTGCCCACAATGCGCGCTTTGATTATGGCTTTCTGAAAAATGAATTTCAGCGTGCCGGTATTAGCTATAACGCCAAGCCGCTGTGCTCAGTAAAATTTAGTCGCAGTCTCTACCCGCAGTTTAAACGTCATGGTCTCGACCAGATTATTAAGCGCTTTCAGCTGCCGATTGAAAACCGTCACCGCGCCCTCGACGATGCCGAGATGATCCAGCGCTTTTTCCTTAAATCATCGGCGCTGTTTTCCGCGGAAGAGATCGCCGCAACCTGTACCAGTCTATTAAAAAATCCAGCGCTGCCGCCACTGCTTAAAGCCAGCGATATTAAAAAGCTGCCGGCCTCAGCTGGAGTCTACTATTTTTATGATGCCAGTGGCGTGCTGCTCTATGTGGGCAAGAGTGTGCATATTCGCAATCGCGTAATGAGTCACTTTTCTCAGGATCATAAAAACCCCAAAGATCTGCGTATCAATAATAAGCTGGCGCATATTGATTTTGAAAAGACCCCCACGGATTTCGGCGCGCAGATTCGTGAGAGCAATCAAATTAAAGCCCTCGCCCCTCTGTATAACCGCCGCCTGCGTAAAACCAAAAAACTCTACCAGTATCGCTGCGAAGAGGACAGTAGTGGCTATCAGCGTATTGCTATCGAAGCAGTGGAGTTGGATGCGGGTGATGTCGATGAACGCTTTGGTCTGTTTCGCTCACCTCGTCAGGCATCAAAGCAGATCGAAAAACTCGCCGATCACTATTTTCTCTGTCACAAGTTACTGGGACTAGAATCGGATACCAGTGTGAGCAATCAAAAACCCTGCTTTCGGGCTCAGCTGAAAAAGTGCTTTGGCGCCTGCCATGGCGCCGAAGAGCCGGCAATTTATAATCAGCGCGTCAACGCTGCGCTAAATAATTACCAGCTTAAAATGTGGCCCTACCCGGGCGCAATTATGATCGAAGAGCGGGATATGCAAGAACCTGAGAATGTTGCCTTTCATGTGGTTCACAACTGGCGCTATATCGCTAAGCTAAGTCTGATCGAGGATCTCTATGATCAGGGCTATCAGCTGGTCCAGCACCAGGGCAGCCAAATGCAGAAGGAATTGCAGAGTGATTCGCAGCAATCTATGCCCGCTGACAGCGACGATCGCTTTGATCTGGATATCTACTTTATTCTGGTGCGCTTTTTGGTCGATGCCGAGAAAATGAAAATGCACAATCTAAAGATTTGGCCGCTGGTGCCCTGCACTCCTTAGGGCCAAAAATTAATTTACCCTTAATTTACTTTTAATTCCCTCTTAATTTCACTTGAAGAAATCCGCCGCGCACTAGATACTGTATATATAAACAGTAATAATAAATTTTGTGGGGAGTTTCTATGAGTGTCTTGTTGGTAAGACATGGCGGTTCGGCCGTTCATATAAAAAACGGCTATGCCAATATACCGCTGTTTCGCGAGGCGGTCTCCGCCGGCTTTCCATCGCCGGCAGAGGACTATATCGAGCAGTCTCTGGATCTAAATGAACACTGTATCAAGCGCCCGGCAGCCACGTTCTTTGTGCGCGTGCAGGGTGATTCAATGATTGATGCAGGTATTTATAGTGAAGATATGTTGGTGATAGATCGCTCTATTCCGGCGGCCCATGGGGATATTGTTATCGCCGGACTGCATGGGGAATTTACCGTTAAAGAGCTGCAGCTGCGACCGCGCACCTGCCTGATGCCAAAAAACAAAGCCTATTCGCCAATTGATATTCCCGAGGGTTCGGAGTTGGATATTTTTGGTGTGGTCACCCATGTGATACGCAATCTTAGACAGAAATAGCAGGCTATCTATGCCCGAACCAACCTTTGCTCTTGTCGACTGCAATAATTTTTATGCCAGCTGTGAAAAGCTATTTAGGCCCGATCTAAAGCAGAGACCACTTGTGGTGCTGTCCAATAATGATGGCTGTGTGGTGGCGCGCTCCAAAGAAGCTAAGGCGCTGGGCATTAAAATGGGCGTGCCGATCTTTAAGATTCGCCATGAGCTGCGTCAGCACAATATTGCGGTGTTCTCATCCAACTACACGCTCTATGCGGATATGTCTGCACGGGTGATGCGCACTCTTGAGGAGATGGCACAGCGGGTGGAGATTTACTCTATAGACGAAGCTTTTCTAGATTTAACCGGTACTCAGTCGCTGCTCGACAACAGTCAATTTGGCCAACAGGTGCGGCAGATTATTGGCGACTGGACTGGTATTACAGTCTGTGTGGGTATTGCCCCGACCAAAACACTCGCCAAGCTGGCAAATCATGCCGCAAAAAAGTATCCGGCGACTCAGGGCGTTGTCGACCTTAGCGATCGCCAGCGGCAACAGCGGCTGCTGGGGCTACTGCCGGTAGATGAGATATGGGGGATTGGTCGCCGCCTCGGTTTGCGCCTGCAACAGATGGGGATTAACAGCGCTCTGGATCTGGCTAATGCCAATCCAAAAAATATTCGTCAGCATTTTTCAGTGGTGGTCGAGCGTACAGTCCGTGAACTCAATGGCGAATCCTGTATCGATTTTGAAGAGCTGCCGCCGACCAAAAAACAGATTGTCTGCAGTCGCTCTTTTGGCGAGCGGGTCACTAGCTTACAAGAGATGCGTGAAGCAATCTGCAAGCACAGTGCGCGCGCCGCTGAAAAGCTGCGCAAAGAGAAACGCTACGCTAAAATTATTACTGTCTTTATCCGCACTAGCCCGTTTAATGCCCAGCAACCTCAGTACGCCAATTCCCTTAGTGGCGAGCTATCGGTACCCAGTGATGACAGTCGCGATCTGATCAATCAGGCGATCAGATTGTTGGAACATATCTGGCGCGATGGTTATGCCTACGCCAAGGCGGGGGTTATGTTGTCGGACTTTTATGAACCCGGGGTCTACCAGCCAGATATTTTTGATCAGCAACCGAATGGCAAAGGACGCCGGGGACACAAAGAGAGCCAGGCACTGATGTCGACGTTGGATAAAATTAACCGCCAGGGCAAGAGCAAACTATTTTTTGCTGGACAGGGGGTTAAAAACAGCTCAGGAACAAAAAGTTGGGTGATGAAGCGCGAACATCTATCCCCTGCTTACACCACCAATTGGAATGATATTTTAAAAGTGAAATAGATATTTTGCAGTCCAGTGCTATAGTCTGTGGCTATTTAAAATAATAATCATCAAGGGGATACCCGTGCTTGAAATTCCAGTCTGGCAACAGGTCACCAGAAAACAGTTTGAACATGAAATTGTTCCGCTAAATAGACCGGCCCATCTAAAATCACTGCTCGGTGATTGGTCTGCGGTTAAAGCTGGGATGACGTCTGCGGATACCATCAGCAACTATTTAAAGGCTATGGATAAACTGCAGCCGGTTGCTGCGATAGTCGGCAATCCGGAGATTAACGGACGCTTTTTTTACGGTGCCAATCTCCAAGAGATGAATTTTAGCCGCACATCGACGACTCTGACTGTTGCCCTTGAGCAGTTACTGAAAATAGCTGATCGACCCAATCCTCACGCTATTGCCCTACAGGCAATTTCCATCCGCGATGCACTGAATGATTTTGAGAAACACAACCCACAGCCTCTACTGGACAGTGCTATTGCACCCACTCTCTGGCTGGGCAATCGGGCGATGGTCGCTCCCCACTATGATATCCATGACAATATGGCCGCTGTGGTTGCTGGCCGCAGAAGGTTTACCCTATTCCCACCGGACCAAGTTAATAATCTCTACCCTGGACCAGTGCTGAGCACCCCCGCCGGGGTGCCGGTGAGTATGGTGGATATTCGCCAGCCGGATCTTGAGCAGTTCCCCAACTATGTCCAAGCTGAGGCGGTTGCCCAGCAGGCTATCTTAGAACCGGGAGATGCGATCTATATTCCGGCTCTCTGGTGGCATGGGGTTGAGTCGCTGGAATCACTCAATATCTTGGTCAATTACTGGTGGGGCGGGCAGGCAGAGTCTGTGCCTTCGCCCAATGACAGCATGCTGCACAGTATGCTGACGATCGCCAAACTGAGTCCGGAAAAACGCGAGGCTTGGCGGCAGTACTTTAATTACTTTGTTTTTCAGACTGATAGCGAGCCACAAAAACACATGCCAGCAAGCCTTAATGACTTGGTTACAGATCTTGATGATCAACAGAAAAAGGCGTTTAGTGCATATTTAAGTAAGCGCTTACTTTAGATTTAGGCCAACTTAATTAGGCTCTGCTTTACAGTAGCTAGTAATAAATTTCTGATGACTGGGCAGTTGATCGACCAGATGGTCAACTGAGGATTTAATACTGCTCATAAAGGCTTTTAGCTCTTCATCGCTCATCATATCGACAATCGGGTGGTGAGTCTCAGGCAGCAGACCCTGTCCAAGCATAACCTGAGTCCAGGAGTTCTCGGCAAACAGATCGCCGATCTTGTGGAAGACGCTACCGGTCTGCTTAAACATATCGATTCGATGCTGTAAGGACTCAGGAATCTCCATGGTTTTACAATGGCGCCAGAACTCAGTGTCGTCTCTTTCAGTGACATGGTAGTGCAACACAATAAAGTCGCGGATAAACAGAAACTCATCGCTCATCTGCTTGTTGAACTCGTTGACATAGGGTTCATTAATGCCCTCGAAGGGGAACATGCGCAACAGCCGCAGTATGCCGCTCTGCACCATATGAATACTGGTGGATTCCAGAGGTTCGACAAAACCACCAGCCAGACCCAGTGCAATCACATTTTTATTCCAGTGCTGGGTGCGCTGACCGGTGCGGAATTTAATCACTCTGGGCTCGGTTAAGGCTTCACCTTCAATATTGTTTAGCAGTGTTTCTTTGGCCTGTTCATCCGACAGATACTTGCTACAGAAAACCAGACCATTGCCGACGCGGGACTGTAGCGGAATACGCCACTGCCAGCCGGCATCGCGAGCAATTGATCGGGTGTAGGGAATAGGCTCGGATACCGAGCGGGTCTGCACGGCAATCGCGCTGTCACAGGGCAACCACTGCGACCAGTCTTCGTAACCGGTATCTAGCGTTTCACCGATTAGCAGCGCGCGGAAGCCACTGCAGTCAATAAACAGATCGCCTTCGATTTTTTGGCCGGAGGCCAATTGCACATGTTTTATACAACCACTATCGCTATCGGTGCCGACTTCGACAATCTTGCCTTCGATACGCTTGGCGCCGTGCTGTTCGGCGATTTTGCGCATAAATTTAGCGTATAAGCTGGCATCCATATGGTAGGCATAATTCAAACCATCGGGCTTGTAGATGGCAAATTTATTGGCCTTAGCGGCCATTAGCTCGGTGCAGTACTCGCCAAAATCAGCATTGAAACCCTGCTTTTTGGCCTTTAACCAGAAGTGGACAAAACCCGCGGCCCAGCAGTCTTTACCGGTAAAGCCAAAGGAGTGAATATAGTCTTTGCCAACATCTCTCCAGTTTTCAAATGAGATACCTAACTTAAAGGTGCCCTGAACGGCGGCCATAAATTCGCGCTCGTCGATCTTGAGCAATTGGTGCAGAGTAATCATGGTGGGAATAGTCGCTTCGCCAACCCCGACGGTGCCAATTTCATCAGACTCAATCAGGGAGATATCGAGGTTTTTGCCCAGCAGTTTTGACACCGAGGCGGCTGCCAGCCAACCGGCAGTACCACCACCAACAATAACCACCTTTCTTACTTTTTGAGTTGCCAAAACTGTCTCTCCGAAAATCTTTTTAATACACTCTTTAATATATTCTTTAAAAAACTAGCGCTTAAATTTACTCAGCAGCAGGCTGTGAATTTGCCTTGCTGCGGTTTCATCCAAGCGGTTGAGTACACCTCTTGCCGGCTCGGGTATATGCTGATAATTCTGCTCATCAGCGTTAAATACATAGTGATCAAAAATCTCTCTCCAGGCGTCGCGCTGCTCTGGAGGCAGATCGCGAATACCCATAATCGCGTGCTGCAAAACGTTTACCGGCG
>Ga0209119_1005179_pt1 | contig 10372 bp, 8 predicted proteins | sample COG_03_FD_184747 | JGI IMG/M metagenome (GOLD analysis project Ga0209119, IMG submission 184747) | Pelagic Microbial community sample from North Sea - COGITO 998_met_03 (SPAdes) (version 2) | ecosystem: Environmental > Aquatic > Marine > Neritic zone/Coastal water | place: Helgoland, sampling... | reverse complement strand
GTATATTAGTATGCTAGAATACTTCCTCCAAGTGAAGTAGGATTAATGAACCGCCGTATACGAGACCCGTACGTACGGTGGTGTGAGAGGCCCTCCCTGCTTTAATTAGCGGGGCGGTCTACTCGATGTGTGCCTTGAATGGCAAATATACCTAGAAATAGGAAAAGCTAGGAGGTGAAAGTCCTCTGTGTGCCTGGACTAATGCCGGGAAGCACTAGTAAGCCGCAAGCTGGTCTACCGTGAGGTATGCAGTGAAGTAAGCGTGACTACAAAGGTCGGTACTGACGTACAGAAACCTAATATGAGGCTACGAGGTCGGGTAAGTAAGCACATCATTGCGACGCCCAAAGTTAAAAAGACCGAAGGAGTAGATTAGGCAGGGATTGACTGAAAGCTATTTGTCTTACCAAGGGAGGTCTCTCTAATCACGAGTTGGTATAGGAGAGAAGTCAGCAGAAGTCATAGTAGTTGTATAGCTGATATACGATGAAGGACAGAACATTAATCTGGTTTCAAATGAGCTAGGGAGCGTAGGCACGCTAAGGATAGTATTCTAGTGCATACATAGCCCAAGCATAGGCGAAACCGCAAAACGAGGAGAGCATCAGTAATGATAGCAGAACTAACAAGTAAAAGGAATCTAAACTTAGCGTATAAGCAAGTGTACCGCAACAAAGGAGTAGGCGGAGTGGACGAGATGGGCGTAGCCCAGCTAAAAGCTCACCTGCAAACCAATGGAGCAAAGTACATAGAGCAAATACGTATTGGAGATTATCAGCCAAGCCCAATTTTAGGTATTGAAATACCCAAGAGTAACGGTAAGACGAGATTACTCGGAGTGCCAACAGTTACAGACAGGATGTTTCAACAAGCAATGCACCAAGTATTGCAGCCTATTTTTGAGCCAGATTTTCAACAGTATAGTTATGGATTTCGCCCAAACCGCAACGCCCAACAAGCCGTAGCACAAAGCCTTCTCAATATCAATTCAGGCTACCAATACATCGTAGATATAGACCTAAAGTCGTTCTTCGATAAGGTAGAACATTGTGTTTTACTGGATTTGATATACGAGAAGGTAAAGTGCAAATCGACGTTGAAGCTACTGCGGAGATTTCTTAGAGTGCCGATACAAATCAATGGTAAACTGCACAAACGAAGAAAAGGAGTGCCGCAAGGCTCACCTTTGAGTCCTTTACTTTCCAATATTCTGCTCAACGAGCTAGATAAAGAGTTGGAGAAGCGAGGACATAAGTATGTGCGATATGCAGACGATTTTAGTATTTATGTGCGAAGTAAAGAGTCTGCAAAACGAGTAGGTAATAGTATCTACACGTTTTTGCGAGACAAACTCCACCTACCAATAAACAGAGAGAAAAGTGGACTACGGAAACCCGTAAACTTCAATTTATTAGGTTTTGGCTTTGTGCCTACCTACAAGAAAGGAGAGAAGGGAAAGTATCAATTGGTGGTTAAACAGTCTAAATGGGAAGAGCTGAAAGCAAAGCTAAAAGCCATCACCCGAAAGACTATACCAGCAAGTTTCGATGAACGTATCCACCGAATAAATCTGTTAATACGAGGATGGATAAATTACTTCAAAAAGGCGTCCATACATCAAAAGCTAAAGAAGCTAGATGAATGGCTAAGAAATCGATTAAGGTACTGTATTTGGACAGATTGGAAGAAACCCGACCGAAAGAGGAAAAACCTCATCCGTTTGGGAATAAACCAAGGTCAAGCTTATGCGTGGAGCAGAACAAGAATGGGAGGATGGGCTACCGCCCAAAGCCCTATCTTAATCACCACCATAACCAAAGGCAGACTTAAAAAGAGAGGGTATATTAGTATGCTAGAATACTTCCTCCAAGTGAAGTAGGATTAATGAACCGCCGTATACGAGACCCGTACGTACGGTGGTGTGAGAGGCCCTCCCTGCTTTAATTAGCGGGGCGGTCTACTCGATTGTAGTGCGTTTTCATTATAACAATTTATCTGATAATAGGGTCGATTATTTTGTATGCTTACTCTTTAATTCAAACAGATTAATCATCTTCAAGAATGGATTTCAATGAAACATCTGAATACAATTCTTCTTTTTTGATTAATTTCCTCAGAGCAATGACACTATTAATTGAATAGTTCAAATTAATAACCTTATTCATTGTGAAATCTTCATTCACACTAAATAAAGATCCACTTCTAATAAATTTAGGAAGTGTTATATTTACTTTTAAAAATTCGGTTCGATTCTTTTCCCAAGTTTTTTCGATTCGATTTTCTGACAACAAAAACACGTTTTCTGGTGGCATTAAGAAATAAACTTTACTCATTAAATTACTTATAATCAACATATTAATCTCTTCAATTATACCTTCGGTAGGTATCGGAATAATTATTATTGCTACAGAATGTTTAGATAACTCTTCTACTTTTCCAATCCAATCGTTTTTTTTAGAAAAAGTGAGACTACCAAATTGATTGACTCTTGATTTCTCAGACAATTCATCATCGTATAGAATCGATGGAAAAAGTGATTCGAATCTTTGAGCAACAGTACTTAATATTGATTTAAAATAATCACTCTTTAAGCCATCATTAGATGCAAAACCTTCATAAGAATCATCATTAAAGCTTCTTAGAAGAAGCAAAGGCCTCCTATAATCTTTTGATCTATTAACTTCTATTTTGTACAGCATAATAAAGATCATCATTAATACAAAGCTTGTAAATACAGTTACAATTAGATGAAACAAGGTATCCTTAATCAGCTCTATATTATAAACTTTAAAAAAGTATATCCTAGATAACTTAAATGATAAAACAATAAGAATTAGCGTACATATACAAACAGCAATCCAATTCTTGTTACCATAATGTGACTTATGATATATTGCCAAAATTTTTCTTTCTTTTTTAGAATATAAAAACCAAGAAATAATCATAAGAACTAAGACTGCCAAAGGAAGCAGTCCCATATAACTCAATTGTCGTAAAAACGATTGTGAGCGATAGTTAAAATCTTCCTCATATCCGATGGAAGCAATGATTACAGTAAATAAAATAATAAATATATATAACAACCCAATAGTTAAGGATTGAAACAAATACCTTTTAAAAAAAATATGAAACTCTGTAACAATGCTAAATTTCATGTAAAATGTTTAATTGATTTTTTTGAGACTCTAAAATGATTAAATATTATAGAGCAATAGAATGTTTTATGAGTCTAACAATATGTAAATATTGATTACTTATAAATGATCTGTTTTAACCTGGTTTTTCGCTGAAATTGAACCGATTTTATATAACAATTCTTTATTTTCGGAATGAGACATTTCCCTTAATGATTCTAATTCTTTTGGAGCTAAATTAAAGCCCAAACTATTTAATTCATTTTCCTCTAACATTACGTCATATCTAACATAATGTAATACTGGCTTATCAGTAATTAAATCATTTTTTAGATCTAATATCTCAGAGTCTATCTTTCTTGGTGTTGGTGAATTTGAAAGATACTGTAACATTGTTTGGTTTAAATAATTAGCGTCTTCCATAAATAATTCCGGAATCATTTTAGCCCAACCTAAAAGCCCTTTTTTTGCAACTTTATCGGGATTATACCTTTTAGTATATGTACCAGTTCCTATAGATAGGATAGATAAATTATCAGCACCTAATTCCCAGTTGTAAGGAAATTCACTTAACGTAGAAACTAAGAACAATAAGAGTGCTGGATTATTTGCTAAACTAACTCCTCCATCAATAAAAGTTCCAATTTCTCCAAAACCAACATCTATTTTTTGAGGAATAAAATAACTTGGAGCAGCAGCACTTGCACGGATAACATTTTTCAAAAGCATTCCTTTATTATGCTCAAAAAACTTCCCTTCTGGATTATTTATAATTGGCCAAGTACTTAATGTATCTGCTCTTTTTGTTACGATACACAATCCTGTTTTAATTTTATTACTTCCAATTGTAATGTTACCAAAAACATCATCAAGTGCTTTTTCTAAAGGCCTAAAGTCAAATTCTGCTTTATAACGTTTAAAAGGGTTTAAGAACCAACTTCTTTTATTTCCGAATATTTTATCTCCAATTTCTAAATATAGTTTTGTTATCTCAGTTGCTGACATACCAATAGATAAGCCACCTGCGATAATTGCCCCAGTACTTGTTCCTCCAATTAAATCGTAATAGTCACATAATCTTAAATTTGGATTGTTCTCTTTTATTCGTATTTCCTTTTCAATTTTCTCTAAAAAGCCTAAAGATAATGCACCTCTTATACCTCCACCATCAAGAGATAAAATTCTCTTTATTTTTTTCATAAAATTATTTTTAAGGTTTTACTTTAGTTTTGCTTGAAATTTCAGATTCCCTTTTATCATATGCTTTATCAATATAAAATTCTGAATTTTTAATAAAATCTTCCCATTTTACTAAAACACAATATCTATCATTTTCAGACCAAGAACATTTTCCTTCTTTTGGGATATAATAGTTATGACTAAATTCTTTTATTACTGTCGTATTGTTTATGCCAATAGAGTTATGGCTTCCGCCACAAGTTGGACAATTATAAGATCCAGTATAGATTGTGTCGTACATTGAGGGGAGAACAACCCCTAATATTCCACTCTTTGTGTTATTTGTACCGTTGTATAATGAGGCTTGTAGTTCTCTTTTGATAAAAGCCTGTTCATAAGCTCCTAAATTTTCGTTGCTTTTTGTACCTATTAAAAAAATAGTTACGGTTGAATCTGAAAGATAATCTTCTCTGATCTTTTTCATTATATAATCTTCATCATATGAGTTGATTGCTTCATTGAGCGATTTGTCAATCATATCAATATCTAAATCATCTTGAATATTTTTTTTATATCCAGAATCCTCTGTTTTAAAAGAAATAAAACATTTGTGTCCCATATTTATTTGTTTTGTCACAATGCACTACAACACTTGTATATGTGACCGGCACATATATCCCATGTATATTTATTGTTTTCTATTTGTCAAATTTACCTTTTTTCATAAGAATATCAAGTGGGCTTTCTATGGTTTTATTATTCACCCGTAGCACGTGGGTATATATCTCAGTGGTCTTTGAGCTCTCGTGGCCTAGTGCACTTTGTACCCTCCGGAGGCGGGCAAGTTATATCGTAAGTTAGTGCCTGCTTGCATAAGATGTGTAGCAAAGCTATGTCTTAGTGTATGAGGTGTAGCCCATGCATTGCAGCCGCTTTCTTTTACTGCTTTTTGAAATATGCGTTGCACGCTGGTGGTACTGTACTTTCCGCCGTCTTGCCCTTCAAACAGCCAATAGGAAGGTTTGTACTTCTTGTAGTATTCTCGCATCAGAGTCAGCAGAGTTTTAGAAAGAACAGTATTCCTGTCTTTCTTTCCTTTAGCTCCTTTTATCATTATGTACCCTTCGTCAGATTTTATATCTTGTACCCTCAGATTTATCAGCTCACTTCTACGGAGGCCTGCACTATATATAGTGTATAGTATAGTCTTATGCTTCAGATTGGTAGGTGAGTTTATTAGTCTTAGCACTTCTGCTTCGCTTAGCACATTGGGTAGTGTTAGAGCTTTTTTAGGTCTTTTTATATCATAAAGCGTTCTATCTCTACCTAGTGTATGCTCATAATAGCTCTTTATAGAATTGATGATTTGATTTTGTTTTTGCTCACTTATTTTATGCTCTTTTATAAGCATATAGACGTAGGTTTCTATCTCAGGCTTGCTAATTTCACTTAGTTTTTTCTTATTCTGAAAGTGACCAAAAAATGGTGCTAAGCAGCTTTGATATGTTTTTACGGTCTGCTCACTAAGTCCTTTGAGAGTAAGTGCTTTTAGGTTTTCTAGAAGAGCGTCTGTGCTCATTTCTGTAAGATTAGTGTGTGCCTGTTTTGTACGTTTTTCTGTTTCTCGAACTTGAATTTTTCCTGCAAATAGTCTTTTCAGTTCTACTTGATTTTCTTCTGTATTCACGATACTCCATAGCTTTTGAGTAGGGTGGTAGAATGAAGTGTTAAGCTGTTTGAAAGATTCTCTTTCCGTTTTAAGCTCATACGGTATGTGGATCTTTATTCGCTTGCTTTTGGGAAGCGGCTTATATATGGTAACCTTTTGGTTAGTAGAGCTTTGTGTTTTTCGTACTGCTTGCATAGTACCAATATGGGCTTGTAGAAATTAAAATCCAAGCTTAATTTGATGTTTATCCATTATTAACCGTTACAAACGGATAGCCTATATTCGTTGCTATCATTCATTATATATGTTTATAAAATGTAAAATATGCAAAAAAGAGGTAGAAGGTAGGACAGATAAAAAATTCTGCTCTGTAACCTGTAAAAACTACTACCATATACATCTGCGTCATGCATCTAAAAAGGCGGCCATAAGCATAAACGAATACCTCAAACGAAACCATGGAATACTCCTAGAGCAACTCGGAAAAAATAAGTCCCAAGTAAAAGTTTATCGGAATATCCTGGAGGATAAAAAATTCCGTTTTAAATACCATACTCACTCCCAGATAAACTCCAAAGGCAAAATATTTAACTATATATACGATTTAGCTTGGATGGAGTTTAGTGATGATGAGATACTCATAGTAAGGCAGCGGTAAGAACAACGTTTCCTTTTCTCTAAATTTCCCTAACATTGCCCCTATGCATAAAAAACTCATTGCCATCGCATTTTTAATTAGCATCTCTATAAGTACCATGGCCATTAACTATACTGTAAGTTTCGATAAAGTAAAGTCTCATTATGTGACTGTAGATATCACCTTTGACGCAGCAGGTAAGGATTTTGTAGATTTCAAAGTGCCTGTATGGACACCCGGATCGTATAAGGTACGTGAGTTTAGCAATGCATTCGAAAATGTGACTGCCGGTGATCTAGCCATAGAACGAAAAGACAAAAACACGTGGCGTATAGCCACCAAAGGAGCAGGTGAAGTAAAATTGAGCTACGATGTATATGCCTTTACTGTAAGCGTACGCCAGAGCTATGCAGATGAAAACTACGCATTCCTACACGGCGTATCTTCCTTTGGCTACTTAGACGGATATGAGAAAGAGCAAATAGTACTTACCATACAACCGTATGACGGCTGGAGAAACGTAGAAGTAGCTTTACCAAAGACTAAAGCAGCTGGGTATGTATACACTTGTGATAACTATGACTTACTGGCAGACTCGCCTATAGCATTGGGTACTTTTGATAAAACAAGCTATAGCAGTGGCAAAGTGCCACATACCGTAGTGATGATAGGAGAGGGTAACTATGATCTAGAGGCCATTAAACGAGATTTCAAAAAAATAAGCGATAGCCAAATAGCAATGATGGGCGACCATCCGAGCGACCAATATACACACTTCATATACAATGTGGGGAGTGGTGGCGGAGGTCTAGAGCATCTCAATAGTCAGACGAGTATGATGAGGAGATGGAACTATTCTAATCCAGTATCTTACCGTAGTTTTCTGGGATTGATAGCTCACGAGTACTTTCACTTGTGGAATGTAAAAAGAGTGCGTCCTATTGAGCTAGGGCCATTTGACTACGACAAAGAAGTGTATACCGATATGCTCTGGATAGCAGAGGGTATCACTAGTTACTATGATGATAAGACGATACACCGAATGGGCATGTTTAGCGATGAGGAATATCTTGGGATCATAGCTAGCCAAATAAATAGATTAGAAAATAGTCCCGGGAAGGATATTATGAGTTTGGCCCATAGTAGTATGTTGGCTTGGGTAAAAGCTTATCTGCCTACCGAAGAGAGTATGAATACCACCGTGAGTTACTATAACAAAGGAATGATAGCAGCTACTATGTTAGATCTAGAGATACGTGCCAAGGGTAAAAAATGCCTAGATGATGTGATGACTGCACTGTACACTGATTTTTACAAAAAGCAGGGGAGGGGATTTACCCACGAAGAGTTTATAGGAGTATGTACAGAAATGGCGGGTAAGGATATGAATTCATTTTTTGATAATGTAATTTTCAGCACTAAGCCGCTGGATTATGAGCGTATCTTTAGCCAATACGGACTTAGTCTCAAGGATGAAAATGCAGGTAAAACAGTAGCTTGGAGTGGCGTGGTAAGTAGTCGCGGCAATGGTAAAACTACGATAAGTAATATATATAGTAATAGTCCTGCGGTAGATGCTGGGCTAAGTGTGCATGATGAGATAATAGCCATAAATGGATGGAGAGTAGATGGTAGACTAGAAGATCACGATGCTAAGTATGGTGTGAATGATAGTGTAGAAATAACCTATGCTAGAGATGGCAAAATATATACTGCTAAGCTCACTTATGCCAAAAGTACTAAGGTGGCCTATAAGCTAACCAAAGCAGATCCCGAGAATGAGCTGCAGAAGGCTTGGTTGGGAAATTAGTTCAAAGCTAAATAGATAGAAGTAAACTTGTTTGCTCTATCTATCTCAAAAAGAACATATTTACCATTTGCTTTTAGTACTATAAAAAAAACTTAAAATCACAGTATTAGATGTGTCTGGTAAGTTGATGTAGCAAGTTAGTATGAGAGGTGCTCAAATCTAGCTAAAGGGATATACTTCGTAATAATCAGTGCCAATGGTGATGTAGTAACGGCCAAAGTAGTGAAGGAATAAAAACGTTTTTTACATTTATAATTACAAAAAGTATCAAAGGGATTTGCTCGTTTTTATTTCGTTGATTAACTTTTGATAACTATTTAGTGCTCATTATCTATATTTCACTAGCATCTAAACTACATTTGCCAAAACATACAATAACGTGTCAGTAATCAATTCTCAAAAAGCTTATTTAGTACTACAAGACGGTACTGTTTTCGAAGGAAATGCAATCGGTAAAATCGGAACTACCACAGGCGAAATAGCCTTTAATACGGGTATGACTGGATACCAAGAAGTGTTTACCGATCCTTCATACTTTGGACAGATAGTAGTAATGACTATGGATCATATAGGAAACTATGGTGCTGCTGATAAAGATGCTGAGTCTGATTCTATAAAGATATCTGGGCTAGTTTGCAAAAATTACTCACCCATGCACAGCCGTACTATGGCAGATAGTAGTTTAAATGATTACTTCATAGAAAATGGTTTCACAGGAATAAGCGATGTAGATACACGTGAGATAGTGAAGCATATTCGTGATGCAGGAGCTATGAATGCTATCATTAGTTCGGAGATACTGGATGTGGAGGAACTAAAGAAAAGGGTAAAAGAAGTTCCAAGTATGGAAGGTCTAGAACTTAGTTCTAAAGTATGGAGCAAAGAATCGTGTGAGGTAAATGAAGGTGGTGCTAAGAAAGTAGCATTACTAGATTTAGGGTCTAAGAAAAATATTATTGACTGCCTCGTAGAAAGAGGGTGTCACGTAAAAGTATTTCCAGGAGATACAAGCTATGCAGATATGAAAGCTTGGAATCCGGATGGATTTATGATAAGCAACGGTCCAGGTGATCCTGCTGCTATGCCATATGCAGTAAAGACGATACAAGAAATACTAGATGCCAATGATAATATGTTTGGGATCTGTCTAGGTAGTCAGATACTAGCTCAAGCGGTAGGTATGAAAACCTTCAAGCTGAAGAAAGGACATAGAGGTCAAAATCACCCAGTACAAAACCTGCTGACAGGCAAGAGTGAGATGACTTCTCAAAATCACGGTTTTGCCATAGACCCAGAGAGTAATACGGGCAATGCTGAGATAACACATATTAACCTAAATGATAATACAGTAGAGGGTATTAGAGTGACAGGTAAGAATGCTTTTGCGGTGCAATATCACCCAGAAGCTAGCCCAGGGCCGCACGATAGTCGTTATCTTTTTGATGATTTTGTAAACATGATGAATTAAAGAATATACTCGAAGGCAGCTTGTCAGTTCGAGTTTTTCGACGAAGGGAGAAAAGTACCGAGAACTTTTTGATGATTTTGTGGCAATGATGGGGTGATTTTAGTAAGATTGATTTTCTCGGTTTCGAGATTATATTTTATTGCACAACTTAAATAAAGAGATTAGTATTGTAGCTTATTGTAAAAAGTACTTTAAGTAAATATTTACTTTTAAAAACTAGAATTCAAATTCATTAGATAGAACAAAAAATTATGAGCGAAATATCACACATACACGCAAGACAAATCTTAGACAGTAGAGGTAATCCTACCATAGAGGTAGATGTATTCACAGAAGGCGGAGCCTTTGGTAGAGCTGCTGTGCCTAGTGGTGCTAGTACAGGTGTACACGAAGCTGTAGAGCTGCGAGACGGAGATATGAATAATTACATGGGTAAAAGTGTAATGAAAGCCGTAGGTAACGTAAATACAGATAT
>Ga0209119_1005166_pt1 | contig 10392 bp, 8 predicted proteins | sample COG_03_FD_184747 | JGI IMG/M metagenome (GOLD analysis project Ga0209119, IMG submission 184747) | Pelagic Microbial community sample from North Sea - COGITO 998_met_03 (SPAdes) (version 2) | ecosystem: Environmental > Aquatic > Marine > Neritic zone/Coastal water | place: Helgoland, sampling... | reverse complement strand
AAGATGTTGCTAGGTACATGAAATATTATAATGTTGAGCGACTACATTCAGCTAATTTGGATCAATCGCCAATTGAATTTGAAAACTCCTTTAGAAAAGTGTCCGGTTGGACTTGACCAGAACAACCAGAGGTTGCCCGTAGGGTGAAAAACAGGAGCGTTTCTCATCTAAGCGCTTCAGATTTATGCGGGGTTTGGGTACCAAGGCCGCTAAACGGGCAATAAAATCCAGCGGCTCAAAGAGCACATGACTGCGCCGGTCAACGGTGGTGCCGTCACAGTAGGGTGTTTTTAGTTTGTAACGCACCTTAGGGTAAGTCGTTATTGCCAACCTTTTTTCTGATACCCCAGAGCGGGACTCTCTTCACAATAAGCAACGGTACAGCCTTTCGAGTTTACCCCTATTCTGTGAGCTGCTCATGACGGAGACTTAGACCTACCACATTTGCGTTACAGCCTGACGCAAACCCCTGCTCTGCCATAGGTGCAATGGTTTGCAAGGTAAAGACCTTTCGTCCTTGCTGTTTGCCTGTAGCGATACGGTAGGTTATTGAATACCCGTGAATTTGCAACATCGGATCGTCTTCCAGCCCATCCAAAGCTTCCTGACCCCTCTAAGGTTCGTTGTGTAATCCTTCCTGTTCCGGTTATGATTTTAATCGCTACGGATCATCGATTCATGCCTATTGAAACACTTACGAATATCATTGTACTTGGAATTACTTCGTCCATGACTTTTGTTTCTTTTTAGTTGTTTTATGTCTATTAAAATGATCCATATGTAAAAATATTTATTGTGTGTAAAACGAACACATAACACATACGGTCGGTAAATTTTATTTACTAACCCTGTTTGATTAAGTTATTTTTGATATTCCAAAAAATATCAGGCAGGTAATAATGAGAAGAAATACAACGGACAAGTAGAAGAAAAACCAACCGAACGTAAAAAATTTAAATTAATAGAATTGTATAAGCGAGGAAGTAAAAAACTTATCACTTTGAAATATGTTTTACCAATTAAGCTCGCCCTAACATATGTCAGAGCATTATAGTCTTTGGCCTTTATTACATAGTTTAATTTTAACCCATGGTTGAGGAATACTCAATAGTAGTGGTTGGAATGTCGCTTCGTGGTCAGTAGGCTCTGAGTGGTTTGCCTATCTTTGCTTCCCATTCATTGCTTTTGGTTTAAGTCGAATAAAATCGATAGGCAATTTCGTGTTGATTATTATTGTGGTTTTCATGGGAATGTTTACGCTAGCGGCTTTGAGCAATAATTTTCTGCAGTATAATCCGCTAGAACAATTTACATTATTCCGAGTCTTTTCTGCATTTTTAGTGGGTTGCGCACTGTTTAATATCCACGAAAAGATGACTGTACATAAAGCATTTGATGTCTTGGCTATGATCACCACCTTAATTATTATTGCAGTGTGCATACTGCCATTATCATCCATTTATGATGGCTTAGTGGTGATATGTTTTGCCTTTTTAATTTTATTCTTGAGTAAAGCACAAGGTATTTACGAGCGATTAGTATCAACTCAATTGATGATGTTTCTTGGTAGAGTGTCGTATTCAGTCTATCTGATCCATGCCACGTTTCTTATGGTGGTTAATCAGGTGATGTCGCGACTGATGGATAATAGTGAAGCCAGTCTTTTTTATCTCATCAGCTTCTATTTCGTTTATATTAGTGCATCGCTTATCGCTGGGACTATGGTTTTTAAATTGGTGGAAAACCCTGCACGTCATTATTTACGAAAGAATTGGTTATCAACTCCAGCAACTAAAAGTGACAGCAACGCGAGCAGTAGCAGTATTGAATTAAACCAATAAAGCTGGGGCTTTCCGGGCGTCACCAGCTTTTGGACCCAATGGTAAGCCTCCAAAGCTTGCTCAGGTGTCAGTGTGCCATTACCTCGAAAAGCATGAACATCGTCATCTTCGGCCTCTTTGAGCCAACGACAGAGTATCTGAGGTCTCAGCCCTCAGCCCTAAATTCTTAGCCGCCTCTGCTCGACTATATTTTTGCTTTACCACCAAGGCGACGGCATCTAGTCTGAATTCCTTTGAATATGTCTTACGCGCTGTCATTATCTATCTCCAGTTAAGGCTATTATGTCTTAACTAGGGCGGTCGTATCTATTCAACCACGTCAGAGTGCTGCAAAATTGGTAGAATTTTTAAAGTGCTTTTAGCGAAAAATGTTTTGCACTTTGAAAATGCTGAGCGACAGCGAGGCTAGCTATGGACTATCTTGCTGTAACCATTCCCCTCATCTCGACCAATACGAACAAAATCCATCTTCAGCAATGGAGTGCCGAGCTAGGCGCCCCCGTTAAATCCGACTTCCGGTACCAACATTTTTTTAAACTGTAAGCAATTTGAATAGAGAAAATGGTAGGTAGAACTCAAAGAATAAGTTGATCAATAACGTCATTTAACTTTTTCATTGTAAAGGGTTTGGTAATGATATCGTCCATGCCTGAATCAGCGCATTGAACCCGGTACTCCTCGACTACATGTGCGGTGATCGCAACAACGGGCACACGCCTCAAACTAAGTTCTTCCTCTATTTTACGCAATGCGCTGGTAGCGGTAAAGCCATCCATTGTAGGCATTTCACAATCCATCAATATCAGCGCAAAACTGCGTCGATGGCTGTTGATGTTATGCCGTTTATATTGCTCTAGAACCTCTAATCCGTTTTTGGCTCTTTTGACATCGTAGCCATTTTTCCCTAGCATTATCGAAACGACTTGATAGGTCACATCGTTGTCTTCAGCAACTAGGATAATTTGCTCATTGACAGGCGCCTCAACATTATTGCCTAAGCCTTTTATCTTTCGCTGTGGTTCAATATGCAGGCCAAGTGCTCGAGCAAATATACTGTCGATTCTGGCAGCTAGGGCAGGTTTTTGCGCTGCAAGCTCAACTCCCCATTGCCGACATTGTTCGCGTTGCGGTAAGCTGCTCGTAGAAGATAAGATTATAACTTTCGAGTATTCTGTATAACCTTGCTCGTGGAGATTCTTAACCAGGCTCATGCCGTCCATCACGGGCATGTCCAGATCAACCGATATCAGGTCGAAATAGTTGCCCAGCCGCTCTTGAGTCTTGATTTTTTCCAGGGCAATCTGGCCGTCATTGGCTGTTTCAATTATTGCACCTAGCTTTACCATAAACTCATAAACGACCTTCTGGTAGGTCATGTTATCTTCAACGAGTAAGATAGAAATGCCAGCCAGCCCATAAACTATTTGGTCAATTTCTGCAATCTGTACCGATTGAACCCCTTCCTCGAGAGGTAAGCTTAGTTTAAATTCGGATCCAATCCCAAGGTGACTCTTGACCTCAATCGAGCCTCCCATTAACTGAGCAAGCTGTTTCGATATCGTGAGCCCTAATCCCGTCCCTCCGTAATGGCGGGAAGTAGACTCGTCGGCTTGATTAAATTCCTCGAACAGTCTTTCAAAGTCTTCCTCTTTGATTCCTATGCCCGTATCACGCACGGAAAACTCGAGAGCCTGTCGATTGTCGTTGTACTCTATATTGATACTAATCTCACCCGAATCAGTAAATTTAAAAGCGTTTCCCAGAAGGTTGATCAGTATTTGCCGGATACGCTTCTCATCGCCATGCCACACCCGAACTAAATTGGGATCTACTCGACAAATCAGCTCAACACCCTTTTCACGGGTATTTCCACTAAACAGACTAACGCAGTCCTGTGCCAGCTTGTGGATATCAAAATCTATGTTGTCCAATTGCATCTTGCCAGCGGCAATCTTGGAATGATCGAGGATTTCATTGATGACTCTAAGTAAGTTTTCACCGGAGCGCTGAATAATATTTAAGTAGTCCCTTTGGGTTTGATCGAGATCCGTATCGGTCAACAGCTCTGTCATGCCGAGCACACCACCCATGGGCGTGCGAATTTCATGGCTCATTTTGGCAAGGAAGTCGCTTTTAGCCTTGCTTTCAGCTAACGCTCGTTCGCGATCTTTGCGCAGATTATTCAGCCTCCCGAGAATAGCGAAAAATAACACGGCAGCAACAATCAAATAGCTGTTGAACACTGGGCTAAAATCTACATCTATAGAAGATATGGAAATCATATAGAGGGATTTGATTAACATTGCAAAATACACCCCCCACGCCAACACATAATGCCCCGCGCGAACATCGCTATTTACAAACAGTTTTAAAGCTGACATTAGATTAACGATGAGGACTGGAAAATACGCCACGAATGTGTAATGAGTGAGCTTGAAGGCAAATTCTATTGGCGTAAAAAGTACAATAAGAATTACAACTCCAGTGATTATGGCGATGAATATATTAAACTGATATAATCTATATAGATTCTTGTTCAGGTCCAGAAAGCTATTAGCAAATAGTGACTGGGCTACCGGAAACACCAACAAAGCCAGAAAAAATGCACGCTCGCCAAACCAGGGCCATTCCCCCCAAATAAGTTCGTACCCATAACCTTTTGCACACAGCAAGGCAACGACCATGCCAAAGGAATTCAGCGCATAGAAGACCAGACTACCATCTGCCACTCTAATACGAAGTAACAGCACTATAAGGCCCAGCAGAGCGATAGCGCCTATATAGATTCCATCCAATAGAACGGCTTTGCTACCGATAAATTGCAGCTTAGCAGGTGAAATAACCGACGACATTCTAACTGTCACGCCCGGCGATTGATTGCTACGTAGAAAGACTGTCGTCTCGCTCTGAGGTGGCATTTCGAGTGGTATAAGGAAGTTGCGGTTAGCGATGGGCCTGGTTGAATAGGGGTGACCGGATCCCACCGTAAATAGTTGTAGCTCAGAATGAGTGCTTGATAGGTAGTATTGTACCTCTGATGAGATCGTGTATTTGGTCTGTACTAATAAACTTACGCTTTTGGCGCTTGAATTTCTTACTCGAAAGAAGGCCCACATTGGGGTTTGAGCGAATGGGCGAGCTTGGTGAGTGTCAAAACTATGCCAAAATTCACCCTCGCTGGAATCTCTATCCTTACCGTTTTCTAGCGAAGATATGACTTCATCGATTTTTAAACGGTGGTCTTTTTCCCAGTGAAAATAGGTGTGGGCGTAAATTGGCACATCATCGCCAATGTTGACGGCATCGATAAAATCGATCGACGCCCTCGCAGCGAGGCTGGGCGATAAAAACAGTAAAAACAGAATATAGAGTTGCAGCCTTGAGTGCATTGAAACCAGCTCTTGATACAGATAAAAACTATAGAGTTTAGGTAAAAAAACATCTTTTTTCCTGAACACAAAGTTCATGATGCCTTATATTTTCCATATTGACACCTAATTTATATTCTTAAGGGAATGAGAGTCGGTTATTCTTCGTCTATTAATCAACTGTTTTCACATAATTCAGAATTTAGAACAAGCGCTTGTTTGGTGTTTTAGGAGAGACTAGATTTTTAGGTTTGGGGGTGCTTTTAACCATGGTGACTATTACGACTAAAGCTTCACACAACACCTTAAAATTGTTAATTTTAGCGAAAATAATTATCCGAGCATTGTCCGTGCTATATTTGAAGATAACGTTTCAGGTCTGCTGACCTTTTGTGTATCAGGTACCTTTCTGACTCAAGGGTTTACATGGCCATTTTATACCTTACTTGCATTATCGGTCTCCGTGGCACTATTTGTAAAAAATAAGGAAGCAAGAGCTGACTGCTTTAAATATTAAAAAAATCAGCAAGGATTCATTCGCTCGACAGCCTTCGGGCTGTTTCAATTTTTCTTGTATGTATAGGGCACTTAGCGGGTACTGTTAATTTTCCTGAATTTTTGTTGCCTCTACATAAAATTGGTAATTTTGGAGTTAAAATATTCTTTGTTATTTCCGGTTTTTTGATTACTTTATTACTACTACAAGAAAATAGTCGCACAGGGAGTATTGATTTAAAACAATTCTATATTCGCCGAAGCATACGTTTATTTCCTGCTTTTTACTTTTATATTTTGTGCATGGCATTGACTGATAGGTTGGGGGTTATCCTTATTTTCTGGTGATTTGTTACATGCGGCGACCTATACTATGAATTATCATGAAGAAAGGTCGTGGTGGTTAATAAATCATACTTGGTCACTTGCAGTAGAAGAGCAATTTTATTTAATTTTGCCTAGCTTGATCTGTCTTGTTGGCATGTTACGCGCCAAAAATATCGCTATCGCGGCGATCTTAATTATCCCCGTCGTTGGGTTTATTATGTGGTATGTATTTGACGTATCACCACCAGGAAAGACTAGACAATTTGAAGCTACCGCGGATGCTTTAGCGACAGGCTGCCTATTGGCATATTTATACCAAGAAGGATTTAAACTACCTGAGTGGTGTGGCTCATGGCTTTTTATTCTTGTACCCATCTCAATGATTATTTTACCGAGTGCACTATATAAAATTGACAATGGTTTATTTTACACCATTGGAAAAAGCTACATTAATTTAACTGCAGCGATTATGTACTGCGTTACATGTCTGTTTGTGAAGGGCTCTCGTTTAAAGTACTTAATTCAAAGCCAGCTATTTGGTTAGGCGGGATGAGCTATTCACTTTATCTATGGCAGGAACCATTCCTCAATTCATGGGTGACTAAGTGGAATTCGAGTTGGCCAACCAATTTGATATTAACGTTTCTTTTTGCTTGTTTTTCCTTTTATTTTATTGAAAAACCGTTGATAAAACGTAAGAATATCTTTTGTGCTACAAGCTAAACTAAAATTGAAAACATTTTAGTTAGTGAAAATGTATAGTTGTCCTGAACTCCGAATAAGCATCACATACTAAATATTCTCATTGTTCATAAACGTTTTAAAACTGAGGTCAGGATTAACTTAAGTCTTATAGTCAGTTCTGTCTATTTCTTTACGTCCACTAAAGGCTTATTGCCAAAGTAACAATCAAAGGTGCCCAATGACCTATTATGACTGCGACGGTCACCGGTGGTGTTTTGATTGGGTAGCGCAGGTAAAACCAGCTGTCTTAGTATCAGTGATGCACAAAAATGGGCGTTTATTTGTCCTATACTCAAAACCATTTTATACCTTTGCAACGTTTGATTATGTGTCGCAAAATAAGAATTCGCAATTTGCCTTGCAAATAAAACAAGCGGCTAAATTTAGCCGGTAAGATTTGCATATAAAGCACAGCATCAGCGGGAATTACTATAGACAGGTCTTCAATTAACTTTAGGCATGGTTTTTGCTTGAAATATAGGCGGCATTGATATAGGCATATACTAAATAAAAGTGAGCAGTCAACTGAGTACTCAAAATAATCAATCTAAAATAAGTGTTCTTTGTTGTGCATTAATTAGTCCGAACAAAAAAGGTTCTTACGAAGACTATTTGTGGCACATGTGCCAAGAAGCCAAAAAGCGCAACTGGCACTATGTCATTTGCATTATCGATCCAATTCAAGACGAACTGCACCAACGACTACTCGACGAAGGTTGTGAAGTGCTTAAAATGACCAAAAAACAAGCCGATGCCCCATGGCATTTGGTTAACCTGTTACGAACGAATAAGTTTGATATTTTACATACCCACTTTGCTGGTCCCACAGATTTTGTGCTGTTACTGTGTAGATGCTTTTGGAAGGGTAAAATTGTGTTCACCGATCATAGCTCTGGCGATCTAATCGAACAAGCCCCAGGCAATTTCATCAAAAGCGCCTTCCGCAACACCAAGCGTTCAGGTTTTAGTTATTGCGTTGACTTATATCTACCTGTTTCAGAATTTGTTAAAAGACGTATTATTGGCAATATCCCTGTCGCTGGCAAAAAAGTCAAACTGTTATACAACGGTATCGACACCGATCGCTTTCATCCTGCGGCCAACTATGAAGATAAAGTCCGAATTAAAACTGGCTTGCTCGGGGTAAACGACGACCGTCCCATAGTGATTTATGTTGGCCAATTAATAGAAGAAAAAGGCATTCGAATGTGCATGAAGGTAATGTACAAAATGTTAAGCGAACAAATTAAATGTCATTTTGTGATCATCGGTGATGGCCCAGCCCGTGCAGATGTTGAACAATACTGCGCCGACACGCCATTTAAAGATTATGTCCATTATGTTGGCCGCCGCTCTGACGTTAACGAAATTTTGCGTATTACCGAAGTGCTGTTAATGCCATCACTTTGGACAGAAGCCTTTGGTTATATCGCCGCTGAAGCCAGCGCTTCAGGTGTACCAGTTATTGCCAATAACATTGGTGGTATTCCTGAGGTTATCCGCCACGACCATTCAGGTTTATTAGTCACTCCTGGTAACCAAGACAAACTCGAACAAGCGCTGCGTACTTTATTGCAAGACGACAAGAAACGCCGACAAATGGGTATTAATGGCCGTCAATACGCATTGGAAAATTTTTCTCTAAATACCATGGTCAGTAAAACTTTTGATCACTATCAAGACTTGTTCTCAAAATCATCTTTTAACTGTAGCGAGTCTGACAAATCAGGGAAATTGATTCAACACGGAGCGACTCGTCAATGAGTTTAAAGAACAAACTCAAGAACAGCGATAATCCTATAGCACAAAAACTATTTCGTATTGGCAAGGCGATTATGTATTTTAATGGCCCCAATATGCTTTGGTTATATCGGGTGGTGTGGCATATACACCAAAATATAAAAACCATTTGGCATGAACTGGTACGGATATTTTATTACACCCCAATGTTTAAGAGCCAACTCAAGCAAATCCCCAAGCAATTGCTGCTGTATGGTGGTATGCCAATGATCATGGGTAAGCTAGATATTGAAATTGACGAAGACAGTCGCATCTCGGGTGCGACGACATTTTCAGGTCGTTCAGCGGCCAAAACCACTCCATTGCTTAAAATTGGCAAAAACTGTGATATCGGTTGGCAAACTGGTATTTCGGTGGGCAGCCGGGTGATCATCGGTGACAACGTCCGTTTGGCAGGTCGCAGTACCTTGGCCGGTTACCCCGGACATCCACTCGACGCCAAACGCCGCGCCGCCGGTGAGCCAGAAGACGACCATCAGGTGGGCGACATTATTTTAGAAAATGATGTGTGGTTAGCCACCGGTGTGAATGTTATGTCTGGAGTGCGTATCGGTAAAGGCACCGTGGTCGCCAGTGGCAGTGTAGTAACCAAAGATTTACCCCCTAATGTATTGGCTGGTGGTATCCCTGCCAAGGTGATCAGACAATTAAGGGAGGACGACAGTGAACGTTAAACAGCTTAAACAGGAACTCGACGAAAAAGGCATTGTGCTACTCGAAAATCAATTGCCAGCCGAAGTGCTCAGTCAAATGCAACAAACCTTTGAGCGTCAATTGGCTCACCCCCAGTTTAATACTTGGAGCGGTTACCAACAAAATGAAAAATGGCGCTTATTGATTGAAGACTTGCTCACTCTGTCGCCAGCATTTTTATATCCGGTATTAAACGACGATTTAATGTCGGTATTTCGAGAATATATTGGTGATGGCTTTCAAATGACCGAAGCTCGTGGCTGGGAAACCATTAAGACTAATCGTAATTTCCACGGTTATCATAACGATGGTTGGTATGACGTTGATAAATGCGCCGAGCCACCATCACAGCTTAAACTTGGAGTTTACCTAACTGATGTTGAGTCCGGTGAGTTTTGTTATGTCGAAAAGTCGCACAGCCAAAAGCTTAAGCCAGATCATTGGAATATGGAGCAGGTCGAAGCCATGGGAATGAAGGTTAATCATGTTATGGCCAAAGCGGGCAGCATGTTTATCTTTGATACATCGGGTATTCACCGTCAAAACTCTCCAGTGTTAGATCCGCGCAGAGCAATTTTGTATAACTTTCACGACCCATCAGCGCCTATTCAAGCGACTGACGTTGAATACGACCGTTATGCCCCACTGTTGCTTAACGCCGCGTTTTTAAAAGACTTAACCAAAGAGCAAGAGCGTATTTTAGGTTTTGGCGATCAACGTTATTTCAACGAAGGTCCAATACCACAGCAGCGTTACCCGCTGTTGCATAAAATGACCTCATCAGCACTGACCTTGCGCTTATTTAGCCAAGACTGCGGTCAGTTTGTACGGCGGGTTAAGACCAAGCTTATCGGTTAAGTTTAACTCAATTAGGTCGTCAGTTATTTTGGTTGTCGCTAAAGTCACTTTCATTCTTCATTAGTACACCGCTGGATTCACCTGTGCCTGTTGCTGACGCACCGCACGGTATTCTCAATCCATTTATCTTTGTAAAACTGGGGTCAGAGTCTGAGGTATCCCCACGAAATAAACGGTAAGTAATTTTAAAAGAGTTTGGAACATTCACGGTATTTGGTGATCAGATCAATCGCCAAACATCTCTAACCGGTAAATACCATGAATGC
>Ga0209119_1005158_pt1 | contig 10405 bp, 11 predicted proteins | sample COG_03_FD_184747 | JGI IMG/M metagenome (GOLD analysis project Ga0209119, IMG submission 184747) | Pelagic Microbial community sample from North Sea - COGITO 998_met_03 (SPAdes) (version 2) | ecosystem: Environmental > Aquatic > Marine > Neritic zone/Coastal water | place: Helgoland, sampling... | reverse complement strand
GTTAACATCATTTTTTAATCTTAAGTAAAAATCTTTAGATTTTTTGATGAAGTATTCTTCGATGTCTTTTCCGGTCCAGTTGTTCATGATGTAATCCCGTACTTTACTGTTTTTATACATAGTTATTATATTTAAGTTATTATTATTTATTAGTTACATATATATTATCCAATGTAACTCGTATTAAGTTTGTAATTATTATAATTTATTTATTAATTCGTTTTGAAGTAAAATTATTTGTTCAATTAAGTCATAATTATTCCATTCTGTTAATTGGTCGAAGGTAAAGTTAGTAGTCATATTATTTATTATTTATTGGTTACATTTATATTATCCGATATAACTCGTATTTAGTTTGTATAATAAAAGTTTAGTTTATTCTAGAAAAAACGTAAAATAGTGGGGGAAATTAGGATAAAAACCCGATATATATGCGTAAACGTGGATAAAAAACTGGGGGACCCGGTAAATGGATTGCAATTTTCCTAGAGATTAAAGCTTTCCTAGGAGAAATACAACACCACAGTCCCATATATGTAACATTTTTCCAAAATAGTGACACTAGCCTATTAATATATACTAGTAAGGGCCTTATGTCACACTTACGTGTAAGAGGTAAATAGACGCTTCTACGTGTAAGTATATATAGATATAAGAATAAACTAATTATGGCGCAGAAATTAAGCCCTAAAGCGGCGGAAGATAAAAAAGCTAGAGATTTAGCGACGGCTAACACTCCAAAGAGAGAGAAAATGAGAGCTGAGTGCCAGAAAGAAAGAAGAGCAGCGGTTAAAAAACATAGTGCCAATTGGCTTATTGGTAAAGACTACGACCATACTAAAAAAAGGTTTGTAAGTGTTAAGCAAAACAGAGGCAATTACGGTAATGGCACAAAAAATTCATAAAATATAAAAACATGGCAATAGTAAATAGCTACCCAATAGGTACACCTAAAACAAACGACTTAATAGTCGGCACGTCGATGCCTTTAGCGGACACAGATGCTGATCCAATAACTAAAAACTTTCCTTTAAGTAGCATAGTGGCTCTTGCTAATGCAAACCCTAAGGTTTATGTTGCAGAGCTTTCTAATTTTGGGGCTGGAGAAGTAGCTCCTGTAGCTACAATTATGAAAAACACAATTGGAAATATAGTTTGGACTCGTACAGGCGTAGGTTCATATACTGGGACTTTAGCTGGGGCTTTTACTGAAGATAAGACTTTTTTATCAGGACAAGCTATTATTGTTTCTACTTTAGTTGGAGCAACAGGTAATTGGCCAAACGCACAGGTAATAAACTCAAATAATGTAGATACTGTATCGCTATACAACTACGCACTAAACCTCACGTCTGGAGATAATCTAGCTGATAACATGAGAATGTTTTTAGAGATAAAAGTATACGCATAATAAATGGCTAGAATAAGTTCATACCCTAAGCATATACCTGTAAAACCAGAGGATTATTGGATTGGCACTAGAGCTAGCAACTTAATGACTAGAAACTTTACAGCTAAAGCTGTAGGTGAGTATATAAATGTAAGCGGCGCTATTTCTATGGCAACTTGTATGCTTTTTAAATTCAAAGCAACAAACGCTGGCCCAGGTGATGTAACAGGTGTGCCGGATGAAACTCCTTTTGCAAATATAACATCGTTACAGATAAACGCACTTGACGTAAGTGATCAAGACACTGTAGGCTTCTTAGAATATATAGTAGGTACTGAAATAATAATTAGTGAGCAAGATCAAATAAGTGTTTTTGGTCACTATAGTATAGATTCTTATACTCAGATAGACGATACTACTTTTTACACAATGAGCCTAACATATGTAGGAGGTCCTGGTGTAATAGAGCACGATAAGCAATATAATATATGTTCATTTTCTTTATCTAGTGAAGATAATAATACAACATATGATTTAGACTCAATTCAAAACGGTCCTAATTCAGATATAAGACTTATAGGTAGTGATTTAACAGAGAATATAGTAAAACTAGAAGCTGGTACAAACGTGACACTAACTGATACAGGTAGCAATATACTTGTAGATGTAGTAGATATGGGTGATAAAAACTATGTTCACCCACAAGATCAAGCCTCTGCTATTTGGACAGTTCAACACAATTTAGATAAATTTCCTTCATGCACTATGGTCCTATCAACAGGACAACAAGGTTATGGAGATGTAACTTTTATAGACGAAAACAATTTAACAATAACATTTGCCAGCGCAGAGTCTGGTAAAGCATATATCAACTAACTATGGCAGTACCTTTTTTAAATAACATTACTCTCAATAACAACGAGATACAAAATGTAAGACTTCAAAACGCAGGTAGTCCACCACTGAGTTCTGGCCCAGGCCAAATATATTTTAATACTGGTGATACTTTAGCTAAATACTATTCAAACATAACAGATGAATTTGTAAGTCTAAAAGAATACTCTTTCCCTACAGGAACTTACGTTACGGGAACAATAACAGGTACAACACCTAAGCCTATTATAACATTTGACTTAAACGCTGTCGATGGAACTGCTATTGCAGGTGAAAGATATTTAACAAAAAATAACACTTGGGCTGAGGTATCTGGAATATCTGGTACTACTTATGATTTAGAAGGCGTTGGCTCTACAAACGGAACAGCTGGAGTAAGATTATCTGGTTCAGATGCTACTAATGATGACGTTTTAATCGTAGGCGCAGGAACAACAACAGTAACTAGAAGCGGTAACACTTTAACAGTGACCTCTAACGATCAATTTACAGGTACAGTTACCAGTGTAACTGAAGGTCCTGGTATTACAGTAACCGCGTCAGCTACATCACCTACCGTAGCTGTAGATTACTTAGGCTCTGATAACTATTTACTAGAAGCTGGAGCTGCTACAGTTGCAGGTTCTGATGATATAATAAACTTTAGCGACGACACTGATAGTAATGTAAAGAAAACTACTTTAGGTACTATCCCTGTAGAGTCTTTAACAGAAGTAAAAAACTATATTGATAGCTCTGTATCAGGAGGTGTTTACTACCAAGGTGGTTACGATCCTACAACTGATTCAACTTCACCAGGCGGCTACGGTCTTCAAACGCCACCAAACCCTAACATTATAGAGATTGGTTGGATGTACACCGTTACAGCTGATGGCACTTTCTTTGGTGAACAACTTAGAGTAGGTGATGTACTTATTGCAGAAATAGACGCGCCTACCTCATTATCAGATTGGACAACTGTTCAAAATAATATAGACTTAGCAACTAGCCTTGTGGTTGGGCTTGGAAATGTTGTATCTGGATTTAGCAATACTATAACTGCGCCATATTCTAGTGGAACCGCTACTTTAGACGTTGTTGATTCCTCATTTTCGCAAAAAGGTGCTGTTATTGTTGATGCTGGAACTGGCATAAACGTTTCTTACGCTTCGGGTACAGCAACGGTTACAAACACACAAACGAACTCAGCTAATACTTACGCTGTAACAATAAGTGACACAGCTACAATAACGCATAATTTAGGAACTAAAGACGTTATTATTCAACTATACGATGTTGTAACTAATGAAACGGTTTACGCAGATATCGTGAGAGTTAACACATCTCCTTTCAACACCGCAACAATTACATTTTCTGCAACTCCAACTAACGACGTTAGAGTGTTAGTACAAAAAATAGGTTAATAATAAAATTTAATACATGAAGTTTAAGAATTATATTGAAACCGAGTCTGGTATAAAGGACACGAGTACTTCTCCGGGTACAGCTGGTCAATTACTGTCTTCTACAGTTGCCGGCACATCTTGGATAGATCAAAATACGATTTCTTCTGGAACATCAGAAGTTGTAGATATACAAGTTAAAAACATATCTTTACCAAACGGTGGTATTAATCTATCTAAAGGAGATCCAGTTTACATATATGGAAGCGTTGGTGCTTCACCTAGGCTTCTTGTTGATTTAGCAGATGCTGATTCTACAGCTACCAATAACTTAAGCGATAGTAAAATGCCTTGTGTTGCTTTACTAGATCAAGATTTAGCACCTAATATAGAAGGTACAGCAACTGTTGTTGGTAAGTTAAGAAACTTAATCACTTCACCAATAGATGGAGTAACTCCAAGCGAAAACGACACAGTTTATGTAAAATCAGGAGGTGGACTTACTTTGATAAAACCAACTGGCTCTACAAATCTTATTCAAAACGTAGGTCAAGTAGGTAGGGTAAGTACTTCAGCTGATGGTAACATTGTTGTAGCTGCTTTACTTAGAACCAATGATGTACCTAATTTACCTACTGGTAGGTTATTTGTGGGTACAGCTGCAAACACTTCGCTTGCGTCAGACGTTGTATATGTAGATGATGCTAATGATAGAGTAGGTATTGGCACTGATGTACCAACAACTCCTTTACATATTGATATAGGCACCAACGACACAGGTATTCTAGTTGAAAGCTCAAATACATTTTCACGCATACAGTTAAAAGACCAGTTTGGGGAGGCTTCAATAGCTGCTTTAGCTTCAAATTTATTATTTAGCACAGCCACTAACTTTGCTGAAATGATGCGTCTTACTAATAATGGCAACCTTGGAATCGGTCAAACCGGTCCCCAAGAAAGACTCACCGTTAGCCAAGGAACAGGTAACGTTGCTATACAAATACACGCATACAATAGTGCAGCTGGGACAGAGGCTGCTTTAAAATTTAGCACCTTTGCTTCAACAGCCTCTTATGTAAAAGCGGCCATTATAGCCAGAAATACAGCAGGTAGTTTTGGAAGAAGTGACATGCACTTCGCTTTAGATTCTGCAGCAGACGGTGGTAACGTTCAGCTTTCAGATACAAAAATGATCATATTAAATGGTGGCAACGTTGGAATTGGGACAACTAGTCCAGGCACTTATAAATTAGCTGTTGCTGGCTCTACAGCTATAGGAGGTAATGTAGAAGTTACAGATGGATTAGGTGGTGATAAATTACTTACGCTAAACACAAGTAATGGATCTTTTAATATTGGCGATATTGATGGTTTAGGAGATCAGGCTTTTATATCAGGCGATAGTTCAAGCATTGAAATTTCAGTTAATCAAAGTACATCTTTATACTGTGATTCTAACAATAGAGTCGGGATTAACGAAGCTATTCCAACTCAAAGATTACACGTAAGTGGAAACGCTAGAGTTACAGGCGCGTATTATGACTCAAATAACAATCCAGGTACTTCAGGCCAAATATTATCATCTACAGTAAATGGTACTGACTGGATAGACGGATCAGCTATACCAGGTGTTCCAGCTGGTTCAGGTACTGTAAACTACTTAGCTAAATGGACGCCTGATGCTAACACTTTAGGTATTGGAGTTACATATGATAATGGAACTAACGTCGGTATTGGAACGAATGGTCCAAGTGCTAAGTTAGAAGTTGTAGGAACCACTGGTGTTATTGTAGATTCAGGTACTTCCTCTGGAGCATTGCTAACATTAAAAGGAGATGGCAGTAGCTTCGGAGGCGGGGGACAAATAAATATTGTAGGTGGCAGTAGCGACTTCGCGTATTACAGTTTAAACTTATATAATAGCCCAAACACGCTTGATGCTACTAATCAATATCAGCAAGGATTTGGTTCATCATGGTCATGGGACGAAAATATTAGGGGGTTTCGCGCCCAGCCTTATACTTCTTATGACTTTAAAAGTCAAGGTTCTTCTCAAATGGTTATTTATAATAATAACGTAGGTATCGGAACTACTAATCCCACAGCAATTTTACACGTAGAAGGTAGTAAAGACGGACCTGTTGCAGAAGAGAGCCGGGCTATTGTTATTGGAAACAACACAAAATCTAACGCCTTTTATAACAACGGTATAGGGGTATTTGGAAAAACAATCCAATCCAATGGTATGGCCATACATGGCGATGCCGCTACAGGAGGCGGGTTTGGTGGTTATTTTACAGGAAGAGGTTATTTTTCAGGCAACGTTGGAATTGGAACAACTAATCCCGGAACAGGTGCTCCAGCTGGAACAAAGCTGCATGTAATTGGAGGAATACACTCCTCTACTTTCGTTAACGCAGCGAACGGACTTGGGATTTATTCAACATCAATGGGTTCTGGTAGAGGTTTATCCCTGTATGGTGGCGCACAACTATATCCACAATACGGGATGTTGTTTGCAACAACTAGCGACTTGGGAAATCACGGAGGTGTAACTGGTGATTTTGCTACGTACATGACTATGACTGGCTCCGGAAGAGGCTGGGTATGGAAAAGTGGATCTGTTAATAGTACCTCTGGCAACGTGGCTAGTATTAATGTTTCGGGTGCATTAACCTTAAATTCAACAGCTACAGCCACTAACTTTATATTATCTTCTGACGAAACTTTAAAAGACAATATAAAAGAAATAGACGTTAAGCATACAGATGTTAATTGGAAAAACTTTGAATTAAAATCTGAACCTGGAATTAAAAGAGCAGGTGTTGTAGCTCAAGAATTAGAAGTTAAACACCCTGAGTTTGTGAGAACTGCAAGCGATGGAATAAAATCAGTGGCATACATAGATTTATTAATAACTAAAATTGCTGAGTTAGAAGCAAGATTAGAAAAAGCTGGACTATAATGGCTATTCCAGATACTAATACATTTTCACTACAAGATGTAGCTGATTATGAAGATTTTCAAAAAGAAAACCCAAATGATTTAATAGCTTGTTTTTCCGCTGCTAATATTAATGGAAATTTATTTGACCCTAATTATGAGGGTGATAGAGATGAACTATATAATTTTAGAAATTATGACGGGCCTTGGGTTGGAAGACTCTGGGGTATTGTAAACGTAAATAAGGTTTCTTCAAACATTTGGAGCGAGAGCATTCAGTCAGTTCCAAGCGACTTAGTTGGTCACGATGTTAAAGTTGTATGGAAATACACAAGCGGAAGCACTTGGTCTAGTGATTTTCAAATTGGAGGTAATTTAACTCTTTTTGGAACAACTTTTGATCTAGATACTTATTCAGGAACTGCTTTTCAAACCACTAGAACTGACACAGCTAGCTACAGTAGCGCTACTTTTTACGACATTATAACAGGTGCAACTCCCATGAGGTTTAATAAGAGGTCTACAAGCGGTACGCCTTCAAGCGGAACAGGGTTAACTCCACCTCCGTACACAGGCGGAGACAGCACTTATTATTATGCAGAAGCGTCCGCTGGTAACCCTAGCGGTAACCCAGGTAAGGATTTTTGGCTAAGAAGCCCTACTGTTTCAGTAACGGCTAATAATTTAGATATAAGTTATTGGGTTGGGTTTAAAGGCGCTGCAATGGGGCCAGGTTACTCAGTTTACGTAGAAGTAATTACATAGAAAACAAAAACAAAAACAAATATAAAATGATAACATACAATTGGAATTGTAAAACAGTAGACGTACACCCTAAAGAAGAAGGGCAAACAGACGTAGTATATAACGTGCATTGGTCGGTTGTAGGCCTCTCAGATGAGTTGGACCCTACAGGCATACCTTATTCATCTAACTATATAGGAACTCAAGTAGTGCCTTTTAGTGAAGGCGGTGCTTTTATACCATTTGAAGACTTAACTAACGAGATAGTTGTTGAGTGGACTAAAGAGGCTATGGGTGAAGAGCAAGTAGAATCTATAGAAGATGGTATTGCTGGTCAAATAGAAGCTTTAATAAACCCAACGTCTGTAACAATGACAATAGGGGAGTAAATATCGAGTAAAACGAGTAATAATAGCCATATGCTACAAGAGCATGAAACCAATGTCAATTTTAAAACCAAAACCAATGACACTATTTTACCAGACTGAATCGTGGAGTAGTCACCCACAACCAGGCAAAAGCCAAGTTAGACTATGGAAACACATAGCTAACAAAGAAAACTGGAGAATCGTCCAGCTTATCAATGGTTTTTACCAAACAGAGTACCAAGACATCAAAGATCCAGAAAACTGGCATGATGTTACCAGGCGCGAAACTTTAGAAGGAGCTGAAACAGCTATCGACCAAACAGTAGCGCACTATTTAAAGAAAGTTGAATTTATCGACGGACCCAAAATAGTAAAGACCTTTAAATAAACCACACTCAATTAAATTAAATTAAATCAAATATGGACGCAATTGTCAAAAACCTTAACTTCGGCGAAGACGCTAGAGTTAACGTATTTAAAGGAATAGAAAAGCTCACAAAAGCTGTTAGCTCCACACTCGGGGCTAGCGGCAAATGTGTGATGCTAGAAGATCATACTGGAAAACCAATTATTACAAAAGACGGTGTTACAGTAGCAGATTCAATAATCTTGCGAGACCCAGTGGAAAACATGGGTGCAACACTTTTAAAAGAAGCAGCAAGAAAAACAGTGAGAGAAGCAGGTGATGGTACAACCACAGCCACAGTCTTAGCTCACGCTATATTAACTGAAGCTTATAAGGTTTCAGATAAAACAAATTCAAGAGAATTAAAAGAAGGTATTAATAGCGGTGTTGATAAGGTTGTAAAATACCTAGAGAGTGTTTCGTTACCAGTTGAAGGGGACATGATTGACAATATCGCTACTATATCTACAAATAACGATCCAAAGCTAGGTGAGATTATAGCCGACGCTTTTAGAGCTGTAGATAACACAGGGATTGTAATGATGGAAACGTCACAAGATGGAAAAACAGAAATTGAAATTGTAGATGGTGTTCAATACGAAAAAGGTCTTACAAACTCTCATTTTATAACTAACGTTCAAAATAAATCAGCTGAACTAGACAATGCGTTAGTATTGTTATTAGAATCACCAGTTGATACAATAAGACAGATTCAACCTGTGCTAGAGTATGTAATAAAAAACAACAAACCCTTGCTGATTATCGGCGATTTAGAAACGGGTGTTTTATCTGCTTTAGCTATGAATAAAAACAAAGGCAACATAAGAGTAAATGTTATAAACGGTCCTACTCAAGGAGTTAACAAGCAAGAGATGTTACAAGATCTAGCGCTTCTAACGGGTGCTACAATTATAAACGAGGATTTAGGTGACGATATGGATTTAATCCAACCAGAGCACTTAGGAATGTGTTTAAGAGCTGTTACAACCCACGATGAGACTATACTTCAATTTGAAGAGTCAGGTCCAATGATTTTAGCTACAATTGATAAGCTAAAAAGAGATTTACTAGAAGCTACACAGGCTTATGAAATAATTAAGCTTGAAAAAAGATTAGGTATGCTTTCTGCTAGAGTAGCTATCGTAAAAGTAGGTGCCAACTCTGATATTGAATTAAAAGAAAAAACAGATAGAGTCGAAGATGCTATCTGCGCTACAAAAGCTGCTATTAAAGAAGGTATCGTTCCTGGAGGTGGTATAGCACTGTTAAATGCTGCGAAAAGTATAGTACCAAAGTCAGATGGTGAAAAGCTGCTCTTAGAAGCAATTAGAGCGCCATTTAAGACAATACTAGAAAATGCTGGCATAACAGACGTAGAACTGCCAAAAGCTAAAGGAAGAGGTTTAAATGTGGTTACAGGAAAAATGGTAAATATGATTAACTCAGGTATTATTGATCCTCTATTAGTTACCAAGAGCGCTCTTCAGAACGCAGCTTCAGTAGCGACAACTATATTATCAACTGATTGTGTAATCAATAATTTAAGAATTGATGAAAGCGATAGGTAGAAACTTAATAATAGAAAAAATAAAAGAAGGAACCACCAAAACAAAAGGTGGTTTACTTCTTGCAGAAAACCAACGTGAAGATATCCGTTACACTGAAGCCAATGTATTATCAGCTGGTGAACAAGTTGAAGGATTAAAAGAAGGTGATAAAATTTTCTTTGACAGACACGCTGGGCATAAGATAGAAATAGACAAAAAAACATATCACGTTATTAAAGCGCAAGATGTAGTTGTTGTTTTATGAAAAGGCTAGACGCAGATGACATAAAGAATATGAATCTGTTTAAACATTATCGTATAATACGTAAATGGGCTTGCAGGAACAACGACCTTAACGATGCTGATCTAGAGTTATTGATATACTTAGATTGCATGGATATGTTTACAAAAAAAGATTTCGAAGCTGGTAGTTATTCCTATAGTTGGGATAACCGCCGCTGGAATCGTTTGTTGAAAGAAGGTTGGATAGTTGTTTGGAGAAAAAGAAACAGAACAACTCAAAAGTATCATATATACAAAACATCGTTTAAGTGTAAGCATTTAATCAAGCATATGTATAGAATCATACTAGGTCAAGATGATTTACCAACTAGCAATCACAGAAACAGTATTATGAAGGGTAAGACGTACACTGATAAAGTTCTTATAACTTCTATTAAAAACGTCAATAAAGATAAAAACAGATAAAATGAAAGGTAAGAATTACGATT
>Ga0209119_1005154_pt1 | contig 10411 bp, 4 predicted proteins | sample COG_03_FD_184747 | JGI IMG/M metagenome (GOLD analysis project Ga0209119, IMG submission 184747) | Pelagic Microbial community sample from North Sea - COGITO 998_met_03 (SPAdes) (version 2) | ecosystem: Environmental > Aquatic > Marine > Neritic zone/Coastal water | place: Helgoland, sampling... | reverse complement strand
ACCCAACAGGTAAAAAAGTTGAAAAGGTTGAAGTGAAAAAAACTTATCATTACTTTCTAGACATGGTGAACCGTGTTACTAAAGAGAAGGAATCAGTCGAGCTTGAGCGTGACAATCCACAGATCAGGATTCTTAAATTTTAATGTATAACATCTTGAAATTAAATATACTACTATTCATATTTTCAGCATTTTCCTTTTCATGTTTATATGGAGAGGAGGGGGTTGTTCCGACGAGTGAGGCTGCTGTTGATGCAGCTGAAATTAAGGTGGAAGAAGCTGACGTTAAGGAGGAGGTTGCGGTTGTTGTAGAAGCTGACGTTCAGGAACCAGAAGAGTCAAAAGAAAAGGATACCACTGTTGGTCAAGAGTTTAAATCTCTCTTTAGAGATATGGGTTCTCTATTTAATTTTAAGAAATGGGGTAGGAAAAAGAAGTCTGAAGAATCAACTGTTGTAGACGATGTGAAAGAGAAAGATGTTGTTGCTGAAGTTGAAGTTCCAAAAGAAAATTACTCAGAAGCGGTGGATGCTGCTTTGAGGCAAAAGTCAATTGTTGAGCAGAGTATGGTTCGGAAAGGTGAACTAGCTCTTGAGCAAGGAATCAGTTTGTATCATCAGTTTGAGTTTCAGGAAGCATTGAAGTATTTCGAGGAAGCACGTGTTTATTTATCTGATGATGAGCGTGTGATGGGATATTTATCTAAAACTAGACAGGTTTTAGGTCAAGAGACTGTAAAAGCCAAAGATGTAGGAGATTGGATTGCTGAAAATCAGCGTATCGCCAACCAAGAGTTACTTATAAAAGTCCGTTTTCACAAAGAGAGGGGCTCTGAATTACTAAATAGAGCTAAGCAAGTTTGGCGTCAAAATGAAGGTTCCGAGGTTGCTTTAAATACACTACAAGAAGCTCGTTATGAATATAGAAGAGCAAACAATATGATAAATCAACTGCCTGCCGGTGAGAATAAAGAAGGTGAAGAAGACCTTATAAAATCAATTTATCAAGAAATTAATGCTTTAGAAGCCTCTTGGAAGTCAACTCAAAGAAAAATAGCTGAATTAAATTCTAAGGATGAAGCTATCAGATTGAGTAGCGAATCTAAGGATTATGACGAAACAAGACAAAAATCTTTGTTATCTCAAGCAAGAAGATTGTATTTAGAAAAGAAATATGATTTGTCAGAAAACTTATGCCGCACTATTCTATCTGAATGGCCTAAAAATGCTGATGCCAAATTAATTTTAGGTAAGAGTATTCGAAAACGTGACAGATTGTTATTTGAAGATATCCGTCAAAAGAGCGAAGAAGAATGGAAAAGGAATATTGAGAAAATCAGGGACTCATCCATTACTTATTCAGAGTGGTTGAACTTTTCTAAGGATTGGGAAGAAATTCAGCAAATTCGCGGTCAGGTAAATGAGGTGAAGAGAGAGGAGCCAGAGTGGATGCGTCAAATGGGCCAAAGAATGAAGGCTCCAGTTAAGTTATTTTTGCCGGATAATAATTTACGTGAAGCTATGCAGAGTATGCAGGAGCAAACGGGTATTAACTTTAATATCGACTCTAACTTAGACATGGATGAATTAACGATCACTGGTTTGCAACTGGATAACGTTCCTGCAGATTCTGCATTGCAGTTAATGTTAGATGGTATGGCTACTGAAAGCCCTCTCATTTATCAATTTAGAGATGAGTTGGTTTATATTACAAATAAAGAAAATCAGAATGCTTTTATCAGGCCTAAACAAATTTTATATGATGTAACTGATTTAGTGACATCATTTGGTGAGAACACGATTGGTGAAGGAGAGGGGCTTTTAACTGGAGCAACTTTAAGTAACATTGACGAAGAAGACGATACGACTGAGCCTTTGTCTACCGCGACGTTGATTGAGATCATTCAAGAAGCCATTGAACCAGAGTCTTGGGAAGGAAATGGAGTCAATATTACAGAATATGAAGAAGGTAAGATTCTAATTTCTCAGGCCACTTTAGTGCATGAGAAAATACAAGAATTACTTGAAATGTTTAGAAAGCAGCAGAAATTACAGGTCTCAATTGAGGCTCGTTTTATAACCTCTCAAGATGATGACTTGTTTGAGTTAGGAGTTGAATGGAAAGGGTTAGATGAAGTTCCATTGGAAGATTCTGGAGATCAAGTTGGATCTGGTGTTTATAGTAAGAGAACGAATGCCGGTGTCGATACTCGTGTAGCGTCATTACTTGGGTCTGCAGGGGATGATGCTGTAGGTGGAGCGCCTCTCTTCATTAGCGAAAATAGAAGTGCAGAAGGTATGAACTTTGAGTTGTCTGTTTTAGATCCCATAAGAGCAGGTTTGGCGATGCATGCGCTTGATAGGAAGCAGACTCAAAAAGACTTGCTGAGACCACGATTGACTGTATTAAATAATAAACAAGGTTATATTTTAAACTCTGAAGATACGACTTATGTTCGTGAGTATGAATCTGAAGAAGGTTATGTGACTCCTGAAGTTGCTCAAGTGTCTAGTGGTGAGCTGTTAGTCGTAAGACCAACGGTTTCAAGTGATCGTCGTTATATTAATTTAGAACTGAGTCCACAAGTTACTCGTTTAATTGAATTAGAGACAAGAGAGATTTCACTTCCTGTAGGTAATAACAATGGTGGTGGCGGTGGTGGCGGTGGTCAAAATGCTGCTTCTAGAATCGTAGATGTAACCATTGAATTGCCTAGGCTTCAAGTGTGGCAAGTTCAAACGAGAATTCAGGTTCCAGATGGTGGTGTTGTTTTTGTCGGTGGCCGTATGGGAAATGTGGAGCGTAAAATATCTAGGGGAGTTCCTGTCTTGTCAAAAATCCCTTTAATTGGAAGACTTTTTAGAAGTGATGGAGAATACGTGCAGTTAGCTAACTTGATTATATCAGTTAGAGCTGAAGTTCTCGTATTTGATGAATTGGAGAATCAACTTAATTGAGCACTAAATTGTACCGAACTATTCATCTCATAGCTGGGTTTTCATTGCTCAGTTTTGGCGTCGTAGCAGAAGAGCCAGCTGTTAAAGATATTTTACAGCGAGAGTCTCTTCTCTTGGGGGAACGTCGCGTTCAAGCAGAGAAAAGTTTTCAGACAGGTTTAATGCTGTATCGTCAACAGCAGTACCAAGCAAGTGTCTCTCACTTCAGGAAGGCATTGGATCTAGATGCAAACCATCCCGAAGCTAAAAGTTATTTAATTCGAGTTCAATCTGTTATGGGGTTTGATGTCCAATCAGGTTTAGGTAAAAGCTCCTTAATTGAAGAGCGAGTTAAAGTTAAGCGTGAAGAGCAGAGTATTGACCTTCAGTTTAACCTGGATAAAGCTGACTCTGCGTATGAAACATTGAAGTCGAGAACCTTTTCTGAAAGTGGTCTTCAGCTTAAATCCATGGAAGATGTTTTAGCATTGTACGAAGGTGCTTTGATTTTGGCCAGTGGATTAGAGTCAACTGCAGAGAAAGAGCGTATTTCTTCTTCTATAAAAATTCGTATTGGTGAATTAAAAGAAGATATTGTTGACCTAAGATCTCGAACTCAGGCTGAAGTAAGAGAGGATGCTCAGGCAAGAATGCAGAAAGAGCGTATAGAAAACGAGCAGTATTTAAATAACAGAATTGAAAATATTTTAGATGCTTCTGAGCAGAGTTTAGATAAAGAAGATTTCGAGGATAGTGTTAGATTAGCTGAAGATGTGTTAACAGTTGATCCTGACAATAAACGCGCGAAATCTATTAAGGCAAGGGCTTTAAGTGCTAGGCATCGTAAAGTTGGTGATGAAATTGTTTTTGAAAGAAAGAAAGAGTTAACAAGAAGTCTCTTAAAAATCAAAGATGCTTTCATTCCCTACTCTTCAAGTGTTGTGTATCCTGACGATTGGAAAAAGGTGGAGGAAAGACAGGATGTTAGAGTTGGTGGAACAAACCAAACTCCAGCATGGAAACAAAGACTAGAACGCTCTCTTGATAAGTATCAAAACTATAGCTGTCCAGGTGGAACGCCTTTAGCTGAAGTTCTATCTCAACTTTCGGATATTTCGGGATTGAATATCGTTTTAGACCCAAAAGTTTTACAAGAGATGGATGAGGCTGATTTAGAGATTCGTGACGAAATTCAGTATGAGCAATTACCATTAAGGCATATTTTAAATTGGATTGTTCGTGAAGTTGGTTTAACTTATTCTTTGAAATATGATGTCATTTTTATCTCAAATAAAAAGACCCAGGCTGACACGTTAAAGTTACAAATATATGATATTCAGGATTTACTAGCGAGTAAAACTAGTTTTACCCCTCCAGCTTTAGCGGATGGCTTTGCTGCCGGCGAAGATGATGGTGGACTAGAGATTGAATTAGATGATGGTGGTGTTGGTGGTGAAGCAATATCTAGCGACGTAATTATTACGATGATTCAAGACTCCATAACAGGGGATTGGGATGATCCTGATGCTGTCGGGATTTATCTCCGACCCCTTGAGACAGGTGGATTATTGGTTAAAAATACTCCGCGAGTGCATAATGAAGTGTTGGAACTATTGCAAACTTTAAGAAAGACCAGTTCTCTCCAAGTTGAAATCGAAGCTAGAAACTTAACCATTAGTAAAAACTTTTTGCGTGAAATTGGTGTAGATTGGACAGGCTTAGACACTACAGCTGCATTAGATAATGCTGTTTCTGCTGGTTTTTATGATGACTCAAAATCAAATTACACTTACAAAGGTGCTATTACGAACAATATCGCTTCTAATTTATCTTCTACTTTAGGCTTTTTTGTTGAGCACTCAATACTAGGTTCTTTACAGGCTAAAGTTTTATTGAGAGCTATAGAGCAAGACACTGATACCACAACTTTAATTTCACCAAGGCTTGTTTTAGTAAATAATATTCTTGGTTATATCCGTTTGGGTGAAACTCAAAACTATGTTGCAGGATATGAAATAGGCGACGAGGATTCTTCTGGTATTCAACCAGAAATTGAAACCTTGGATGAAGGACAATTACTTGCTGTAACAGCAACTATATCAAGTGATAGAAAGTATATCACGGTTAGGATTCACCCTGATTTTCAAGAGGTGACAATACCAAGAACGGTTATTATTACAGGTACAGATACAACGGCTACTTTAGCTGGGGAAACGGTTGTTTCATATAACTTACCAGTTGATTTGCCTGTGATTAAGAAACAGCGTATTAGAACAACAGCTGTTATTCCTGATAGAGGTGTTTTGATTATGGGTGGTATTTCGCAGTCAAATGAAGATAAGCAGTCTAAAGGGGTTCCAATCTTATCTAAAGTTCCGCTTTTAGGCCGTCTATTCCGTTCTGATTCTGATACGGATAGTTCTCAAGACCAAATGTTCTTGTTGCATGGTAAGATAATCATTTTTGATGAGCTGGAGGCTGAGCTGTAATGAATAAATTGAGATCTTTATCTTCACGATTCATATTATCAATTTGTTTAGCTCTCTTAGTCTTATTTTCTAATGCTGCTATTTGGGCTGATGAAAATTTAGATTTTGCAGAAAAGTTAATCGAAAATGGCTATCAGTCATTAGGTGCAAAATATTACGAAAAAGCTTTAAATGCAGGTAAGGTGCCTTCTTCAAAGTCTGATGAAGTATATCTAGCTTTATTTAAAATATTAAACCAAATTGCCGCTAGTACGAATGACGCAAAAGCTAAGGCGTCGTTGGAGAAAAGAGCTACAGCTTATTTTGAAAAAATAAAAGACCCAAACAATCCTGAAGTGCAGTTGGAAAGGGTTAAGTCAAGTATGGGGACAATGAAGCGTGCAAACTTTAATTTAGGACATCCCATAGAAATTCCTACTCCTGCACAAGCTAAAACATATAAGGCTCAGGTTAAGAAAGCTTTTAAATTGGTTTCTGAAGTGAGTGATAAGATCCGTTTAGATTCAAGGGCATGGTTAACAAACTATGAGGAGAATATGGAGGAGAAGGAACAAAAGAAAAATCAAAAAGAATATGGAAGACAAAGACAGTTAGAAATTAATGCTAGCTTGATGTTTGGCGAAGCTTGTGTGATTTATGCTAATGCTTTGGGCCACAAAGATAAAGAAGTACGTGAGTGGCTAGCGCGAATGGCCAAAAACTATGAAGAGTTTATCTCAAATAACTTTGGCGAATTACCGTCTGTAATAGGTAATATTTACCTTGGTGAAGTATTTATTTTATTAGAAAAGTTTAAGGATGATTACGGTGAGGTGAACGGTATTGAACGTGGGATAGAAACTTTCGAGGATGCTATTGCCGGTTTAGCCGAGTATGAAAATGAGAAAAGAATAGCTGACTTTATCAATACATGGACAATCACTGCTTACTCAAAGTTAGCAAATTCATTAGTGACTGTAGGTCAGTCAGAAAAAGCTGTAGAAGCTTATGTTAGGTTTTTTGACTGGTCAGCTCCTGATAAGTTTAGTCCTAAATCAGGTGACTTACATGACCTTTCAATGAATGGTTTAAGTGAGTTTTGTAAGTTATTGTTGAAGCTTTATAACGCAGGCGATAAGAAAAAGGTTAACTATTTGGCAAATTATGCTTTAGCTGGTTTTAATTTTACTAAAAAGACAAAGAGTAAATGGCACAATAACTTTGCCGATCTTATGGGGAAGCTGCCGGCGAATGATCCAAACATTGTTGAAACAACTGATATTGCCTTTTTAAAGGCGGGACAATTATTTAATAAAGCGCTAGGCTCTCCCGAAAAAGTTCAAAAGGATGTCTATGTTGAAGCTGCCATGAAATACAAGAAAGCTATAAATTTAGCCAGAATAGATGGTGTTAAAAAGTTAGATGAAATTTTACCTGAAGCTTCTTACAAGATGGGTGTTTGTTTTTCTAAAGCTGATAATCATCTATTAGCTTTGATAACTTTTTTGGCCGCTATTGAAAAATATCCTTCGACGAAGTTTTCTGAAAGTACTCACCCTGATATTTACAAAAACATTAGAGGTTGTGCGATCAACGCCAGATCTAGTGCGGGTACAAGAAACAAAATTAGTGGTCAGCGTTTTGATCAAGGATTATATGAAAAAACGTTAAGCATGATTGCTAAGCTTTTTCCTGAGGAAGGAGGTGACCCAGAGTACTTTATCGGTGACTTGAAGCGAAGAAGTGGCTTTTATGAAGAATCGCAAAGACAATATGCTAAGATACCTACTTCAAGTAAAATGTATTTTAAATCTCAGTATTATTTGGTATACAGTCAATATCAACTAATGCGTGAACGTGTTAAAAAAGGAGTTCTCAAGGATGACGATCTTAAAAAAGAGAAAGCAGAGTTAATCGAAGGCTTTAGAAAGGTTATTGAATTATGTGCTCAAGTAACTGATAAGAAAAAAATTAAAGATGAAAAGAAGTACAAGTATATCGTAGAGTCAAAAATATTTGCAACAAAAGCTTCCTTTCAAAGATTGGCTTCACTTTCTTATGAAGAAGGTGATTTTAAGACGGCCCATTCTATTTATTTTGATGGCTTAAAGTCTTCTAAGTCGAATATCGACAAACATGAAGCCCTTCAAGATATGATCACGTGTTCATTTAAAATGGCAGATGCAAAAAGCTTAGATGCTGAGATCAAACAAGTAGAGGCCTTAAAAGTTGGTGGTACATACCCAGAAGGTATCAAGAAAAAGACACTAAATAATGCTTATAAAATGTTAGGTAATTTAGTGATCAAACAGAAAATGAATGTTTTGATTGATCAAAAGAATAAGGCTTCTGGTGAGGCGGTTAAAGAAATTGATGAAAAATTGAAAGCTGTTTACAAAGAAGTAGGTGACATTTTCTTTGCTGCTGTTAAAGCTGGTGTAGAAAAGGATGAAACATTCCTGAAGCAAGTGATTGTTTATTATTTCACTTCAGAAATGGCTCTCGAAAATGTTTTAGAGGCGATTCAATTATATTTTGAGTGGTATCCTAAGTTACCTGCTTTAGAATTAAAGCACCAAGAGATGTTGGGCAAAACACCAAAAGATTGGGATGCTTTGCTAGGAGGTGTTGAAGGTTCTATGAATATTGATGTCGTGAAGAGCACTTACGGGAAGTTCATGGATGCTTTATTTGATAAATCAGATTATTCTTCTAAAAGAATAAAAGAAATTAGAACACTTAAAAAAGAGCAAGCTGATGTGCCAAGAAACTATAATACTGCAGAAAGAATTCTTGGTGAATTAGAAAAATATACTGTGAAAGATAGAAACTTTCAAAAAGTAGGATGGCCTAAATTAGTCGCCCTAAAAGAAGAAATAAAACTAGCTAAAGGTTATTACAATATGCTGTATATGCAGGCTGACTGCTATTCACGACTGAATAAGTATGATGATGCCTCAGAAGTCTATAAAAAACTTTCGAAGTATTATGTAGAGCAATTTGATATTCGTATTGAATTGGGTAAAGCTATGTTTGCACAAGGTACGGCTGAAGGGTTTGGCAAAGCAAAGGAAATCTTTTCTGAATTAACAGCTGCTGTTGCAAAACCGGGTTCTTCTACTTACAAACCTAAAGATTATTTTAATCTTCAGTTTTGGAGTATGCGTTCTAAGCTCAAGGCATTGGGTGAAAAGCCTCCTGCTGCTGATGTGATTAAAGCCTGGAAATTTTTTAGATCATATATCTATATGGATATAGGCTATTTTGCTAAAGAAGATTCTCGCTTCAGTGTTTTGAAAATCCCGTCAATGCAAAAAGGTTCTCACATAATTTTAATTGATCAAATTAAGGAGTGGGTAGCTCAAAACATTTTTCCAGTTCTAAAAGAAGATGGAGGCCCTTTGGCTTCAGACTCTTGGGAAAAAATATTAGGAGATAAGTAATATGTTGAAAAGATACCTATCTATTGCTATTCTCTTTCTGGCAGGCTTTCAACTATCAGCTAAAGAAGATGTTATTCTTGTTGTTGGGAAAAGTGAAAGAGAAGTTTTTATTGTTAAGGAATCACAAGATCTTGTTGAATTTAAAGATTTAAAAACAGGTGCGACTCAAAAAGTAAAGTCTGATTTAGTTCTTTCTTTAAAGTATAAGGATGCACATGTTACTTTTGAACGTGCTATGGAAGCCGTTGAGACTGGTAATTGGGGTTTTGCATTACAAAACATTTTAGCTGCAAAAAAGGCTATGGCAACTTCGAGGAATAACTGGCATAAGTTGTATATTAGTTATTACACTGGTAAAATTTTATCTGAAATATCAAGAACTACACCAAAGTATGTAAAGAATGCAGAACAATATTTGGCTGCATTTATTAAAGGTGGTTCAACTTCAAGGTTTTACCCGAATGCTCATGTAGATTTGAGTGAATTATATGTTCGTATGAAAAAATTTGATGATGCTAGAAAAATTTTAATGACTTTAGAAAAGGTTTCTAAGAGCTCTTATTGGAAAGGGCAAGCTCAAGCTGAAATTGCAAAGACTTATTTAGTTGAAGGTAAAACCAAGGAAGCTATGGCTATGGGGACAAAGCTTTTAAAAGCAGGTGTTATTAATGCTAGTATTATCGATGTCTTTACTGCAGTTTTAATTGACAGAGAAGGAGAATACGAGAAAGCATATAAGTTGTCTTCTACTTTAGTGGGTAAAGGTGATAAGAAAACAAGAGAAAAGGTTTATGAATTAAGAGGTTGTGCTTCATTTCATATGAAAAAGTACGGTGAAGGTTTAGAAGATTTACTTAAGGCTCAACTTTTGTATGGTTCAAAAGAAGCTGCTAGTTCTAGACTTAATATATATTTAACTTCGACAATTCATGTCTTAATGAAATTAAAACCCTCGGAATATGGAGGGTGGGAGTACAATGCGCCATATGTGACTTTGAGGAAAGGTCTTTCGGTCGCAGGTAATAAGAAATTTTCAAAATTAGTTCAAAAGATTTAAAAGAAAAAAGCTAGGAGATATTTATGCTTAAGAAGGTTAGTGCTGCTTCACTTGTTTTTCTACCCGCTATGGCTATGGCGGCTGAGGAAGGACAGTCCATGATAAGTCTTATCTTATCAAATGCGGGTTTTGCAGGTTTTACTACAATTATCCTTTCAGTATTTGCTTTCATGTTGGTGTTTAAGATGGTTCTTGAACTTAAAACTGAAAAGATTATGCCTAGTAGTTTGGTAGAGGATGTAGAACAAGCTCTACAGGAAGAGGATTATGAAGGTGCTTACTCTGCTGTTGAGGATGATGGCTCGTTTCTAGGTAGAGTTCTAGAGGGTGGTTTAAGTAAAATGAATTATGGTTTTGAAGCGGTAGAAAAAGGTTCCGATGAAGCTTGGTCTTCAGAGCAAACAGCTTTAATGCAAACAGCTAGTTATGTTCAATTGATTGGACAGGTTGCTGCTAAATTGAGATCGTTGAGAAAACCAGAACCTTACAAAGGAAAAGGTATTCGTTT
>Ga0209119_1005141_pt1 | contig 10429 bp, 8 predicted proteins | sample COG_03_FD_184747 | JGI IMG/M metagenome (GOLD analysis project Ga0209119, IMG submission 184747) | Pelagic Microbial community sample from North Sea - COGITO 998_met_03 (SPAdes) (version 2) | ecosystem: Environmental > Aquatic > Marine > Neritic zone/Coastal water | place: Helgoland, sampling... | reverse complement strand
TAAATACTACACCAGCATTTGATACTTTAAAGAAATCTTGTTGAGTTGTTGTTGAATTTCCATAATAAGTTGTTAAGTAATCTGTGCTTCTAGATTGAAAAGCTATAGATGCATTGCTATCGTTAAATATAGATATTCCAGCAGGGTTTATCGTCATAGCAGTTACATCTCCACCTACAGCTCCAAAAGCACCTCCCATTGCAACAAACCGGGCACTTCCATTTCTATCATTTCTTGAAAACATAGTAGATAAATCCTCGTAGCCTAACGATTGAGAATAGGATGTATAACTCACTGCGGCAAAAGCCACAAAAAGGATAATTTTTTTCATAGTTACTTGTTTAGATATTTTAACCTCCTCTTTTAGAAGAGCTTCTTCTTGGTGTACTACTACTTCTCGAAGGGCTACTTCTTCTTGAAGGACTAGAAGATCTTGTTGAAGAACTTCTAGTTGAAGATGATCTTCTTGGAGAAGGGTTAGTCCTGGGAGAAGATCTGTTGAAATTTGAACTATTGTTGCCTCTAGTGTTATAACTTCTGCTTTTTCGGTTATTGGTCTTACTTCTAGTAGTTGCGACTCTTCTTTTACTAGTAGTATTATCAGATTTCCTAACCCTTTTGGTAGTATTATTAGTATTGTTTCTCACAAAAGCATTTGCTCTTCTGGTTGTAGTGCTATAATTTCTTCTACTATATGAATTGTTAGTGGATGCTCTCCTGCCATAATTATAATTTCTTCTTCCATTATAGGCTAAACCACTACCATAATAATTCCCCCAATTTGAGAATCCATAACCATACATACCATAATTATATGGATTATAAGGACCAAAATTATTATATGGATTGTTAAAATATCCGTATCCACCCCAATAATAGCCATTATTCCATCTGTTCCCCCATCTTAAGCCCCATGGTCTTCCATACCAAGAATTAAAAGAACCATACCCATACCCATACCCAATATATGGATCGTATAAATTCCAATTATTACCCCATCCAAAACCATTGTTATTGTTTAAATTAATAGTAATAACAACACTCTGGCTATCTTCATAGCCCCAGGCACTATTTGTATTATAGTTACTAATGCTATCTCTTGAATTTGAAATAGTATCGTTCACAGAACTATAGGTTTCTATGTCTGTAAGGATGTCTGTTCCATTAATATTATCTATTCTCTCTAATTCTTTTGTGAAATAATTTTGCTCAAAATCTCTATGCTCATCACTATTTGCTACTATGATATTGCGTTCAGTTGTATTTGAAGAATAAATACCATCATTACCTGGCACGTTTTGATAAATAGTGCAAGAAGAAGCGAAAACAATCACAAATAAATAGAAAAAAATTATTGAGCTTGTTGTGTTGATGTAATTTGTTTTCATAATGAAATTATTAGAGATTTAAAAAAACATAAATTGATAGCTAAAAATTAGAAAAATTTTATTGTCTATGCTCAAAATGCTTTAGTTTTGTATTAGTATTTTGATAATAAACAAATTTACTACAATTTTTATAACAAATAATTAACAATATCTGTGCCAAAGTTTGTATTATGAGTAAGAAGTTAACAAAAAGAGCAGAAGACTATTCTAAATGGTATAATGAAATTATACAGAAAGCAGATTTAGCTGAAAATTCTGCAGTAAGAGGCTGTATGGTAATTAAGCCTTATGGATTTGCTATTTGGGAGAATATGCAAGCAGAGTTAGATAGAATGTTTAAAGAAACTGGGCATCAGAATGCTTACTTTCCATTGTTTGTTCCTAAAAGCTTATTTGAAGCAGAAGAAAAGAATGCAGAAGGTTTTGCTAAAGAGTGTGCTGTAGTTACTCATTATAGATTGCAAAATGATCCAGATAATGAAGGGAAGCTTCGAGTAGACCCTGAAGCTAAGTTGGAAGAGGAGTTAATTGTTAGACCTACATCTGAAGCTATTATTTGGAATACTTATAAAGGATGGATTCAGTCTTACAGAGATTTACCATTATTAATTAATCAATGGGCAAATGTTGTTCGTTGGGAAATGAGAACAAGACTATTTTTAAGAACAGCTGAGTTTTTATGGCAAGAAGGTCATACTGCTCATGCAACAAAAACAGAAGCAGTAGCAGAAGCAACTCAAATGCAAGAAATATATGCTGAATTTGCCGAGAATTTCATGGCAATGCCAGTTGTGAAAGGATATAAATCTGAAAGTGAGCGATTTGCGGGTGCCGAAGATACTTTTACAATTGAAGCATTAATGCAAGACGGAAAAGCATTACAGGCCGGAACATCTCATTTTTTAGGCCAAAATTTTGCGAAAGCTTTTGATGTAAAATATACTTCCAAAGAAGGAAAACAAGAATACGTATGGGCAACCTCTTGGGGTGTATCTACTCGTTTAATTGGAGGGTTAATTATGACTCATTCAGATGATTTAGGGTTGGTTTTACCTCCAAAATTAGCGCCAATACAGGTAGCAATTATTCCTATTTATAAAGGAGAAGAACAACTAGCTGTTATTTCTGAAAAAGTAGCGATTATTGTAAAATCGTTAAAGTCAAAAAGAATTTCAGTAAAATTTGATGACAGAGATACCTACAGGCCAGGAGCTAAGTTTGCAGAATATGAACTAAAAGGTGTTCCTATAAGAATTGCTATTGGTAATCGTGACATAGAAAACAATACAGTAGAAGTAGCTAGAAGAGATACCTTAGAAAAACAAACAGTTTCTCAAGACGAGTTAATTGATTATGTTGAAAACTTATTAGAAGAGATTCAAGAAAATTTATTCAGTAAAGCACTTTCTTATAGAAATAATCATATTACTGAGGTAAATTCTTTTGATGAGTTTAAAGAAGTGATTGATAACAAAGGTGGATTTATTTCTGCTCATTGGGATGGAACAATTGAAACTGAAAATAAAATTAAAGAGTTAACAAAAGCAACTATTCGATGCATTCCAAATGAAGTAAAAGAAGAGGTTGGATTCTGTGTTTTGTCTGGTAAAAAATCAGTCAGAAGAGTCTTATTTGCAAAGGCCTATTAAATTTTTTAAAAAAATATTGCAGAATTTTAAAAACGTTGTATATTTGCATCCGCAATCTAAGGATTATTTTCTGTAAAATTGCAATTGGTCCGTTCGTCTAGGGGTTAGGACGCCAGGTTTTCATCCTGGTAACACGGGTTCGATTCCCGTACGGACTACAAGTTTTATTAAAACAAACATAAAAGAAATGGCAAATCATAAGTCAGCATTAAAGAGAATTAGAAGTAACGAGACAAAAAGGTTACGTAACAAGCATCAGCACAAAACAACTCGTAATGCTGTAAGAGATTTACGTGCATCTTCAGACAAGAAAGAAGCTGAAGGTATGTTATTAAACGTAATTTCTATGTTAGATAAATTAGCGAAAAACAATATTATTCACAAGAATAAAGCAGCTAATTTAAAATCTAAATTAACAAAGCAAGTAGCTACTTTGTAGACTAGTTTCATTAAATAAAATAATAAAACGCTCTGAATATATTCAGAGCGTTTTTTTATGAAATCATTTTAAGATGGCAATTTACCAATCATAACTTTTTTCAGCATCTAGTTTTATAAAAATGAAGAGTAGGAGTGTAAAGCCCCAAAGAGAAGAACCACCATAGCTAAAAAAAGGTAATGGAATCCCTACTGTTGGTATAAGCCCAATAACCATTCCTATATTTACAATTAGATGAAAAAATAAAATTGAGGCTACACCATAGCCATAGATTCTCCCAAATTTATTAGCATGTTTTTCTGCTCTGTGTATGATTCTAAAGAGAAGTGCTATAAACAGCAGTATTACAAGGCTAGATCCCACAAAGCCCCATTCTTCTCCAACAACACTAAAGATGTAATCTGTATCTTGAGCAGGTACAAAGTTTCCCTGAGTTTTATCTCCTTCTAAGAATCCTTTTCCCCAAAATTTCCCTGAGCTAATAGTTTGTATAGACTGATCTGAGTTGTATCCTATTTGTTTTGTGTCTGAGGTTTTTCCTAAGATAACTTCAAACCGATCTCTTTGGTGTTTTTTTAAAACATGATTGTATGAGTAATCTGCAGAGAAAATAAAAAGAGAAGAAAATAAATAGATTGCTACAACTCTCATCCAATTAAATTGTAAAAAACGTTTATTTCTGTAGATCTTATAAATAAGATATATGGAAATAATAATGAATAAGGAGCCAATAATGATTTTTACACCTACCAAAATAGTCGCTATAAATAATATGATAGAGGTACATCCTAAAATAATATAAGCTAAGGTTAATCCTTCTCTATTTAAAACAAAAAAGAACGCTAAATATATGATAGCAGAACCTGGGTCATGCAACGCAATTAAAAAAGCAGGTAAAAAAATGACAATAAAAGCCTTTAGTTGGTTTTTTAGGATACTTAAATTATACTTTCTATCACTCATCAATTTTGCAAGCGCAAGCGCTGTAAATGCTTTTGCAAATTCTGATGGTTGTAAACTAACACCTCCAAATCGATACCAAGATTTTGCCCCGTTAATTTCTGTACCAAAAATAAATAGCCCTATCAACGTTACTAATGAAAGGATGAAAAAAATACTTGAAAACTGCTGAAAAAACTTAGCGTTAATAAATAAAATCAAGATGATAAGAGGAATGCTTAATAAAATCCAAAGAAGTTGTTTGCCATATTTTGAAGAAAAATCAAATACCTGAATACTTTCGTCTGAATGAGAAGCTGCGTAAATATTTACCCATCCAAAGCCAACAAGTAACAGAAAGAAAAGTACGAGTAACCAATCTATACCAAAAAAAATATTATTTCGTTCCTGTCTCAAATTTTTTGGGTGCTAAGATTTGACTTTGATATATTGAACTTAAATCAGTTTTTAACATTCGATCTTCAATCCATTTTCTTTTCACGATTCCTGTTAAATATTTTTCAATTAAAAGACTTGTTATTGGCGCTGCAACTGTAGCACCATAACCGCCATTTTCAATAAATACTGCAACTGCAATTTTAGGATTCTCTTTTGGTGCAAAAGCAACTAAAATAGAATGATCTGGTAATTTAATTTTTTTCCCATCAAGTCTCATAAAGTTTTCTGAAGTACCTGTCTTGCCAACAATATCTATTCCTTTAATATTAACCCACTTAGCGGTTCCGGTCTTAAATACTTCATGCATTCCTTCAATAATTGGGTCAAAGTGCTTTTTGTCAATAGTGGTTTGCTTAGCAATTGTAAATGCTGAATCTGTAATGGCTTTGTTTTCTATTCTTTTTACCACATGAGGCGTATAGAAATAACCTCTATTTGCAATCGCTGCGGTTACATTAGCTAGTTGTATAGGAGTTGTAAGCACTTCACCCTGCCCAATGGCATTAGAGATATTAGTAGATGCATTCCATCTATATTTATACATGTTACTATAGTAATCTCCATTAGGTATTAATCCTTTATCACCCTCAGGTAAGTCATACCCCAAATAGTTTCCTAAACCAAAACTTTTAACATGAGCACTCCAATTATTCATTCCGTTTGTAGAGTTATTATTTTTTTCAATAATTCTTTTGTAAGTATTTGCGAAATAACTGTTACAAGATTTTGAAATTGCGGTATTTAGTTGAATAGGTTTTCCATAAATATCACAATGACATTTCATAAATTCTTTTTTACGATTACCATAACGATACCCACCATTGCAATAGAAATGTGTCTCTTCATCAATAACTTCTTCCTGAAGCCCAATAAGTGCATTTACTAGTTTGAAAGGAGACCCTGGAGCATAGGTTCCTTTTAGACCTCTATCATACATTGGTTTGTTAATGGTATCTCCAATGAGCTTCACTGAATTAGGCGACCGTACACGACCTACCATCATGTTTGGATCATAGCTTGGTGAGGTAATTAACGCAAGAATTTCACCAGTTGAGGGTTCTAGTGCTATAATACCGCCTCTTTTTCCTTTCATTAAATATTCTCCATATTGTTGAAGTTTACTATCTATGGTTAATGTAATGTCTTTTCCATTGATTGCAATAGAATCATATATTCCATCTTTAAAAGGCCCCATTATTTTATTGAGTCGATCTCTTCGGAAATGTTTTTTTCCTTTCTTTCCTCTCAATACTTTTTCATATTGAGCCTCTATTCCAGCTTTGCCAATTAATTCGCCTTGTTGATAGTAGTCATCTTTTTTAGCAACGAGTTCATTTACTTCATTAATATACCCCAAAATGTTTGCAGCAGATTTTATGGGATAATCCCTTATAATTCTTTTTTGAATATAAAACCCTTGAAACTTATGTAATTTTTCTTGTAGAAAAGCAAAGTCTTCTTTTGCTAGTTGTTTTAAGAAAACAGATTCTAGCCAAGGCGCATAATTTTCTGCTTTCTTGTAACGTTTTATAAAGTTTTTTTTGGTGATTTTTAAAAGCGAGCAAAATTCTAATGTATCTAAAGGAGTTACCTCATTTGGAATAATCATTACATCATACGAGAGTTGATTAGCAACCAATAATTCTCCATTTCTATCATAAATATAGCCTCTTTCAGGAAAATCAAATTTTATTTTAACCGCAGAAGTTTTCACAGGATTATAATTCCCTCCTCTTACTACTTGTAATTGAAATAATCTTCCAATGAAAAGAAGTCCGATTATTGAAATTAAAAAATATAGTAAAAAACTTCTTTTCATAGTAATTAAGTTATTTTTTTTCTCAGTATATATGATCCTAAAAAATAAAGAACCAAAGTAAAAGTACTTGAATAGAGGGTGTTTAAGAATACAGTTTCCATATTGTGAAAGCTAAAGTTATCTAAGGAGAATAAAACAAAATGATGAATGACTGTTATAGTTACTACGTAATTAAATACTTGTCCAAATGCTTCTGAATGAAGGTTAAAAAGCAGGTAATCTATAGTGTTTTTTTTAAAAAAAAGTTTAATAAAGGATAAACGTAAAAACCCTACAAATAAAAGTGAAGCTGCGTGTATACCACCAGTATCAGAGAAGAGATCTAAGGTTAAGCCGTATATAAAAGCTATGAATAAAAATACGAACCTATTTTTATTTAAAGGGAATATAAAAATAAAAGCAATGTATACATATGGATTAATATGTTGAGAAAAATTGATATTATTAAACAATAATATTTGTAGTAAAAGGATAAGGATACTCCAAAAAAAGATGCGGAATTTATTCATTACTGCTTTTTTCTAGATTCATAATTTCTTCTTTGTCAAAATCTTTAATAACATAGATATTTTTTAAATTACTCATATCATTAAAAAGGCGAATATTTATAACTCGTTTAATAGTTGCCTCTTCTTTTATATTGATTACTTGTCCAATGGGTACTCCCTCTGGAAAAATTGATGACATTCCTCCCGTTATAATTGTATCCCCAATTTTTACAATTGCCTGCCTAGGAATATCCAATAGTTGAACGGTATTATAATCTGAGCCATTCCATGTTAAACTCCCAAAATAAGAGTTGTTTTTAAGTTTAGCATTAATTTTGCTATTTGTATTTAAAATAGATTGTACTCTAGAATAATTTTTTGAAACATGTTCTGTAATACCAATAATGCCTTTGCTGTTTATAACTGCCATTTCGCTAAAAACACTGTCTAATTCACCCAGGTTAATGGTTAAAAAATTATGATAACTAGCGTACTGATTTTTCTCAATCCGACCATTAATAAAAGAATATCGTTGTTTAAATTGAATTGTATCTATACTTCTTGATATATGAACTGTTTCTAAAACTTGTAAAGCTTTTTGAAGGTTGTTTTTTAGGAGTAAGTTTTCGTTTGAAAGTTCACTATTTTCTTTATTGAGTTGAAAATAATCGCTTATAGAGGTTGTTTTGTTATAGAACCCACCTGTAATAGAATTGGCAGAGTTAATAAACTTACTTTTATGAAAACTACGGTTGTTAATAACAAGATTAAATGCTATAAATTCTAAAACTAGAAAAAATAAAAAATACCGATACTTCCGAATAAAATAGATTAGTTGTTGCATAAGAAGTAAAGATGTCTAGTTATTTCATTAAGACACTTTTATATTTATCTAACTCTTTTAAGGCAATTCCAGTACCTCTAACAACTGCTCTTAAAGGGTCTTCTGCAATATATACAGGTAGATCTGTCTTTCTAGAAAGACGTTTGTCTAATCCTCTCAACATAGAGCCTCCCCCAGCAAGATATATTCCTGTGTTGTAAATGTCTGCAGCTAATTCTGGCGGAGTTTTAGACAAGGTTTCCATAACAGCATCTTCTATTCTAAGGATAGATTTGTCTAATGCTTTTGCTATTTCTCTATAGGAAACCTGAACTTGTTTTGGTTTTCCACTTAATAAATCTCTACCTTGAACCAACATGTCTTCAGGCGGATTTTCTAGGTCTTCTGTAGCTGCTCCGATAGTAATTTTCACTTTTTCAGCAGTTGTTTCACCAACATAAAGGTTATGTTGAGTTCTCATATAATACATAATATCATTAGTGAATAAGTCACCAGCTACTTTCACAGATTGATCGCAAACAATACCAGCTAAAGCAATAACAGCAATTTCTGTAGTTCCACCACCTATATCAATAATCATATTTCCTTTCGGCTCCATAATGTCTATACCAACACCAATTGCAGCAGCCATAGGCTCATAGATTAAATAAATTTCCTTAGCATTCATGTGTCTTGCAGAATCCTGCACAGCCCTTTTCTCAACTTCAGTTATTCCAGAAGGGATACAAATAACCATTCTTAAAGCAGGAGGGAAGAGTTTCTTTTTAATTGCAGGAATTTTTTTAACAAACTCTTTAATCATTTCTTCTGAAGCTTGAAAATCTGCAATGACTCCGTCTTTTAGAGGACGAATAGTCTTGATGTTTTCATGCGTTTTTCCCTGCATTAAGTTTGCTTCTTGTCCGGTGGCAATAATTTTACCAGTAACTCGATTTCTAGCAACAATAGATGGGCTATCAATTACAACTTTTCCATTGTGAATAATAAGCGTGTTTGCCGTTCCTAAATCGATGGCAATGTCTTCCGTCATGAAATCAAAAAAGCCCATAAATATGATTAATTTTCTAAGTACGTGTGTATTATTACAAATCTAGTAAAAATAAGCTAGTAAGCAAGTTGAATTTTAATGTTTAAAATGTCTAGTTCCAGTCATTACCATAGAAACATTGTTTTCATCACAGTAATCTATGCTTAATTGATCTTTAATTGAGCCTCCAGGCTGAATTACGCTAGAAATCCCTGCATTTTTAGCAATTTCTACACAATCTGGAAACGGAAAGAAAGCATCACTTGCCATGGCAGACCCTTGTAAATCAAATCCAAAATTAGTTGCTTTTTCTATTGCCTGTCTAAGAGCATCAACTCTACTGGTTTGACCAGTTCCACTAGCATATAGCTGTTTGTCTTTTACTAAAACAATCGTATTAGACTTTGTGTGCTTGCAAATTTTAGAAGCAAAAAGTAAGTCCTCTAACTCTTTTTCAGAAGGTTTTTTAATGGTTGTATAAGACAAGTCTTCAAGGGTGTCAGTCTTAGTGTCTTTATCTTGAACTAATAATCCATTTAATGAGGTTCTTACAATCTGATTAGATACTTCAATATTTTTTTGGATAAGAACAACTCTATTCTTTTTTCCTTTTAAAATAGTGAGTGCATCATCATCATAGGAAGGAGCAATAACAACTTCACAAAATAATGTATGAATTTCATCAGCAGTAGCTTTATCAATGTTTGTGTTTGAAATTAATACTCCACCAAAAGCAGAAACAGGATCACCTGCTAATGCATCAACATAAGCTTTTGAAATAGTTTTTCTTTGAGCAAAACCGCAAGCATTGTTGTGTTTTAAAATGGCAAAAGTTGGGTCTTCTCCAAGAAATTCATTCATCAAATTAACAGCAGCATCAATATCTAGAAGATTATTATAACTTAATTCTTTTCCATGGAGTTTATCAAACATAGCGTCTAAGTCTCCAAAAAAGTATCCTTTTTGGTGAGGGTTTTCTCCATAGCGTAGTGTTTTAGAGATTGTTTCACTTGCTTTGAAAACAACTTCATCCTCATTAAAATAATTGAATATAGCGGTATCGTAATGGGAAGAAATATTAAAAGACTTTGCAGCAAATTTCTTTCTTTCATACAAAGATGAAGAGCCATTATTAGTTTTGTATAGCTGTAAAAATTCTTCGTATTGATCCATTGATGAAATGGTAAAAGTATCTTTAAAGTTTTTTGCTGAAGCTCTTATAAGTGAAATGCCGCCAATATCAATTTTTTCTACAATGTCTTGTTCAGATGCTCCCGAGCTTACTGTTTTCTCAAAAGGATATAAATCAACAATCACGAGATCTATTTGAGGAATGTCATATTCACTCATTTCTGAAATATCACCATCATGATCTTG
>Ga0209119_1005140_pt1 | contig 10430 bp, 8 predicted proteins | sample COG_03_FD_184747 | JGI IMG/M metagenome (GOLD analysis project Ga0209119, IMG submission 184747) | Pelagic Microbial community sample from North Sea - COGITO 998_met_03 (SPAdes) (version 2) | ecosystem: Environmental > Aquatic > Marine > Neritic zone/Coastal water | place: Helgoland, sampling... | reverse complement strand
TGAGTGGGAGAGACGTATGAGCGAAATGGGTGGTATGGGCGGCATGCAGATGTTTGGCGAGATGCCAGAGAAGTATTCTATATCAGTAAATACCAATCACGCACTAGCAGCTAAAGTACTAAAAGCGAAAGGGGCAAAACAAACAGAACTAATGAACAATGCCATAGACCTAGCTAAGCTATCTCAAAACCTACTTACGGGTAAAGAACTAAGTGAGTTTGTGAAAAAGCAGTACGCTACGCTATAGTGAATATAGAAAAGTAACTAGTGAAGGCCTGCGAAAGCAGGCCTTTTTTTTATGTCAAATATTTTTTCATATCGTAAATATTAAAAAAAAGTCAGATGTTATTATAGATTACATATAATGTAATTCTGTTTATGGGTTAGAGGGTTGAGATTTTAGTATTATCCTAGGTACGCTTATTTACTTTATTCAGTAGAGTTAAATTGATACCCGTTTTGTATTTAGTTAGATTTGTATTCATGTCCATACTTAAAGTAGCCATAACCCAATTCAATATCGCTTGGAAAGACAAGCAAGCCAATTTTACCAAGATAGAAGAGCTTTTAGCTGGCAAGCAAGCAGACTTAGTAGTGTTACCCGAGATGTTTCAGACAGGTTTCTGCACAGATGATGCTGCTATAGCTGAGACTATGGAAGGTGAGAGCATTGTGTGGATTCAGGAATTTTCTAAGGAAATGGATGCCGCAGTTTGTGGTAGTCTAGCGATAAAAGAAGAAGGAGTTATTTATAATCGACTCATCATGGCGAGCAAAGGAGAAGTAGTAGGCCATTATGACAAGACACATCTCTTCGGTATGGGAGGAGAGCCAGAGCATATAGCACCTGGCAGCTCTAAGGTAGATATGGTGGTCCAAGATTTCAAGATTCGTACGACGGTATGCTATGATTTACGTTTTCCGTATACCTCTTTTAATGATTCTGAGTACGATATACTGCTAAACGTAGCCAACTGGCCAAGTGCACGCATAGCACATTGGGATGCCTTGCTACAAGCCAGATCAATAGAAAACCAAGCCTACGTAATAGCGTGCAATAGGGTAGGAGAGCAATTGGATAAAGATGGGAAAGCATTTTACTATCCGGGCCATAGCTCGGTATACTCCCCTAGCGGAGAGCAGCTGGCTCATTCGCTAAAGGAAGAAGTGATAGAAATCTCACTAGATAAAAAGGAAATAGAAACTACTCGCGAGAAACTTCCTTTTTTGAAAGATAGGAGAATGTGATTTTATTCATCCTTCGATACTCATCTCGTACCTCGGTGAACTTCCTTCATAGGCGGACACGGCAGATGACAAAATGCACAAATCATGCGTCTTAGAGTTGGTTGTCAAGCTGAGTGTTTTCGACCTTAGGAGAAAATGTATCGAAGCCTACTTAGCTTTCTTCTTACTCTCCTTGGCCATCGGATTAAATCCAATACAGAGTTCTACATAAAATTCTAAATCTTACAGTTTAATTTAATCTTAGATTTCAATCGTTCTGTTATTCAATACTGGAGTAATACCTTTGCTTCTTTATTCAGAAAATGGCAATTAAGATAAAAACCAAAGAGCAAATAGAGGGGATACGAAAGGCATCTATACTTTCAGCTAATGTGCTGAAGCATTTAGAGCAGTTTGTAGTAGCGGGTAACACCACTAAATATATCAATGACAAGGCTCTAGATTATATCACAGATCACGGAGCTACATCAGCCACTCTGGGCTACAAGTCTCACGGTTCGCCTCCTTTTAGTGGTGCTGTGTGTACTAGTGTCAATGATGTAATTTGCCATGGAGTGCCAAATGAATATGAGCTTAAAGAAGGTGATATTTTAAATGTAGACGTTACTACTATACTGAATGGATATTTTGGAGATACCTGCAGAATGTACACAGTAGGTGAAGTGTCTGAAAATGCACAGAACCTAATAGATGTAACCCGAGAATGCCTCGCCATAGGAGTGAAGCAATGCCGACCAGGCAATCGTTTTGGAAATATAGGGTACGAGATACAGCTATTTGCTGAGGCAAAGGGCTACGGTGTCGTATGGCAATTTTGTGGGCATGGTGTTGGTCTTAAATTTCATGAAGAACCAGAAGTAAGCCACGTTGGTCAAAAAAATACCGGCAAGCGTATGAAGCCTGGAATGGTCTTTACCATAGAGCCTATGATAAACGAAGGAGTTCCGGAATGCAGCATAGATAGAAAGGACGGCTGGACAGCTCGTACTAGAGACAATAAACTCTCAGCACAGTTTGAGCACACCATCGTGATCACAGAAGATGGGTGTGAGTGCTTGACGGATGTTTTTGGAGAATTTTAATGCATAAATGTCAAATTGATAGAAAGGTGGAAGGTGTTAACATTCTTAGAATCTAAGCTTCTATTCGTCTAAAAAAGTATGAATGCTTTCCTCATAGAACGATTAGCCAATGACTTGAAAAAGGTATTGGATGGATGTACTTTAATTGACATATTTTCTACTTCTATAAGTGATATTTATCTCGTTTTTGAGCCCATAGTCTTAAAGGTTTCTTTTTACCAAGGACAAGCGTTTTTTCAAATTCCAGACTCAGAGAAGCTTCAAAAAAAGAATAGATTAGCCGTTTATAAAACACTAAAAGGCAAGAAAGTTAACTCTGTACAGTGCTTTCCATATGATCGAATATTCAAAATAAAGTTTAAAAAAGGTGAAGTGCTTACGTTTCATTTGTTTGGTAGATTTGGACAAGTTACGCATTATAGAGATGGCGAGTGGTTAGAGTCATTTCCTGCTAAAATTACTAAAATAGAAGACGAGCCGGAGTATTCTTTTGAGATTGGGAATAAAACAGTGCAAGATCTTAAGTTCTTATCTTACTCAGAGGCAGAGTCATTGCAAAATACAGGTTTTAATGATGCAGGTAATGAGCACAAAGCACTTATGCTGCGAGAACTCAAGTCTAAAGTATTAAACCAAAAGTTATTTTTAAATAAAGGAGAAAAAAAATATACGCTGGACTACGTAAGTGAGGAGCAGAATATAGCGGAGTTTGATAATGTGCTAGATGCTCTGGATCAGCACGCTAGACTGTATATCTCCCATCAAGTATATAATCAGACGAAGTTCAGTCATAAAGGCAAGCTAACTAAGGATTTATCAAATCTGAACAAGAAACTTAAATCTGCAGAAAGAGGTCTTGCTGAGCTTAATAGGGCCAGCTCGTACAAGGAAAAAGCAGATCTGCTCATGGCTAACATGTGGCAAATAGAGAAAAGAGCCAAGCAAGTTACATTGATTTCTTTTGATGGAGAAAGTGAAGTGATTATAAAATTGCAAGAGACGCTCACACCACAAGCAAACGCAGAGCGATATTATAAAAAAGGTAAAAATGAAAGTAAGCAACGGAATTATGCCCAAAAGCATTTAGATCAAATGACTCAGAAAGTAGTAGATAAAGAGATTGAAATAGCCGCTTTTGATGAATTAGAAAGTCTAAAAGAAATCCGTAAGGTATCTGAAATGAAAGACAGTCAGCATCAAGTGCGTGTGCCATATAGAAGTACTGTTGTTGATGGTTTTGAGATTAGAATCGGGAAAGGGGCCAAGGATAATGATGAATTACTTCGCAGTCATACCACTAAGTTTGACTTATGGCTTCATGCCAAGGATGTAAGTGGTTCACATGTGATTATTCGAAACCCAGGTAGGAAAGAGATTCCGATATCTACCATAGAAAAGGTGGCAAGCATAGCTGCATTTTATAGCAAAGCAAAGAGTGAGAGCCTAGCGGCTGTTATCTATACAGATAGAAAGTATATCCGCAAGCCCAAAGGAGCAACTCCAGGGCTAGTAAAGGTAGATAAGGAGAAGATGATTTTGGTGGAACCGAAACAATCGGTCAATTAATACAAGGTTGTTAACCATAAAGACTGAGTAGACTCTTACTATTGCACCTTCCTAAGTAAAAACGAGCGATTAAATCAATGAAAAAATACTTAAATCTATTCGATTTCAGACAAAAAGTTAACTACACCACAGAAGTATTATCTGGTATTACTGTAGCGTTAGCTTTAGTACCCGAGGCTGTTGCATTTGCATTTTTAGCAGGTCTAAATCCGCTTACTGGATTATACGCAGCTTTTTCTATAGGTTTGATTACCAGTATATTTGGTGGCAGACCAGGGATGATATCTGGTGCTACAGGTGCTATTGCTATTGTGATAGTAGCTCTAGCCAAAACGCACGGGGTAGAGTACATCTTTGCTACAGTAGTATTAGCCGGTATTATTCAAATGGCTGCAGGTTTCTTAAAACTAGGAAAGTTTATACGACTGGTTCCTCAGCCTGTTATGTTCGGTTTTGTAAATGGTTTGGCTATTGTGATTTTTATGTCTCAACTAAACTACTTCAAAACTAAAAATGCAGCGGGAATGATGGAATGGATGACAGGGACACCGCAGCTTATTATGGTAGGACTAGTGCTACTTGCTATGCTTATTATTTGGGGGCTGCCTAAGCTTACCAAGGTGATACCATCTTCATTAGCAGCTATTTTAGTTGTTTTTGGTTTGGTTTATTTTCTAAATATTGACACGCCAAATGTTAAAGATATTTTAGTGCAAATGGACAATGGAGTTACTTCTATAAAAGGTGGATTTCCGCCATTTCACATACCATCTGTAGACTTTACTTGGGCTAATTTTATTCTAATACTCCCGTATGCTGTTATAGTAGCTGCTGTAGGTCTAGTAGAAAGTCTATTGACACTAAACCTTGTGGATGAAATCACGGAAACGCGTGGAAGTGGTAATAAAGAAGCAGTAGCTCAAGGTATGGCAAATTTTGTTACCGGGTTTTTTAGTGGAATGGGCGGTTGTGCTATGATAGGACAGAGTTTGATTAATATAAATAATGGGGCCAGAGCAAGACTATCAGGAATAGTTGCCTCTTTAATGTTGCTGGTTTTTGTGATGTTTGGCAGTAGCTTGATAGAGCAAGTGCCTATAGCAGCACTTACAGGGCTTATGATTATGGTGGCTATTGGTACATTTGAGTGGGTGAGTGTACGTGTTTTTAATAAGATGCCAAAGCACGACATCTTCGTGATGCTTGTAGTGATACTCGTTACTGTATTTATGCATAATCTTGCCTTAGCAGTACTAGTAGGAGTTATTATTTCTGCATTGGTGTTTGCCTGGGAAAGTGCTAAGCGTATTAGAGCTCGTAAGTACGTAGACGAGGAAGGGGTGAAGCACTATGAGATATTTGGGCCGCTATTCTTTGGGAGTACTACCGTTTTCACTCAGAAGTTTGACATTTTAAATGATCCAGAAGAAGTGGTGATAGACTTTGCAGAAAGTAAAATAGCAGATATGAGTGCCATAGAAGCAGTCAATAAACTAACAGAACGATATGCCAAGCTTGACAAGAAGGTTCATCTTCGTCACCTTAGTGCAGATTGCCGAGAGTTGTTGTCTAATGCAGATAAGCTTATCGATGTAAATATCATAGAAGACCCTACCTACAAAGTAGCTGTAAATAGATAAAAATTATTGAAGTTTACATGGTTGTAGAAAAAAATAAAAATTTACTTTTGCAGCCGCTTACGGCGAGATAGCTCAGATAGCTCCGAAAATAAAAGAAGTTATACTTCTTATTGATTTTCGAGAGTTCTCGAAAGGAAGTCAAATCTTAGATTTGAACCCTTTCGGAATTAGAGCTAGAAAGCAAAATGGCGAGATAGCTCAGATGGTTAGAGCACAGGATTCATAACCCTGAGGTCGGCAGTTCGATTCTGCTTCTCGCTACCAGAGCGGAATAGTTGAATTTTAGTTCACTATTCCGCTTTTTTGTTTGTCCTTTATCCCCCGTCAGATCTTGAATGTACTCAATAAATACATTTTGATTTTGGGTTCGATAAAGTGTTTTTTCTCGATCCACTACTATTCCTTTTGGGTAGAGTGTTTTTACAAGCAGCTTCCTTCCCATTAAATCTTGTTTACCCCACATTGTCAGTAGGTTACTTAAGTTAGTGACAGCACTTACTACCATTTTTTCATGGTTCGATAATTGAAATACACCTTTGGCCAACTCTGCACGTAATGGATCCATATTTTGATGTATGTCTGATAGTACACGTGTATAGATTTCCTCTGTTATTTTTCCTAGAGCGTAGTTTGTTTCCACAGTCTTAATTTGAGCTTTATACTCTTCTACTTGTTTAGTAATCGCTTGCCGATCCTTTTCATAATTATCCTTTTCCTTGTCCAATGTTAGTAGGAAGTTATGTGTTATAGGTACAATAAACTTTGGATCTAGCTGAAGACCAGTTAAAGTGCTTTCCCAGTGCTGGTGTATCTTAGTTGCACTTATGTTTTGCTTACATCCGTGCGTATTGCACTTGTAATACCATAGATTTTTTGCTTTGACTAAATACGCAGTCAAATTAGATGAGCATTTAGCACACTTGAGATGCCCTTTAAGCGGAACCTCTGGAATATTGCTTTTATTGACCTTTTTTCTGTCTGTAAATCGTGCCTTCAAAAGATCATTGAGAGCTAAGAACTCCTTTTTGGTAATGATACCTTGATGATTACCAACCACAACCTCCCCATTTAAAGCAGTATGTGACATATACCCACAGTAAAATACATTTCTGGCAATGATGGATAGTTGCTTATTGGATACATAAAGTCCCTTAGCCTTTAGCCACTCACTTAATTCTTTAAAAGTTAAATCGGTTTTTAATTTCTTCTTCAATCCTCGTCCCAGTAACTTTCCTTTCTCATTGATGACTATGGTTCGTTTACCGTTAATCTCGAGGGTATCATAACCTAGTGGTGGTCTAGTAGGCCAGTCCCCATTGGTGAGCATCTGCCGAATACCAGCCATGCACTTCTCACGTCGTTGTTGATTGTCATACTGAGCAAATATGAACTGTATATTCTGTTGTAACTCTCCTGATGAGGTAGTTGCATCCACAGGTTGTGTCACAGAGACTACCTGGACGTTGTTTGATTTTAATTGATCAGTGATATACACGGCATTGGCTCCAGATCTAGAAAACCGATCAAATGAGTAGACTAAGATTAATCCGATATTATGCTTTTTAACATAGGCCATCATCTGCTTGAACTCTGCTCGCTCATCGGTTCTAGCGGACTCAAATGTTCCTCCGAACTGTTCAATAATCTTAATACCTTGCCTTTGGGCATATTGTTGGATTTGATTGGACTGAGTTGTTAAACTCTGATTATTATCTGCTTGCTCTTTAGTAGATACCCTGGTATAGGCTACTGCTGTATTGGACTGGTAAAGATTGCTAGTCTTTCCTTTTGCAAATGCGTGTAATCTGTCATTCATTTTATTTTATTCTTTTTTAATACTGAATACTATGTTGTTTAAATTTCATCCTCTACGAGGATGCTTTCTTATTTTCACTGCTGTTATTTAGCTATCTAATGTTAAGGCTATGAAGAAGCTCTGTCATCACTTGAATAAATTTTAGTGCTTCCTCTAGTTCTGCCTTTGTAAGCTCATTAAATCCATCCATCTTGCTAAGTTCCTCCAGGGTAATGCCTGTTGATCTTTTCTTTCGCATAATCGATTATGATTGTGCCGATGAGCAGAGTTTCTGTATCTCATAAGCGGATGATTGGATAGGCTTGGTTTATTCAATGCCATAATTATTAATTCTTTATTCGTTTGCGGTTCTGATACTCATATTGGACAGTTTTCCCGTCATTGGATTTCATAGCCAGTGATACGTGCTTTTTACCCAAAAATTGGTTTAAAACGTTTTCCATGTCCTCTTGTTTGATTGATTTTTCCCAAGTGTAGGTAAGATCTTTATGATTCCCTTTTGGATCAAAGTTGATCACGAGTTCTTTCAAATTGTTTTCTCGCATGGCTTTTATAACCTCTGACTCTACCTCATTGAGTAATCCCAGCTGCTGTGCCGTGGATACTTGAGTGGGTTCTGACATGAGCATATAGACATACCGTTTTAGAGAGAGTATAACTAGTGGGCCCGTTTTAATGGCTTTGTTTACCTCATTAATCATCTTATGATCTTCCTTGATAAAATCTATTTCACCATCTTGATTAATAGTTAGTTTAATGTCAGCGTGATCTAGAAGTACGCTGATTACAATACCATAGAAAAGTGGGATAGAGGCATTTAGAAATGAAGACACATTTTCATCATCTCTGTTATTAATCATATCAGATTTAAATTGTTCATATTCCTGTTCTGAAATAATACCTGCACTTTGTCTTAAAACATCATCCCGGAAATCACCCTTTTCGTCAAAATAAACTTCTCTTAAAGTTAAACGAAAAAATAATTGATCTTTTACCTGAGCTATCAACTTGAGGGGTAGACCCAAGGCTCTTAAATCTTTGATGATTTGGATCCAGAAGTACTCAAAGAGATTTAGTCTTACCCACTGTCTTTCATCAACCTTAGGTATGATGTTTTTAATCTTCCAGTTTGAAAATACTCTTGATGTAACACCCAGATCTGATATCTTAAAATGTTCTTGACCCAGTATATCCAAGAGTTTATCTCTATTCTCAGGAGACGGATCGGCATAATATTTATCTATTTCTGGATACTTCATTACTCACAAATATACACACTAATTAATTAAAATACATATGTGTATTATAATAATTAACTTAATAAGGACAAATGCCTCATTTGTCCTTGCAACCCAACAGGAATCGAACCTGATGTATACTTGTATACTAATTTTATGCTTTTGATTACTTGATTATATTAAGATCGAGCAATTACAAGCCTTTAGGAGCTATTGTATACTTGTATACAGTTATAACTTAGAGGTTCGATAATTTGTCGTAGAATGATATATTATTTTGAAAAATATTACTGTAAAACATTATTTTATGATCACAGTTGCCAGTCAAGAAAGAGTAGGTAAAAATCCTCTACCAGTGTTTACTGGGGTTGAGGAGCAGAAATATATTAATACATTAATATATTATGCTTGTTCGATAAAAAGGCTCTATCTGATTCTTGCTACCAGAGCGGAATAGTTGAAGTCACATTAATTGTTCCGCTTTTTTGTTTTGTTCCTCCGTTATACTTTTTATGTAGTCGACAACTTTATGAAGTAGCGTACCATAAAAAAAAGGATAGTCGATTGCTCAACTATCCTTTTTTAGATTTTGTGTATGGTAACTACTACTATTTCTCTAAAGCCTCGATACGCTCTTTAAGCTGCTCTATAATTGCTTGTTGTTCTTGCATGGCCTTTACGAGAGGTACTACAAACTCAGCATAGCGTATGCCGTATAAGTCGGTTTCGTTTTGAGGAGTGCTTACTCCATCAAAATCAAATCCTACTTTTTTTGCTGCTGCTTCTACCTCTTGGGCTATAAAACCAGTACGTACTATGCTAGAGGAAGCAAGGTACTCATCATCCGATAGCATACGCTCTTCTTGTATACTATCTGGCATAGCTTGCATAGTAAGGACGTCTTGTTTTCTGGTGTTAAGCGTATACGTAACAGGTCGTAGCTCAGCTATAAAAGATAAACCAGGTACTGCTTCTTGTACATTTTCTTTGATCCGTCCATCACTTACGCTACTCCAAGCTACTTGCCCTGTTATAGTAGTCACAGATGCATCACCTATTCTTACTTTATTAGATCCAGTTACAGTAGCCCCATTCCCTATAGCCGTAGCATTGGTTAAGCCACCTGAGCTGACATCAGCCTGGTATCCTATTACGGTGTTGTAAGTTCCTGCTGTAGCGGCGGCGTTTTGAAGGGCTGAGAAACCAATTGCGGTGTTGAATTTCCCTGTGGTGTTGGAATAAAGGGCTCGATAACCATTTGCGGTGTTGCCATCGCCTGTGGTGTTGGAAAAAAGGGCGTTAAAACCAGTTGCAGTGTTGTGATCCGCATTGATGTTGCTTGTAAGGGCTCGATAACCATTTGCGGTGTTGTTATTCCCTCTGAGGTTGGAATAAAGGGCTTGAAAACCAGTTGCGGTGTTTAAAAACCCTTGGGTGTTTGAGTGTAATACTTCCACTCCAACTGCAGTGTTGCCATTCCCTGAGGTGTTTGAGTGTAATGCTTGCACTCCAACTGCAGTATTGGAGGCAATAGCACCTTTACCTCTTCCTAGGGTAAACCATCCGCCTGTAGCACCTGTAAAGGTTTCTATGGCTCTATTGTCTGTATTATATATCTGTAGGCCTCTGACAGGTGAGGTAATGGCATCTCGCTCTGAAGTAGTCATACGCGGGGCCAATAGACCTTTGCTAGTAGAGGTTAGATCTAGTATTGATGAACTATCTGGACTAGCAGTTCCTATACCTACCTGTGCTTGAGTAATTGTCGCTGCACATAGCAACGTAAGAATGAGTATTGTTTTTTTCATTGTATAATTTATTTTAGTTGTTGTTTCTTTTT
>Ga0209119_1005121_pt1 | contig 10467 bp, 8 predicted proteins | sample COG_03_FD_184747 | JGI IMG/M metagenome (GOLD analysis project Ga0209119, IMG submission 184747) | Pelagic Microbial community sample from North Sea - COGITO 998_met_03 (SPAdes) (version 2) | ecosystem: Environmental > Aquatic > Marine > Neritic zone/Coastal water | place: Helgoland, sampling... | reverse complement strand
TCAGCATAGAGATATCAATCCTACAGTGATTTTTGACTTGCAAAAATACTACCCCTCGGCATGGGCTAAAATGAATACCTTCCAAAACGACTTTATTTCAAGTGTGATTATACAAAATATTGAAGAAGGTCAAAACAATGCTCTCTATAGAAAAGAGATAGAACCCAAAATCGCAGCAGCTATGTATGTCACCCTAATACAAGGAATGATGCAGCAACTGATACAGGGTGACAATAACTACGATTTCAAAACACTCCACCTTCAGATGGTGAGTTACCACCTGTACGGCATATGCACTGAGGAAGGAAGAAAATACTTAACCGATCACATCTACGAAATAACAAACGAATAATGAAATACGTTTTTACACTCTTAACAGTTTTATGCTTTCAGGTATCTTTTGGACAAGCTGAGCTGTCACTAAGCCTAGACCAAGCTCTAGAGATGGCATTGCGAAAAAACACTACAATGCTGAACGCTGCTCTAGACATAGACTACGCAGAAACACAAGTAAATGAATTAAAAGCACAAGGACTCCCGCAGGTTAGCGGTAGTGCAGACTTTAGTCATACCTTTAAAATACCTACACAAATAATTCCAGGCGACTTCGTAGGACAGCCAGGCACAACGATAGCTACACAATTTGGAGTCCCATTTAATGTAAATGTAGGAGTAGGTGCTAGTCAACTTCTTTTTGACGGAACATTTTTTCTTGGACTAAAGGCAGCTTCAGAGTTTGTAAATATCAGTAAGCTTAGTGCTTCTGCATCTGAGATAGACATCAAGGAGGGAGTAACTAAAGCGTACTATATGGCACTGATCTCACAACAAAATATTGGGCAATTAAGTGCCAGCTTAGCAAACATTAAAAAACTGCAGTCTGAAACCGAGCAACTCTACAAAGCTGGATTTGCTGAAAAACTAGATGTAGACAGACTTACGCTATCGGTATCTAACTTAGAGATCAATATTAACAAGCTTCAAAACCAAGCTAAGCTAGCAAAGCAGTTACTCCTAAATACTATAGGTGTTGACGTAAATCAAGAATTAACTTTAACCAGTAAAATCCCAGGGGAGCCTACTTCAGATTCTTACGCAGCTGTTTTTAACCCGGAGAATAGAATAGAAATAAAACTAATAGATCAACAGCAAGAATTAAACCAACTCAATCTGAAAAGATACAAAATGGGTTATTTCCCTAGTATATACGGCAACTTCTCCTACGGCTCAAGCACTTTTGCTAGTGACGGCAAGTTTGGAGAACTTGGAGACGACTGGTATGGAAACGGACGATATGCAGTAAGTCTAAACGTTCCTATTTTTGATGGATTGTACAAAAAAGCAAAAATGGATCAAGCTAAAATTGACTTTAAAAAAACAGAAAACACTAAGCAGCAAGCTCTACTCGGCATGAATCTACAAGTAGGTCAAGCTAAGACTAATTATCTCAATGCTCTAAAGACCATTGAATTGCAAAAGAAAAGTCAGGACTTAGCAGAGAGTATTTTTAACACCACAAAAATCAAATTTAAAGAAGGAATAGGTAGCAGTTTTGAGATGATAAACGCTGAAAGCGAATTAACTCAAGCAAATACAAATTACTTAAATGCTCTCTATGAACTAAACGTAGCGAGAATAGACCTGAATAAAGCACTAGGTATTCTTTAAAATCATCAAATGATAAATAATAGAATAAATTAAATATTCAATCATCCATTTATTCAATCTTAAAAATCAAATCACAATAATGAAAAATATACTAATCACACTTTCCATCATTGCCCTATTTGCAGCTTGCGGTGGCAAAAACGAAGGAGCCTTAGAAACTAAAAGAGCAGAACTAGACTCACTGCACGCAGAGATGACAACGCTAAAAGCTGCCATAGCTAAAGTGCAAGATGAGATAACACTACTAGATACTAATGCTCGTCCTAATGCGATAGCAGTCATGACTAAGATAGTGAATAAGGGACAGTTTAAAAATCCTTTTGACGTACAAGCTTTAGTAGAATCTGACAATAATGTAATGGTATCTCCAGAAGTACCTGGCCGACTAGTAAAACTGTATGTAAAAGAAGGTCAGCGAGTATCTAAAGGACAAGTAGTAGCCAGTATGGATGGTAGCACAGCTAATTCTCAGATAGCAGAATTAGAAGGGGCCCTTAGTCTGGCAAAGACAAATTACGAAAAACTAGGCAAGCTGTGGAAGCAAAATATAGGCAGTGAAATGCAGTATCTACAAGCCAAAAACCAATATGAAAATCTACAGAACAGCATTAAAACCGCCAAATCACAGGCAGGCAAATACACACTTAGAGCACCTATTACAGGAACCGTAGATGCTATAATGGCAAATGAAGGCGAACTAGTAGGCAGTATGACTGGTGGCCCAGTGATGCGGATCATAAATATGGGAGACATCAAGTTGAAAGCCAATGTATCTGAAGCGTACGTAGGCAAAATAAAAATAGGACAAACCGTAAAAGTATACTACCCCAGTTTAAAACTAACGACTGAAGAAACGGTAAGTGCTGTAGGTAGTGTGATAGATGTAAATAACAGAACATACAGCGTATATGTAACGCCGCGTAAGAAAACTAAGGACTTAAAACCAAATATGCTAGCGATGATCACTGCGTATGATTTTGAAGATAACGATGCTATGAGTGTACCTACCAAACTGGTAAGAAATGACGGAACTAAAGACTATATCCTTACTGTAAAAACTAACGGAGAAAAGAAAACCGTAGAGAAGACACTAGTATTAATAGAGCAAGAGTTCGCTTCTGAAACTATAATCAAGTCAGGGCTAGAACCAGGTTCAGAAATAATCACTGAAGGATACAACAGCGTTATAGAAGGTGACGAAGTGAAGGTAGTTACAGAATAATTAAGATTTGAATCCACTTCAACAACTAATAATTAAACATTAGTAATATGTTAGAAAAGCAAAAAGAAATAATAAAACACTTCGGAATCTCGGCATGGGCCGTAGCCAACCGTACGAGTGTATATGTCATGATGGCGATAATCGTAATCATAGGCCTAATAAGTTATACGAGCATGCCAAAGGAGAGTTTTCCTGAGGTAAAGCAACCTACCATTTTCATAAACACACCATATCCAGGTAACTCGCCTATAGATATGGAAAATTTGGTTTCTCGTCCTATAGAGAAGGAAATCAATACTATAGACGGTCTTAAGAAACTGACGTCTACTAGTATTCAAGATTTTTCTATTATAGTAGCAGAGTTTGAATTAGATAACCCTACAGCAGAAGTACTACAAGAAGTAAAAGATGCTGTAGATAGAGCTAAGGCTGACTTGCCAAGTGACTTACCTGTAGACCCAAGCATTTCTGAGCTTAATTTTAGTGACATGCCAGTGATGAACGTAAACCTCTCTGGAAATTACAGTCAAAATAAACTGAAAGAATTTGCCGAGTTACTTCAAGATAAATTTGAATCCTTACCAGAAGTAAGTGCTGCAGATATCTCTGGACTTACAGAAGAAGAAGTTGAGATTTCTATTAACAGAGTAAAGATGGAGTCTCTTGAGATTTCTCTGAATGATGTAGAAAATGCCATTAAAGGTGAGAATATCACCATGTCTGGCGGTGATATAAAAAGCATAGAAGGTTCTGACATTACACGCAGAAACGTACGTATAGACGGGGAGTTTGATGATTACCGGGATATTCTCAATGTTATTATCAAAAATGAGTTTCAAAATATCGTTTACTTAAGAGACATAGGTACCGTTAAGTTTGGGCAGAAAGAGCCTACTTCATTTGCTAGACTAGACCAAAATCCAGTTATAGCTCTTGACATTAAGAAAAAGAGTGGTGCCAATCTAATAAATGCAGCTGAAGGCATACAAAAAATAGTGGCGGAAGCTCAGAAGGGTTCTCTCCCGAAAGATCTAGAAGTCACAATTACAAATGACCAGAGTAAGAACACCAAAAACATGGTGAGCAACTTGGAGAATAGTATCATCATGGGTGTGCTCTTAGTAGTCATCGTGCTGGTATTCTTCCTTGGTCTGCGTAACTCATTATTTGTAGGCATCGCTATTCCACTATCCATGCTTATGGGCATAGCTATATTAAATTTCGGTGGCAATACCCTGAATATGATGGTCTTATTCTCCCTCATACTCGCACTGGGTATGCTGGTAGATAATGGTATAGTAGTAGTAGAGAATATATATAGACTGCGGGGTGAGGGCAAGAGTCCCGCTGACGCATCTAATGAAGGCGTAGGAGAAGTAGCTACAGCTATTATAGCTTCTACAGCCACAACAGTAGCTGCATTTGTGCCACTACTTTTCTGGAAAGACTTAATGGGAGAATTCATGAAATTCCTTCCTATCACACTTATTATAGTACTCTCTTCTTCCTTATTCGTAGCTCTATTGGTTAATCCAGTACTAGCAGCAGATTGGATGAAAACTGGCAAAATTGAGAAATCTAAATCAAAGACGTTTTGGATTTTTATGGCTATTGCATCTGTACTAGCTGTCCTCTTTTTACTAAGTGGGGACCTTGCATTAATGGGAGGCTTATTCATCACAGGAGTGCTGTTTTCTATTTTAAACAGATTTGTATTCACCCCTGGGGGAAATTACTTTATGGCTAATGTAATGCCTAGACTAGAAAGTGGATATGCAAATATTGCAAGTTATGCTCTTAAAGGGTGGAGACCCGTATGGTTTTTTATAGCCACCCTTTTTTTAATGGTGGGCTCTATAGTTTTCTTTGTCAATAGTGGAGCACCTATCGTGTTCTTCCCAGACGGCGAGCCTAAGTATGTGAATGTATACATAGAATCACCTTTAGGTACGGACATTGTAAAAACGAATGAGATTACTAAGAAACTAGAGAAGAGAATCGCTGCCGCTATAGAGCCTAATAAAGCAATAGTAGAAGCTGTTTTAGCACAAGTAGGTGAAAAAACTGCAGACCCAAATGCTGGGGTTCAAAGTGGATCATCTCCAAATAAAGGACGTATTACAGTTTCTTTTTTAGAATATCAAAAACGTGTATTCCTTACAGATGTAAGCACATTTGATATTATGGCAGACATCAAGGAGGCCTGTAAAGATTTTCCCGAAGCTGAACTCACATTTGCAAAAGATGCTGTAGGACCACCAGTAGGTAAGCCTATAAATGTGGAGATCAAAGGAGAAGACTACCTTACCTTAATAGAAGAGGTAGAAAAAATAAAGAAGAAGATGGAAGACGCTAATATACCTGGCGTGGACCAACTGAAAACGGATCTTGAGCTGGGTAAGCCAATGCTCGAAATCACGATTGACAGAGAAGCAGCTAGACGTTTTGGACTAAGTACTATGCAGATAGCGAGTACACTTCGTACAGCGTTACTCGGGAAAGAAATTACCAAATACAAAGACGGTGAAGATGATTACGAAGTACAACTACGTTTCCAAGAAAACTACAGATACAATCTCGAGAATCTGCTTAACACCGTAATTACATTCCGTAATATGGCGACAGGTAAAATCTCTCAAGTACCTATATCTGCTGTCACTAGTATAGACTATAACTCTACCTACGGTACTGTAAAAAGAAGGGACCTGGATAGAGTGATTACCATTTTCTCTGAAGTAGAAGCTGGAGGAAATGCGAATGAGATAGTCGGAAAATTCAAAGAATTACTTGGGGATCACGAAATGAAAGAGGGATATACCTTCAAATTTACAGGTGAGCAGGAAGAGCAATCTTCATCTACAGATTTCCTTGTAGGTGCTATGATGCTTGCAGTATTCATTATATTCTTGATTATCGTAACACAGTTTAACTCTGTAGTAGGTCCCATCATAATTATGTTCTCTGTACTCTTTAGTACTATCGGAGTATTCTTAGGCTTTGGGGTTTTCAAAATGCCATTCTCTATTATGATGAGTGGTATTGGTATTATCTCACTAGCAGGTGTAGTAGTCAATAATGCTATTGTACTGATAGACTATACCAACTTACTACGTAAGCGTAAGCGAGCAGAACTGGGACTTACAGATGAAGATAGACTTCCTGAAGACATAGTGCTTAGCACTATTATAGATGGTGGTCGTACAAGACTGCGTCCTGTTTTACTTACAGCTATTACCACGGTACTTGGTCTTATTCCTCTGGCTACAGGTTTAAACATCAACTTCTATACGCTTCTCACCAAATTTGACCCTGAGTTTTACATGGGAGGAGATAACGCTAGTTTCTGGGGACCAATGGCTTGGACGGTAATCTTCGGATTAATCTTTGCTACGTTCCTTACCTTGATAATAGTACCGGTAATGTATTGGCTCAGTGATAAAGCGAGTGTAAAAATAGCACGATTATTTAAGTAGTTTTCTAACACGGTCCGCTTAAGGTCGGTTAGTCTGAAATTATAATAAGAACTTAAACTTTGATTTAGTTTTTGGTTAGACTAAAGCCCTTGTTCGCCGTGGTGAATGAGGGCTTTTTTATGCAAGTCGTATTCGTATTTTTGACACTACGTCATGAAGCACAAAATACAATGGACCATAAAACACTTTGAGGAGCTCACCGCTTTAGAGCATCACCGTATTCTAGCTTTGCGTCTAGCAATTTTTGTAGTAGAACAAGACTGCCCATATCAAGACGCAGATTACAAAGATCTGCACTCCTATCACGTATACGGAACTATAGATGCCAAAATAGCTGCAGTCGTCAGAATAGTGTCCCAAGGCATATCGTATGCAGAAATATCAATAGGTAGAGTAGCAGTAGCTAAAGAGTATAGAGGCACTAATGTGGGGAATGATCTCATGACTACAAGCATAGACTTCATTACGCATACCTTGGGCAAGCAAGACATCCGGATCTCAGCACAAGAGCATCTTAAGAGCTTCTATCATCGGTTTGATTTCAAGCAAGTCAGCGAAATGTATCTGGAGGATGACATTCCGCATATTGAGATGTTACGAAAAGCTACATTATCGACCATATAATTAGCCTCTCCAACTTAAAAATGGATATTGCACTTTGTTAACCAATGATAAAATTATCGTTTAAAAATCCATACCTCGTATTCGTAATGGTAGTAGTAGTTGCAGTGCTCTCTGCAGTGCTCATACCGCGAATGCAGAGCATTAAAGGGAGGTCAAGTAGAGCAGTATAATGCAAACATTGCCTTGCAGAAGAACCAAATCCAACAAGCAAAGACAATTATCAGTAATGAAGTAGAACTAGCCAATCGACAAAAGCAACTCGCCAAAGAATCTGCTGCCATTGCACTAGAAGGTAGTCAACTAGCCAAAAAAGCACTTGATCAAACTATAGCCAGGCAACAACTAGGAACGGCTATCCCACTAGAGATACTACAAGCACAGGAGCTATACATCAAGCTTCGTCTAGACTACCTCAAAGCAGTAGCCAATCACAACAAAGCAGAATATGCTTGGTATGTGTCGAGTGGTGGTGTGTTGTAGAAAAAAGACTCTAAGATGATTAATCCAGACAAACACTTTATGCAGCGATGCATAGAGCTTTCACAACTAAGCATAGACAATGGAGATGCTCCTTTTGGTAGTTTAATAACCAAAGACAATAAACTTATTGCTGAAGGAATAAACGCAGCCAACACCAAAGTATCTGAGCACGCAGAAATTACTGCATTGCACAATGCTCATCAAATTATGGGAACTTCAGATTTGAGCGGGTACACACTCTATACGAGTAGCGAGCCTTGTCCTATGTGTTCTTTTATGATACGAGAATACAAAATCAGTCGTGTGGTATTTGCACTCCCTAGTTTATATATGGGAGGATACTCCAAATGGAAAATACTTCAAGATACAGACCTCACTAAATTTAATTTGTTCTTTGGGAAGCCCCCAGAGGTGATAGGCAGTTTTATGGAGGACGAAGCCAAACAGGTAATGGAAGGAACTATTTTTTGGATGTTTGGCAAAGACCCAAAAGAGAATAGCTAGGCTATGCTGAAAATCTTATTCTATCACTGATTTATTCAATCATTAAATTTTATCTTCGTCCCCAATGAGAAAAGAAAGTAAAAAATTCCTTAGAGACTATTTAAATGCTAATGCTCCTACAGGTTTTGAATCTGCAGGACAAAAGGTTTGGCTAGATTATCTGAAACCATATATAGATGAGTACGAAGTAGACACCTATGGTAGTGTGGTAGGGGTGATCAATCCTGGTCACGATTACAAAGTTGTAATAGAAGCTCATGCAGATGAGATAGCGTGGTTTGTAAACTATATAGATGACAATGGATATATCTATGTGATACGTAATGGAGGCAGTGACCACCAGATAGCACCAAGTATGCGAGTACACCTACACACCGAAAAAGGAAAAGTAGACGGCGTATTTGGCTGGCCAGCTATACACGTACGTAATAAAGACAGGGAGCCAAGACCATCGCTTGCTAACCTAACTATAGATGTAGGAGCGGCAAACAAAGCAGAAGTGCTCAAAATGGGTGTTGACGTGGGAACAGTAGTCACCTTTGATGCAGAGATGATGGAGCTTAATAAAAAATATGTAGTAGCTCGTGCTATAGATAATCGTGGGGGTGGTTTTATGATAGCCGAAGTAGCTCGACTACTCAAAGAGAATAAGAAAAAACTTCCATTTACACTTTATGTAGTAAACTCTGTACAAGAAGAAATAGGTCTACGTGGAGCAGAAATGATGAGCCGCAGGTTAAAGCCAAATGTGGCTATAGTAACAGATGTAACGCACGACACGCAAAGTCCTATGTACGATAAAAAACTACAAGGCGATACTAAATGTGGTGGCGGACCCGCTGTGACTACCGGACCTGCAGTACAAAACAACTTACTAAAACTAATAGTAGATACTGCTAAGAAAAATAAAATAGCCATCCAACGCCAAGCAGCAAGTAGAAGTACAGGAACAGATACAGATGCTTTCGCATATAGCGATATAGGCGTAGCAAGTGCCCTTATCTCTCTGCCGCTAAAGTATATGCATACTACCGTAGAGACTGTAGCTTATACAGACATAGAAGATTGTATTCAATTGATGTATGAGTCATTGCTAACCATCAAATCTGGACAAGATTTTAGATACTTTAAATAAGTTAAAACTTCACACAACGCTAGTCTAGATGCTAGTATGTAAAAAGACCATCAATTGATGGTCTTTTTTTTTGTATAAATTGATCTACATTATTTCTACAAGCTCAATAAACTAAACCACATATTTATTTGCCCTCCAACAACCCTATCAAGATTAATCTATGCAATTAAATAGATACCATTAATATATCCATAAAATCTATGGCATAAAAAAAGTCCCTCACCGAAGCGAGAGACTCTATATATTCTAAAGTTAAAGAAATATCATCCCCTCTAACTCATTATTCTATTTTCTAAGCTAGTTCTACCTAATTGGCTATTTTAGCTTTCTCAGGCATAAATAACTGTTACTTAAGCATTGTCATCAGCCTCAGCTTCAGTAGAGGTTTCAGCCTCTGTTTCAGCTTTTGGGGCTTCTTCCTTTTCTACTACAACTTCCTTCACAGAAGCATCAGCAGTAGCTTCAGTTTTCTTACCTCTTCTAGTACGTTTACTCCCAGAATTAGTTTTAGACTTAGACTCTTTAGCTTCCAGCATAGAGTCATTGAAATCTACTAACTCCATCATACACATATCAGCATTATCTCCAAGTCTATTACCAGTTTTTAAAATTCTAGTATATCCTCCTGGTCTATCTGCTACTTTAGGTGCTATAGTTGTAAACAGTTCGTTTACAGCATCTTTACTTTGAAGATAGCCAAACACAATTCTTCTATTGTGTGTAGTATTTCCTTTAGACTTAGTAATAAGTGGTTCTACATATACTCTAAGTGCTTTTGCCTTAGCAGTAGTTGTAAAAATACGCTTATGAGTAAGTAGAGAACTTGCCATGTTACTTAGCATAGCTTCTCTGTGTCCTTTCTTTCTACCTAAGTGGTTAAACTTTTTTCCGTGCCTCATCTCGTTCTATCTTAATATTATTCATCATCAAGATTATACTTCGCTACATCCATACCAAAGTTTAATCCTTTTTCTTTTACAAAATCCTCCAACTCAGTCAAAGACTTTTTACCGAAGTTTCTGAACTTCAACAAGTCTTCTATGTGGAAACTTACTAACTCTCCGAGTGTTCTAATCTCAGCTGCTTTCAAGCAATTATATGCTCTTACTGAAAGATCTAAATCTGACAGTGACGTTTTGAGTATTTTTCTCATATGAAGCATATTTTCATCTACTTCATTTTTCTGAGATTGTACCTGAGTATCTTCAAGTATACTTTCGTCAGAGAACAACACAAGGTGTCTTATCATTATCTTAGAAGCTTCTTTAAGAGCTTCTTCAGGATGAATAGAACCATCAGTTTTTACTTCAAAAACTAATTTCTCATAATCTGTCTTTTGCTCTACACGAAAATCTTCAACG
>Ga0209119_1005119_pt1 | contig 10468 bp, 8 predicted proteins | sample COG_03_FD_184747 | JGI IMG/M metagenome (GOLD analysis project Ga0209119, IMG submission 184747) | Pelagic Microbial community sample from North Sea - COGITO 998_met_03 (SPAdes) (version 2) | ecosystem: Environmental > Aquatic > Marine > Neritic zone/Coastal water | place: Helgoland, sampling... | reverse complement strand
AACGCGCTGTAGATGTTGAAGATATGGGCAATCGTGTGTTGGCTAATATATTGGGGATAACAGCGGATAAAAACGTAAAACGTAAAATCCCAGATCAGTCCATTTTGATTGCTGAAGAAGTCACTGCAGTGATGTTAGCCGAGTTCCCAAATGAAAAACTTAAGGGCATAGTTTCTATGCGCGGTTCCAACAACTCTCATGCGGCTATTATGTCTAGAGCTATGGGGGTGCCGGCTGTGATGGGGCTGAGTAATATACCTATTGCTTTGTTGAACGAAAAAGAAATTTTGTTGGATGGTTATACCGGTGATGTAATTGTTTCGCCAAATGTCACCATTAGGGGAGAGTTCGACCAGTTAGTGTTAGAGGAGCAATTACTATCTGAACGTATTCACTCTGAAGATACTTTACCTGCTATCACTACCGACAACTGTGAAATGCGATTATTTACCAATGCGGGTCTGTCACTCGAAACAGAAAAAAATGATAATCCTCATTCTGATGGTGTCGGCTTATTTCGTACCGAAATTCCCTTTATGATGCGTCAGCGGTTTCCAACTGAACATGAGCAAGTAGAATTATACAGAGGCCTACTTGCAGCTGAACCTAATAAGCCTTTTACTATGCGTACCTTGGATGTAGGAGGAGATAAACCTTTACCTTATTTTCCTATTTCTGAAGAAAATCCCTTTCTAGGTTGGCGTGGAATTCGCTTGACCTTAGACCATCCCGAAATTTTTTTAGTACAAATTAGAGCCATGCTGCGAGCCAGTATAGGTTTAAATAACTTAAGTATTATGTTGCCGATGATAACGTCGGTGAGTGAAGTTAGTGAGGCTAAACGGCTTATTAGGCAGGCTTTTCATGAAGTGCAAGAAGAGGCTCAAGAGCAGAGCGAAATCCTGTGTATGCCTAAAATTGGGGTGATGCTTGAAGTTCCGGCTGTTCTTTATCAATTACCACAGTTATCTAAAATCGTCGATTTTTTCTCTGTAGGCAGTAACGATTTAACCCAATATTTATTAGCCGTAGATCGCAACAATGCACGGGTGGCCGATTTATACGATAGTTATCACCCAGCAGTTCTCTCTGCCTTGCACACTATTGCCAAACATTCTGATATGTTGCAGGTGCCTGTGACTGTTTGTGGTGAACTAGCTGGAGAGCCTGGTGGTGTAGTGTTACTGCTTGCCATGGGATATAGAAAACTCAGCATGAACAATCACAACTTACTCAAAGTGAAGTGGATTGTGCGTAATGTTCATCTTGGAGATGCTAAGCAATTGTTAGCTAAAGTGTTAACCTTAAATAATCCTCAAGATGTGCGAGAAAAAATTAATCTATACCTCGAATCAGTTGGGTTAGGTGGCTTAGTGCGCGCTGGGATTTAAAACAATGAATTTTCAAGTATTAAGAGACGAGTAAGAATGCAACAGTATTTAGCACTAATGCGTCATGTATTAGACACAGGCGTTAAAAAAGAAGATCGCACAGGTACAGGAACACTCAGTGTATTCGGTTACCAAATGCGCTTTGATTTAAATGCAGGGTTTCCTCTGGTCACAACTAAAAAGTGTCACTTGAGATCTATTATTCATGAATTATTGTGGTTTTTAAAAGGCGACACTAATATCGCTTATTTGACCGACAATAATGTCAAAATATGGGATGGGTGGGCCACTGATGATGGTGAGTTGGGGCCTGTTTACGGAAAACAGTGGCGCAGCTGGGAAGGTGTGGATGGACAAGTGATTGATCAAATTAGTCAGTTAGTTGAGCAAATCAAAACTAACCCAGATTCAAGACGTTTAATTGTCAGCGCTTGGAATCCAGCTGTATTGCCAGATACCTGCTTTTCGCCAAAAGAAAACGCGGAACAAGGTCGACAGGCATTACCACCTTGCCATACGATGTTTCAATTTTATGTGTTGGAAGGAAAACTATCTTGCCAGTTATACCAACGTAGCGGTGATATCTTTTTAGGTGTGCCTTTTAATATCGCTAGTTATGCGTTGTTAACAATGATGTTAGCACAGGTCTGTGATTTACAACTTGGGGACTTCATTCACACCTTGGGTGACGCCCACTTATATGTAAATCATCTCGACCAAGCAAATTTACAGCTAACTCGCCAACCTTATCCCTTGCCGAAAATGAAAATTAACTCTAGTATTGACGATATCTTTGCTTTTGAAATCAATGATTTCGAATTAAAAGACTATCAGGCTCATGACCACATCAAAGCACCTGTGGCCATTTAATTTGTGCGTTAGACAGACCAGAATTAGGTGACAATTTAAATATGACTACCCCTGTACTTATTTGTGATGATTCGAGTTTTGCTCGTAAGCAAATGCAAAGAGCTATTCCAGATGGATGGGATGTTGATATAAGCTTCGCTGAGCATGGACAGGAAGCATTAGAAATGATCCGCGCCGGTAAAGCGGACGTTATGTTTCTTGATTTGAATATGCCTATTATGGACGGCTATCAAACCATGCAAGCCATCAAGGATGAAGACTTACCTACCATGGTGATTGTGGTGTCGGGTGATGTGCAACCTGAGGCACGTGTGCGTATGTTGGAATTAGGGGCGCTTGAATTCATTCGCAAACCTACCGATAACGCTAAGCTCGTCGAAATTCTTTCTCAGTTTGGTTTATATTCAGGTGAAGCTTCAGCCTCTCATCGTGCTGAAGAAGTTAAACCTGCCGCAAAAAATTCCCATATAGAAAAATTAGATGCTTACCGTGAAATGGCCAACGTGGCGATGGGGCAGGCGGGGGAACATTTAGCTACGTTACTGGGTGAGTTTATTGATTTGCCTATCCCTAATGTTAACCTGATCACTAATACTGAATTACACATGGCCATGGCTGATATTCAGCGTAATGAAAGTGTGTCTGCTGTATCTCAAGGTTTCATCAGCGCAGGTATCTATGGAGAAGCTCTGGTTATTTTTAACGATTCCAATTTTGGCAATATGGTTAAACTTCTCAAATATACCGATGATGAATCAAGCGATTCTTTAGAATTAGAAGCGTTAATGGATGTATCCAATATTCTGATAGGGGCCTGTATGCGAGCTCTTTCGGAACAACTACATTCTGTTTTTAGTCATAACCACCCGATTATTTTGGGTCGACACTGTGATCTAGATGATATTCTCAAGAATACAACACACAGAAAAGAAGATATGTTAGCAATAGAAATTGCCTATTCCATCAAAAGCCAAAATATCAACTTTGACTTATTATTATTATTCCCGAACAAATCTATCGACTTATTATTCGATAAACTTGTCACATCACAATCTTAAGGTCCGATTTTATGGCAATTGATAGTAGTTTGGTAGAAATGCATTGGAAACACGACCTTCTAGGCTCGATTGAAGTGGGTATCGTTGTTCTGGATAAAGAATTTAATGTGCAAGTGTGGAACCAGTTTATGGAAAACCACAGCAGTATTGTACCTGGAATGATCCAAGGAAAAAATGTATTTGATTTTTTTCCTGAAATAGATAAACAGTGGTTTACACGTAAAGCAGCGCCAGCATTTTCATTGAAGAGCCCAGTATTTATTATTTGGGAGCAGCGCCCGTATTTGTTTCATTTTGACTGCAGTCGTCCAATTACCTCCCAAGCCGGGCATATGTACCAAAATATTACGATTTTTCCGCTGGCTTCCTTGACGGGCCAAGTCGAACAGGTATGTTTGGTTATATATGATGTGACTGACGAAGCCGTGAGCCGTTTAGGCATGCAGTCACTTAACAGTCAGTTAGAAAAGGTTAGCCGTGTAGACGGTTTGACCGGGCTATACAACAGACGTTTTTGGGAAGAACAGTTTGTGATGGAGTATAAAAGAGATAAGCGCAGTGAAAGCCCTTCGGCGCTTGTCATGGTGGATATCGACAATTTCAAAAAAGTAAATGACACTTATGGTCACCCTGCAGGCGACGAGGTCATTAAAAAATTGGCCGAAGTCATAAAAAAGGCAACCAGAGAAACTGATATCTCTGGTCGTTATGGTGGTGAAGAGTTTGCTATAATATTACCTGACACACCCGTTGCGAATGTTGAATTTGTTGCAGAGCGTATTCGTCGTTTAGTTGAGAAGTGCACTGTAGTATATGATGAGATAGATATTAAATTTACCATTAGTATTGGCATTGCAGGTTTTAAGCACAGCCATAAAGATAGCATTCAATGGCTAGACTCTGCCGATAAAGCACTATATCAAGCGAAAGCGTCAGGCAAAAATAGAGTAATACTTGCTGAGTAAAATTTTATTGAAGAAAGTTGTTAGACCTTCTGCACTAGAGGTCTGACTTTCTTTTGACCGATACTCAACACCCTTCATTCAAAAGTACGTTACTTTGTTATCGTGACAAACGACTTCTATTCATTTTTATTTTTGGTATTGCCAGTGGTTTTCCATGGGTAATGATAGGTTCTGCGTTATCTGCTTGGTTGCAGGAATCTGGGCTTAGTCGTTCATCTATAGGTTTGTTTGGCTCAATAACCATCGCTTATTCAATCAATTTTTTATGGTCTCCTTTGTTAGACCGGGTTAAACCTCCTTTTCTCGGGCAACGTAGAGGTTGGATCTTACTTACCCAATTATTTATTATTCTGGCTTGTATTGGCTTAGCTATTATCCCTGTAGAACAAGAGTTACTTTTAGCCGGTTTAGTAGGATTTTCTATTGCTCTATTTTCAGCGACTCAAGACATTGCAATCGACGCATACCGTATAGATATTATTAAACCAGACGAGAAAGATAAGCTAGCTGCGGCTTCAGCAATGGCGACAGCGGGCTGGTGGACTGGCTTTGGTGGCCTAGGCGCTATTCCATTTTTTATTGCTGATCTTCCAAACTGGGAATGGTCAGAAATTTATTATGTTTTAGCGGCAATAATGGCAATTATGTCTGTGATTGTGTTGATTGCTGAAGAGCCAGTAACTGACCGTCTTGAAAAACAAAAATTGGCTGCTCTAGCATATGCCAAATGGCAAGCCATCGAGGGAGTGGCATTAACCTCAAGCCAGAAACTGGTTAACTGGCTACTTGTCACATTAGTTGAGCCGTTTCGTGATTTCTTTAATCGAAATGGCTTTAAACTTGCCATGTCGATTTTACTCTTTATTTTCTTGTTTAAAATGGGTGAAGCATTTTTAGGGCGCATGAGTATTGTTTTTTATAAAGAAATCGGTTTCACAAATACTGAAATTGGCAGCCTTTCAAAGTTACTTAATTGGTGGGTAACCATAGTGTTTGCCATTATCGGCGGCATGGTCAATATTCGCTACGGCATTTACCGAGGACTCATGGTAAGTGGGATCGCAATGGCAACCAGTAATCTGATGTTTGCCCTTATGGCAACTGTAGGGCCTGACAAAATGTTGTTTGTTGCCACAATATTTGTTGATGGCTTTACGGCTGCGTGGGGCTCAGTTGCACTAGTCGCTTTTATATCCTTATTGTGTAATCAAGCATTTTCTGCGTCTCAATATGCTCTTATGGCTTCTTTAGGTGTCTTGGGAAGGACTTTTATGGCATCAAGCAGCGGTTTTCTTGTGGATTGGATGGATGGAAACTGGGCGGCATTTTTTATATTGACTGCGTTAATGGTTATTCCCAGTTTATTATTTCTGAGACTAATAAGGGATGATATTAATCGTCTTGAAAAAAGATGAAGGCCTGTGGCGGCGTAACCTATAAACCTCCACACCTTCCTTTGATTGTTCAAATTAAAGAGATCTAAGGTCTGATACCAATGCAGTCCAATGGTAATGGATAGTTGCCTTCACTCTCTAAGCAGTCTAGGCAGGTTTCTAGTTCGCCTCTTAAATACGGATCTTCAATCAGGGCGAGTTGAGGCCAGTAATGAACCTGATGTAAAACATGCCAAAACACTTGTTCGGTTTTTTCGTAAGGCAGATGTTTGCCTTTTTTGATTTGAGTCCATTCTTCCATGGTATCCCAAAAAAATAAATCTAGTTCTGAATAAGGAATTTTGTGGTGCAAAAAACCTCGGACAAAATATGCCAGTTGTTTTGATTTATGTTGTACAAAATTACTGACTGTTGACACTAATAAGAACCGTCTAAATTGATGGTGAGTAATGTGCTCAAGTATAGCTAGAATTTTTATTTTTACAGAGAATAGAGATGTTTTTTTGATGAATAATTATTTTCATGCACCCATTTTGATATTTTTCTACCATCCCATATGGCTGATCCAGCCATAAATTTCCTTGCTAATATAGGCACTGTGTTGATGATGAATATTAAACCCGAGCAATTCTCGTTGTCGGTATTGCAGTTTTAGTGATTTGATTGCAGCTATTTCACGTTGTGATGAAGTGTTTCGTGCCCATCCGTTATCCAAGCCACTATACAAGTCTAATACTGGCATAGGGGTGTTAGCAATCCAATTTGGCAGTTGCTGATTGTGTTTTCTGTCTGGCCAAAAAGGGCTAATTACAACAAATGCGTCAGGGGCATCTAAGGTTTTCTCAGCATAAATTTTACTTAGCCAAGCAGCACTTGTTCCTTTGCTGATAACCAAAAAAAAGCCTGGGTACTCTAGGGATTTCCTCCTTGCGGCTTGTAAAAGAGCGACTAATTGTTGTTCGTGTTTTACAAATGATTGGTCATCTAGGGTGGTTACTGCAGACTTACTGATGTCTAAACTTTCTATTGACGCACTGGGATCAACTGTTTGTGTCTCGGTGGGGGGATTTGTTTCTGTTTCAGCATCTGTTGCCCCATCTTCTGGTTTGGCAGCATCCGCAAGGATAATTGGCATCAAACCGGTGTCTGGAGCGGGAAGCAACATAGTAACCCAGCCAATTTTGTTCATTTCTTTGGCCAACCCTAAGAAGCCTTCTTGGCCTACTATAGGTATGCCGCTATCTGCCACCATGACTGCTACACCACGAGTAATGGCCGTGGTATTTTCTTGTAACACATAAACGATTTGTTGATCATCAATATCAAAACTTTGATAAGTGTCAGAAAATAGCCCACGCTGGATATCTAATTTTCTTAGCAATTGATTATTAGGTGCCGCAAAACTGACAGAGTTCAGAATTGCGAGAAGAAATAAAAGCAAAAATTTAATAAGGAAAATGACTCTAATTAGGTGTCTAAAACAGGTTATCGGAAAGTAATGAGCAGTTCTTTAATTTTGCACCAGTCATTATTTCGTTAATAATAGGCTAACGTACATTTTTTATCAGAGAATTGATGTCTAATCTAAAATTTCCAATTATTGAAACGCCGCGATTGTTACTTAATAGACTCACTACGGATGATCGTGAACCCCTGTTTGCCATATTTTCCGATCCTCAAATTATTGAACACTATGATGTTGAACGTTTTAAAACGATTGATGAAGCGGACAGGCTGATCGCGTATTTTGACGCACGATTTGACAGTAACACCGGTATTCGTTGGGCTATTCGCGATAAATCGTCAGGTAAGTTCCTAGGTACTTGTGGTTTCACCAATTGGAATGAATTTGATCACAGTGCTGTGGTGGGGTACGAATTATCCAAGGAGAACTGGGGCAAAGGTTATGCAACAGAAGCGGTAGGTAGAATTATCAATTTTATTTTTGCTGAAAATTTTCATTTCTATGTACATCGTGTTGAAGCACTTATCTTACCCAGTAATAAGCCGTCAGAAACATTAGTTAAAAGTTTAGGGTTTAGTTTAGAAGGAACCTTGCGCGGAAAATGTTATTGGAATAATGATTTCCATGACATGAATATGTTTGGAATATTACGTCATGAGCAAGCTAAAAAAAAATAATTTAAATCACGGAATTTAGTTAATAAAAGGGAGATCAAATAGCAGTTTAAAAAGGCACCTGAGACTCAAAACGTAAAGTTTTTTCGGTAACTGGATGTCGAAAGCTAAGAAACATCGCATGTAAGTTAAGTCTGTCAGCCATACTTAATGCTTGGTCGTGGGCATACAAGCTGTCACCTATAATTGGATGCTGCATACTTAACATATGTACTCTGAGTTGGTGTGAGCGACCTGTTATGGGGTTGAGTTCCAAACGTGTGCTATGAGTAAGTCGTTCTAGCACACGCCAGTGTGTGAGTGCTTTTTTACCCTGTTGGTGGTCGACCATCTGTTTGGGACGGTTTGGCCAGTCACAAATAAGGGGTAAGTCGATTTTGCCAGCGTCTTGTTGTACCTTATCAAAAACGATAGCTTGATACGTTTTAGCTGTTTCGCGCAATTCAAACTGCTTGGATATATGCCTATGGGCAGACTTATTTAAGGCCATCACCATCAAGCCAGACGTGGACATATCTAAGCGGTGCACCACTGTCGCCGTTGGGAACACTCTTTGTGCTCGGCTTTGTAAACAGTCAGCATGTTTTTTGCCTGGCACACTCAATAAACCACTGGGCTTATTGAGTACTAAAATATCATCATCATAAAAAACGATTTCCAGATAAGGACTCATGGGTGGGTTATAGTCAAGCATTTCCATTGTCAGTTCCTACTGAGGATTATTCACAATTAACCTGACGGCTTCGAGATTGAGTCTCGCCTCGCCCATAATGCTCTCAAGGCTATGGATTTGATTTGCCACGTGTTCAATTTCTTCATCACGGATGGCAGGGTTCACTTTTTGCAAATTTTGTAATCTGGCTAATTCATCACCTAACAGCTCTTGCATCTGATTTATTCGTTTAGTTTTCACCAATTGAGCGGCTTTTTCGGCTTGTTCTTGGGCGGTATGTAAGCATTTTTCTACTTGAGGTTTTAGCGCATTGATCAGCTGATTGCCCATTTTCGGCAACACAGATTCTAATTGGATAAAATGTTTGTCTATGGATTGTGAGTGGCTATCAATACATATTTTAACCGGTGTTGGTGGTAAGAACCGCGATAGTTGCAGGCCATGTGCGGCCTTGGCTGAAAGCACAAATAGGCATTCGAGCCAATACGCACCAGCAGGTTTGCTTTTATCTCGACAAAACGCGATGGAACTTTTGCCAATTACATCGGTGGTCAACACATCCATAGCATGATGGATCATGGGGTGATCCCAACTTAGAAACGTGACATGCTCCAATAGTGTTGCAGTTGTGCGCTCATAGGTAATGGTCATACCTTCTTCGTCCAAACCTGGTAGAGGGCTAATCATGGTTTCTGTTGGGCGTAATATATAACAGCTTTCGCCATTGTCTTCTTGCAACAAACCAATAGCATCAAACAGCCGAGTCATAAATAATTCGAGCTTTGGCGACTGTTCAGCCTGCAAAATTTGTTCTACAAATCCATCAACTCGTCCTTGACCAGATGAATTGAGTTCTAGTAATTTATCTCTACCTTGTTCAAGTTTTAGCTTGAGTTCGCGGTGAAGACGAGCGGTTTGATTGATCAGTTGTTCTGACTTAGGGATATCTCCAGGTTCTTGAATACAGGCATGTAACATTTCTTGCGTTTCTTCATACACTGTCATGCCAGTGGGGCAGGTATGTTCGAATGCGCCTAATCCTTGGTGATACCAATCGAGTAATACTTGTTGTGCACTCATATCAAAATAAGGCACATGAATACATACATCGTATTTCTGGCCAATACGGTCGAGACGACCTATGCGTTGCTCTAAAAGGTCTGGTACTAATGGTAAATCAAACAAAATCAGGTGGTGAGCAAATTGGAAATTACGGCCTTCACTGCCTATTTCACTGCAAATTAGCACTTGAGCGCCGTCTTCCGACTGCGCAAAATAATTAGCCGCTTTGTCGCGTTCAACAATGCCCATGCCTTCATGAAATACAGTTGAACGGGTACCCGCTTTTACTCGCAAAGCTTCTGATAATTGCAATGCAGTACTGGCATTGGCACAAATCGTTAGAACCTTCTCACCCTTTAATGATTTTAACTGGGTGATAAACCAATCAACCCTAGGATCGAAATTCACCCAAGTATTGACCACGTCAGGATGTCTTTCAGGGGTTAACTGTAACTGTAAGTTGTTTGGGTCTTCAGACATTAACAACGAATATTCGATAGGTTGAACTAATGAGTAGCCGTGCAGTTTTCTTCTCGGAAAACCGCTCACGCCGGCCCGACTGTTTCTAAACAACAATCGCCCTGTACCATGCTGGTCTAATAAAGTGTGCAGCAGTTTAGTTTTAGTTTCTGCACTTGATGTATTGATATCTTTTAACATTTCAGGGGCTGCAAATTGACTGATAGCTTGAATATTGTCGTCGCTAAGTTGGCCGCCACTTAGCAATGGACTGATGGCAAGAGCCAGTTGACTATATTGTCTTTCCTCAGCAACAAAACTTTGATAATCATGAAATCGTGCAGGGTCGAGTAGCCTGAGTCTAGCAAAGTGACTTTCATGACCAAGTTGATCAGGTGTGGCAGTGAGCAGCAACACACCCTTCGTTACATTGGCTAAGCCTTCTACGACTTGGTAT
>Ga0209119_1005118_pt1 | contig 10470 bp, 9 predicted proteins | sample COG_03_FD_184747 | JGI IMG/M metagenome (GOLD analysis project Ga0209119, IMG submission 184747) | Pelagic Microbial community sample from North Sea - COGITO 998_met_03 (SPAdes) (version 2) | ecosystem: Environmental > Aquatic > Marine > Neritic zone/Coastal water | place: Helgoland, sampling... | reverse complement strand
GTTTTATGAGACGATATCTTGTTGATTAAGCTCGCGAATGCGAAAAACAAAGACTATCGCAATAAGGACTAGTGCGTTTTGAAGCGGTGTTTGAACCCCAGTTGAACAATAGGTACATTTACTCCCCCATCAACCGATTTAAGAAGCCCCACGCCAAATGACACTGCGTTATTAGAACTTAAGAGATAGTCTGCTTCTACTCGCGCTCCACCTAAAAGACCCTTACCCACATCTACGCCGCCACCACCAGCTGCACCGACGTGTGCCTCAAGAGATATGCGCCATAACTTTCCTAAATCGAATTCATGCCCCAGGCCCAAAAGGCCCACAGCGTAACCAGCAACGCCCCCTGAAATAGTTGTTTGAGCGTTGCCAGTGAGATATGTTTTTTTGCTAATGAAGTAATCTATTGAACTTTCTTGCATCACAGGTTGGATGCCGACATTGCTCCGGGATTTCATATAAGAGGCGTTAGGTGGTTGAATTGATATGCCAAGTCCAACCTGCCATTGTTGTTGCTCGCCGCTAATTTTTCTCGTGGGACTTCCCTCAAAAACACGAGACAAACTAAGTTGCACTCCGTGGCCTGAAACACCGGAGCTTAGAGCGTTCAAAGCGCCATAAGTAAAATCTAGATCGAAACTATCGCCTATTGGAAATGCCATTCCAATTGATGCGCTGGCGATTAAACCACCGCCTGTGTCTACGTTACCCCCTCCACCAAAACCAATAGAGGATTGACCAAACAATGAAATTGGCCCCAACGGCCAGCGTTTTCTCAGTCCGCCAATGACCTGCATATAGCCATCGCCACCCGACACTGCACCATCCGCTCCAAAAAAGGTCTCATAGCCATTAGCAATATTAAAGCTCGCTTCGGCACCCATAAGTCTTAATTGTGCTTGGGCAGTTCCTGATCGTGACAATGCGCCCGGAAACTGCAATTGCGAAGCGCGAAAACTTGTTCTGGATAATTTCAATCTGTCAGTTTCATTAGATTTGGCTATGGGGGAAATCTGATAACGCAGTCCAAAAGATGCCGACCAGTCATCAATTGGCGCCCCGCTTATAGACACGTGAGAAACTCCTGCACGCGCGCTCCAATTCGATGTTACTGCATACTCCCCCATTACCCCAAAGCGAAACATAGTTCCGTCACCGACTACTTGACTTGCACCACCGCCACCGCCCAAAAAACCGGACAATGCTAGATTCCACCGGGGCGACATGGGAATACGTTTGACACCTTCAAAGCCCCAGAAAAATGCACCTCCACCATCACCAGACGCACCAGAGTATATTGATTGCCCAAAGCTGAGAGTGTCAGAAACCGGCACACCTACAAACAAACGATGCAGTCCTTTTATCGTTGTTTTAGGTGACATTAGATAGTCAAAGTCACTTTCAACTTCCAACGCCATTACGGGTTGTGCTGAAATAACCGTCAAAAATGCGACTATCTTTAGAAGCCTTTTTTTCAAATAGTAGTTCATGTTAATCCTGCATTTTTCGTATAGTTTGGTGTGATAAGCCGTGCGTTTAATAGTGTGCATAGCTTTCAATACCCATGATCGAATTTCGCCTAGCAATAACTCCTATATTTTTAATGAGGGCCGCTTTAATAGCTTCGCGGCCGTTGCCAGTTGCATTGCAGGTGTTACCCCGTCGCAAGACATGTTGGCCCGGTCTTTGTTGTAAGTCCAGAGCCATTTTTTGCCCTGATCCTATGCCTAAGAGGGGACATGTTGCGCAATTCACTCTCCGATGTCTGGTGATCATAATCAGCTGGACCTTCATGAACTGCAAAACCAATAACTGTCATCATCCCACCCTTTTAAAGTGATCCGATCCCAAAGTTAGTTGTTCCATTGCAGATGATCACACAGGTTTGTGCCGGAATGCCTTTTCACGGCAAAATTGGTTTTTGGTAAAATTCGGGAGGATGCTTAATGCTAATCAAACTTCATTTGAAACCCATGATCAACATAAGCAAACAGCTGGAGTTAGCGCACAACAAATACGGACTGTGAGGCGTGTCGTGCCACCCGCGCTGCATTGGGGCCGATGAGGTAATCCTTCAACGACGGACCATGTGCTCCGACAATAATGCAATCCACCGATAATGCATTAGCGGTTTTGATGATCTGGTCATAGACAGTGCCAGTCACAACATGGATCTTGGTAGCCAATGCCTCAGGCACATTCGCCGCGACCCAAGACGCCAACTCGTCGTAAGCCGCTTTTTTGATTAATGCGCTGTGATTTGGCCCCATTGATGCGCTGACCATTGCCATCCCGTGGTCAGGTAAGATGTTGAGAATATGCAATGTGGCGCCTTCATATTGCGCCATAGTTAAGGCAGCCCGCGCGCTACTGATTGCGCCTTCCGGATCGTTGATGTCGACCGCGAGGAGGAGTGTTTTGAACATAGGCCTGTCCTTAAAATGCCGGTTGAGTGGCGCGGCGGCGCTGAATCAGAACGATGCCTAGCAACAAGATGAGTGCCGGGATAAAGAACAGCTCTTTCGGTGAGCGGTCGTTTTCGATCTGAACCTCGGTGATTTCAACAGGTGTGTCGTCGTAAAAATCATATTCGTTACCAAGGCTTTCAAAGAACGGCGTGCCCGGGAAAGGTTCATCCATTGCTAGCACGTCGCCATCTGGCAGAACTGCCAGCCCTTGGGCATCAAATGCGCGCATCGCGTCTCCGGCGACGGCAGGTAGGGTGATGGTGGTTGGTCGGATGTTTCCAGTGTCAAAGTCTGGCCCCGCAACGACGACTCGGATCTCTTTGCCGTTTTCAGCCCGCGCCATGAGCTCAAGGGCGGCGGGTCCAGTGGCGGTAGCATATTTTTCGCTGACCTGATCCAGGAAGAAATCCGGCCGGAATAGCATAAAGGCGATCAGCAACAGAACTATTGTTTCCCAGAGTTTGGATTTTGCAATGAAGTACCCCTGTGTTGCCGCTGCAAAGAGGAGCATTGCGATTAGGGAAATAAAGAAGACCAAAACAGCTTTTGCCAGCCCCACGTCAATCAACAACAGGTCAGTATTGAATATAAAGAGAAACGGTAGCAACGCGGTTCGGATGTCATAGCTGAATCCTTGAACACCCGTCTTGATCGGGTCTCCTCGAGAGATGGCCGCAGCTGCATAGGCTGCAAGGCCCACGGGAGGCGTGTCGTCAGCCAGGATACCGAAGTAGAACACGAAGAGGTGCACCGCAATCAGGGGGAAGATATAGCCTGCCTGCGCCCCGACTGACAGGATAACAGGGGCCATCAGAGATGAGACTACGATATAATTTGCCGTTGTTGGCAAGCCCATCCCAAGGATTAACGACATCACAGCGACAAGGATCAAAAGTATCCAGATATTGCCACCTGCAATGATCTCAACGACTTGACCGATGACCTGATGTGCGCCGGTCAGGCTGATCGTGCCGACGATTATGCCTGCGGCACCCGTCGCCACACCGATCCCGATCATGTTGCGCGCACCAAGGATCAGGCCCGCGACAAAGTCGTTCCAGCCTTGCACAGTTGCGCCGCCGAATCCTTCACCCCGAAAGAACGCCTTAAGCGGGCGGTGCGTGAGCGCTACAATGATCATAAAGACGGTGGCCCAGAAGGCGGACAGCGATGGGGACAGACGATCCAAACTGTCGGTACGGACCATAAGGTTCCAGACCAGAATGAAGATTGGCAGTGCAAAATAGGCCCCGCCTAAAAGTGTGGGGGTAAGGCGGGGGGCCTCAAGTGGGCCATCGGGATCGTCCATCGCAACATCGGGGTAACGGGCTGCAAAATAGACCAGCACCAAGTACAATAGGGCCACGATCGCAAGCCCGCCATAAACGCTTTCTTCCATAAAGCCATCAAGCACGCTGCGAATGCCAATCATCGCATAGGTGCAGAGCCCTAGGAACAGGAAACCAGACAGGAACAGGATTAGGATCAAGACCGGGCCAATGTGGCGGCCTGCCTTCTTTAGCCCCTGCATCTGCATTTTCAGAGCTTCAAGATGCACAATGTACAGCAGAGCTATGTAGCTGATGACAGCTGGCAAAAACGCGTGTTTGACGACATCAATATAGGGAATGTTGACATATTCGACCATCAAGAACGCAGCTGCCCCCATGACCGGCGGTGTCAGCTGGCCGTTGGTTGATGAGGCGACCTCAACCGCGCCTGCCTTTTCCGCCGGGAAGCCGATCCGTTTCATCAGCGGGATGGTGAAAGTGCCGGTCGTGACGGTGTTCGAGATCGAACTGCCTGAGATCATGCCAGTGAGCATTGAGGACAGGACTGACGCCTTAGCAGGCCCGCCGCGCAGCGCTCCCAATAGGGAAACAGCCACCTTGATAAACCAAGAACCACCGCCTGCGCGATCCAGCAATGCGCCAAACAGAACGAAGAGAAAGATCATCGTCGTGGATACGCCCAAAGCGACGCCAAAGACGCCCTCGGTTTGCATCCAATAATGTCCGAGTGCCTTTGATAACGACGCGCCGCCGTAATTGGTGATGTTGCGCGCCCATTCCGAATAGCCTCCGAAGAAGGCAAAGGCCACAAACGCTCCGGCAATGATCAGCAGTGGCAGTCCCAGCGAGCGGTAAACTGCAGTGAACAGAACGAACATTCCGATACAGGACATGACGATATCGGATGTGCTCCAAAGTCCGGGACGGTCGGCGATTTCGAACCGGAAAACGACAAGATACAGGCACGACGTTACGCCGAGGATAATCAGAAGCCAGTCATAGGCAGGAATGCGGTCTTTGGGTGAGGATTTGAACAGCGGGAAGGCCAGTGTCGCCAACATGACGGCGAATGCTAAATGCACAAAGCGTGCCTGGGCGACGATATTGGCAAAGATGTTTTGGCCTGTGGCCTGCGCCAAAATACCAGGGACCTTTGAAGCAATATACAACTGGAACAGGGACCAGGCGATGCAGGTGCCGATAATCAGTTTGGCCTGCCACATGGAGGATGGGTTGCGGGCACCGGTGTCGGCCTCGGCCACCATATCGTCGGCGATCCGTGCGTCCGTTTTTTGTGCCATCTTATCTCCCTCGTCCTATTTTCAAGACGTTTCTTTGCAAAGAGTTGGGCCGCCCACGAAACCAGGCGGCCCTATCGTAGCTTAGCAGACCTTAGTTGATTAGGCCGAGTTCTTTATAGGCACGTGCTGCACCATCATGAAGGGGGGCCGACAAGCCATCTTTGACCATTTGCGAAGGGTCAAGATTTGCAAATGCCGGGTGCAGGCCTTTGAAGTCGTCGATGTTTTCCATAACGGATTTGGCAACGATATAGACGGTTTCCTCTGGCACATTTGCCGAGGTCACAAAGGTTGCGCCCACACCAAAGGTTGTGGTTTCGCCATCGGTGCCCTTGTACATACCACCCGGAATGGTCGCCACGCGGTAGAACGGGTTGTCTGCAACTAATTTGTCAATCGGCGCACCTGTCACGCTGACCAGCTTGGCGTCGCATGTCGTGGTTGCCTCTTTGATCGCCGCTGCCGGGTGACCGATGGTGTAGATCATCGCGTCAATGTTTCCGTCGCACAATTGTTTGGCCATTTCCGAACCTTTGTACTCGGTCGCAAGTGCCAGATCGCCCATGCCGATGCCGAAAGCATCCATGACAACTTCCATCGTGGCGCGCTGGCCAGAGCCGGGATTGCCCACGTTGACACGCTTGCCAGCAAGCGCTTCAAAGCTGTCGATGCCGCTGTCGCCGCGAACGATCAGAGTGAAGGGTTCTGGGTGAACCGACATCACCGCGCGTAAATCTGGGAATGGGTTATCCGCAAATTTCGAAGTGCCGTTATAGGCGTGGTGCTGCCAGTCAGACTGGGCAACGCCGAACTCAAGCTCACCCGCCTTGATGGTATTGATGTTGTAGACAGAGCCGCCGGTGGACTCCACCGCGCAGCGGATGCCGTGCTCTTTGCGAGACTTGTTCACCAAACGGCAGATCGCGCCGCCAGTTGGATAATAAACACCGGTGACACCGCCGGTACCGATTGAGATAAATTCTTGAGCGACGGTTATCGACGCAGCGGTCATTACACCGATCAGAACGGCGCCGCCGATTTTTAGTTGCTTGAACATTATAGTGTCTCCCTTTTGAGCTATTCACTCGACCAGATATTCGCCGAGCACTTGGTTATTTGCCTCGACCCTTTGGATCGCAGCGGTGACATCCGCTTCAGACGTCGCGACAATCATCGCAAGCAGTGTTTCGATCAAAACGATCGTCACAGCGTATGAAGAGAAGAATTGCGGGCTTTCGGTTGGAACGATGAACCCATGGGTCGCATGCGCCAAGCCGGGGCAGGCCAATGCGTCAGTGATAAGAACAACATCCGCGCCTGCTTCGCGGGCCAGTTTAACCGCGCCAATGGCACGCCTTGCATATGGACTCATCGTAACGGCAAAGACAACGTCGCCCTTGCCAAGCTTCGCGATTTCGGAGCCCAAAGAGGCCCCCATGCGTCCGCCAATGCTCCAATTTGAGCCAAAGAACTGAGCAATATACGACATGTATTCGGTGAAGCCAGTTGAGGCGAGCGCGCCTAACAGCACAACCTGATTAGCCTTGCGCATGAGCGCCGCGGCTTGTTCCAGCTTGCGGTTGTCGGTACTGTTCTGGAAGCTCTCGATATTGGCAATACAAGCCTGACTTTGGCGCGCTAGCATCGATTGCCCGGAGGGTTTGCCCGACCGTAGACGTTCAGCCTTTTCCGAAAGCGACACCACTTTTTGCCCGACCGAGAGGCGCGAGATCTCACGCACGTTTTCAAAGTTATCATATCCAAGCGCGCGGGATAGGCGGGAATAGGTGGCAGGTGAAACCTTGCTCTCGGACGAGATGGCGCGGAGTGACCTGCTGGCGACATCCAACGGGTGGCTCAGCACGTAATCTGCAGCCTTTCGTAACTGCTCTGACAGCCCCGAGTATCGTTCTGCGACACGCTCTTCCAAAGTATGATCAGAAACCATTTCGCCTCCCTGAAACAAAGGGTCGCAATTGTTTCAAATATTGTCAATATATGAAATGTATGTTTTACTACCTCTCATGTGATCGCTCTAAGGACAAAGGGTTGCGATATGCTGCGCTTGCACACCCCCCCCACACCTTCGATAATGGCGGCGCCTAATGGTGCGCATCGGAGCAAAGAAACCCATCCTAACCTGCCGATTTCGCTGGATGAAATTCTTTGGGAAACACAGGCCTGCGCGGCGGCTGGCGCCCATGCGCTGCACCTTCACATCCGCGATGACGCAGGGCAGCACACACTGGATGCAGGCCGCTACCGCGAAACACTCCGGGAAATCGAGCGGATGCTTCCAGGTTTTCCTGTGCAGGTGACGACTGAGTCGGCGGGGATATTTGATGTCCAAGCACAGCTCGCATGCCTGCGCGCCCTTGAACCCAAAGCCGCGAGCATTTCGGTTCGGGAAATCGCGCGTGATGTAACATTGGCTCGCATGGTTTATGAACAATGCGCAGATGCGGGAACGCATGTGCAGCATATCTTGTACAATCTGGACGACTGGCATCAGTTGCGAGCCTGGCAGAATGACGGAACCATCCATCCGGGACAGGACGATGTGATTTTAGTGCTCGGAAAATATGCCCCGCCCCGCAACGCGACGCAGTGCGATCTGACCGTTTTTTCCTCAGTGTTCGATCAAGCCTGTGGTCGGGTTATGGTCTGCGCCTTTGGCCCGGCCGAACATCAAGTTCTATGCGCCGCAGCGGCGATGGGGGCTGATCTGCGCATAGGTTTTGAAAACAACATCCATGGTGAGGATGGAACGTTGGCCGCCAGCAACGCTACACAAATAGCAAGACTGGTTGCCGCGCTTTCTTCTTTCAGCGCTAAAGGAGTTTCCGCGTGATGTCCCACGTTTTTCCTCGCAACTCGATGTTCCCGCCATGTCAGGTGTCGCATGGCGATGGTGTTCATTTGTATGACACCAATGGCAAAGCCTATTTGAACTTTGGCGATGCTGCGGTGTCATGTCTTGGCCATGGCGATCCGCATGTCACCCAAGCGGTTAAAAAGCAGGTAGATCAAGTCGCCTTTGCGCATACAGGGTTCTTCACATCCGAACCAGCAGAACGGCTGGCTGACAAGCTTATTTCGCTCGCACCGGGGGAACTTGACCGCGTGTATTTCGTATCCGGCGGATCCGAAGCAATGGAGGCTGCGCTGAAACTTGCGCGGCAGTATTTCCTTGAGATTAGTGAACCTGAGCGGAAGCGGATTGTGGCACGCCGTCAAAGCTATCACGGCAATACTCTGGGCGCGTTGGCCACTGGTGGTAACGAATGGCGCAGGGCACAATTTGCGCCAATCCTGATTGATGTTACCCATGTGTCGCCTTGCTACGCTTATCGTGGCAAATCAGAGGGTGAAACAGATGCGGCCTATGTCGACCGGCTCATTGACGAGTTGGACGCAGAATTTCAGGCACTTGGCCCGGAAACGGTGATGGCTTTTGTTGCGGAGCCGGTGGTGGGAGCAACACTTGGGGCAGTTGGGCCGGTCGGAGACTATTTTTCCCGTGTGCGCGCATTGTGTGATCAATACGGCATTCTTCTGATCTTGGACGAAGTCATGTGCGGCATGGGACGAACCGGAACCTTGTTTGCCTGTGAACAGTTCAATGTTGCGCCCGATATCTGTGCCATCGCCAAGGGGCTGGGCGGGGGATATCAACCCATCGGCGCCACGCTCTGCACCAAGAACATCCATGACGCGGTACTGGCAGGATCAGGGTTCTTTCAACACGGGCATACTTATCTGGGTCATCCGGTTGCCTGCGCAGCGGGGTTGGCCGTACTGGAACGACTGGTCGACGACCAGGTGTTAAAGCGCGTGACACCGGCAGGATCGCATCTGCGCCAAAGGCTCCGCGACAAACTGGGGCAACATCCCCATGTGGGCGATATCCGAGGTGTTGGGCTGTTCTGCGGTGTGGAATTGGTTGCGGACCGAGAAACAAAGACGCCTCTGCCCCCGGATGCGAAAATTGCTGCGAAAGTCAAATCCGCAGCTTTTTCCGAGGGGCTCCTTTGCTATCCGATGGGAGGGACAATTGATGGAAAACGAGGCGATCACATCCTGCTGGCTCCTCCGTTTGTTGTGGAAGACCTGCAATTGGATGCATGCGTAAATAAGCTGCAAATCGCTATCGATAGATCATTGTCGTAGACACAACATATGTCTTGTGAGAGCAAAGAGAGGTGGTCTAATATCATGTCCGTCGTCATATAAAGTTGGACGTCAGAGCGGCTTGAGCATTGGAGGCTCTGGCTCGTTTGTGTGATTGATTATGCGGCTTGTTTTTGATGTTGCAAGCGGCGTTGTCGGATTGTCTGTTTCTTGATCTTTTCCCTTTCTCTTAGAATGGCTTTGTCCCGGCTGAAGTAAACGTCAGCAGGTGTGACGTTGCTCAGGCTCTCGTGGTATCGTTCGTGGTTGTAGTAATCGACGAAGGCCTCGATCTGATGTTCGAGATCGTCGGGTAGGTAATAGTTTTCCAACAGAACACGGTTCTTCATAGTCTGATGCCAGCGTTCGATTTTGCCTTGGGTCTGCGGGTGGAAGGGTGCGCCACGAACATGTGTCATGTTTTGACCTTCCAGCCATTCTGCCAGATCGCCCGAGATGTCACAGGATCCGTTGTCACTGAGCAGACGTGGCATGTGGCGAACGACGGCTTGGCCGCAACCAGACGCCGTCAGCGCCAGTTCGATCGTATCGGTCACGTCCTCAGCGCGCATGTTCGTGCAGAGTTTCCACGCGATGATGTAGCGGCTGTATCCTCGGCCTGGGTAGGCTCCGATTGCGAGGCCCATGCGGCGTCCAGGACGAATTCACCCTAGCAGCAACCGCCCAAAACCTTCGGAAACTAGCGAAACTAAAGCCGATGGGGTCAGCCGTCGGATGACAAGGTGGTCGACCTACGGACGTCCGAAATAAATCAATGCGATAGCCCGATTCAAAACGCCAAAACCAACGGGTTTTTCAACACAATCGGTTCACCCTGTCGATGGTCCAACGCATGCTGCGCCAGACATCAAGGACTGCTATGGGCTGGCAATGTTCTGATTTGAAGGGGGTGGTTTGAACCACGTGAATGGTTCAAACCACCCCTTTTTTTGTGAAAAATTCGGTCTATTAGTGAACATTATGCGAACATTTCTGTGTCAGCTTAGTGTCACAACCAGACACAAAGCGCCTGAAAATCAACGAAAATCAACGAAAACAGACGCTTAGGCATTTGATGCATATTTGCGAAAAAAGTGCTTGTTATTCAGTGCTTTGCCGCATATCCACACCAGCGGAGACGTGGCCGAGTGGTCGAAGGCGCTCCCCTGCTAAGGGAGTAACGGGCAACCGTTCGAGGGTTCGAATCCCTTCGTCTCCGCCATTATCTTCTTTTGG
>Ga0209119_1005117_pt1 | contig 10479 bp, 6 predicted proteins | sample COG_03_FD_184747 | JGI IMG/M metagenome (GOLD analysis project Ga0209119, IMG submission 184747) | Pelagic Microbial community sample from North Sea - COGITO 998_met_03 (SPAdes) (version 2) | ecosystem: Environmental > Aquatic > Marine > Neritic zone/Coastal water | place: Helgoland, sampling... | reverse complement strand
AAAAACTTTTACACCTTCTTCTTTACCTTCTTTTATTAATATGTCTTTATATACCTTACCTATAGTTCCAGTACCTATAGAGCTAAAAACGCTTTCAGCACCTGCTAAGCCTAGACCTTTTATAATATTTTCTGCTTCAGATTGTCCTACATTTTTTTCTCTTTGTTCTTTTATTTCTGGACCAGCAAAAGCTATTGTACTACCAGCAGCTAGTTTACCTGTGCTAACAGCAGCACCTCCAATCATAATAGACATACTTACTGGTGCACTTTCAGCTAAACCGCTAGCTAATTGCTTAAAACCATCTACATAATTACCCTCTTCGAAGTTTTTGTAGATACCTTGGTGATCATAGTTGGCTTTATTGTATATGTCTTGTGATTCTTGAAGTTTAGCGCTTTCTGCTTCATAAAACTCTAACACAGGGTTTTCTAATCCAGTTTTTTCTTTAAATTTTTCAGAACTAGCTTCTATGTCTAACCCGGTGGCATTTGCTAACAAGTTTTGAGGTAAAGCAAATATATCATATATAGTTTCTGGAACAGAAGCTATCATTTCACCTAAAGTTGTACTTCCTTTTTTAAAGTCAATTAAAAGTTTTTCGCCAAAAGACATTGTAGCTATTTCTCTTTTTCTATCTAGCTCTTCATCTGTATCAAACTTATAATATATACCTTCTTTTTCATCTTCTTTTTTAACCTCTTCAACTTCTGGTGATACCGAAAAACCATCTTCCAATGTTAATTCCGTAGGCTCTGGTGCTGGTTGTGGTCCTACCGACGGAGCACTTGCACCCACTGCACCGTCTTTTGTCTTTACTTTACCAAGATCCACTTCCTCTAAAACCTCAGTTTCAACTACCTCTTCAGTAGCTGGCTGGTTAATTTTTTTCCACTCTATTACTTTAGCTTTAATCTCATCTACAGATAAACCTTGATCTTGTAGTGAAGCTACGTAAGTTTCTAATTCGTTCATTTAACTTAATTTAATTCGTTATCTTTCAAAAATTTCTGAGCTTTAGCTCTCTTAGCTTCAGCTAAATCAAACACCGCAGCGTCTGCCTGAACCGTAGGTAATTGGTTCGTAGTAAATTGTTTCAGATAATTATTCATAAAGTATTCTTTATATTTCTTTTCAAATAAAACTTTTTTATCTTGCATAAGTGGCAAGTCTTCTGTGTAACTCCAAGAGCTATCTCCTGCGTTAGCGTTCTGAGCCATCTGATCGTCCTCTTCAACACTTGTACCTTTAGATATATAAACGTTCCAAGCTGCAACTGCGTCTTGCTCAGAGCTCAGTAAACCAGCAACCTCGGCGTTTACAAAAGGACTTACTTTTTTTTCGATTTTATCTAAATCGTATTTAAGCATATTCCTACCTTTTCCATTTCCGATGTCTACGATCTCATAATCAGGAGTTCCATCAGGATTTATAATCACATATTCTTCAGTTATTTTAGCTCCAGCCGAAAGCTCTCCATTTTCACCAACCATATCAGGAGAGAATACACCGACTTCAGTTAATAGCCTTAGCATGTCTTTATTGATATCTGGCGTAGGCGCTACAAGTGAAGTGTTAGATTCAACTAAAGAATTTAAAGCGGTGTTGTTTATAACCAGCGGCTCTTCAAAAGCAGGGCCAATAAAGACTATCTGCTGAGCACCGCCTGGTAGCAAATCTAAATAAACGTTATAACCATCAGACTTAGAGAATCCTGGCTTAGCTGTCATGACGCTGTTTGCAGCTGTGTACTTAAAATTGTTATTAGGATCAAAATTTGGATCATCTGTAACGCTTAGCTCCGCTAGAAGTGAGGATAAGAAGTCTAAGGATAGTTGTGGCGCTTCCTGTAGGTGCTTGATCTCAGCTAATTCAAGAGCGCAAGTTTCATCTTGACATCTATTAGAGTCTATCGCTAGTTTTAGTTTAGCGTAAATTCTACCAGTGTTTCTATAAGCGTTGTCTAACAGCTGAAAATTATAATCACTAGTGCTTGATGTAAAACCTTGACTATAAGCTATAGCATCACTTTCGTTGAACTGCTGTAAAAAAAGGTTTTTATTTAAGTTGTTTTCCATTTTGTTTTTTTAATTATCCTAACATTCCTCCACCAATCGAAGCCATTGATCCAAACATACCTGTTATAGCACCTGTTTGATCTGCTTTTGCTTGAGCTCTGTCTTGTTCAGCACCCATCATTTCTGCGTAAGTTCGATCAATAGCACCTTGTTCTCTAGTTTCTTTAGCTCCAAACTGAAACTGTTTTCCAGCAGCTTGCGCCGCTTGCTCTCTAGCACCTTCAGACATCATAACACCTTGCATTCTTCTTCCTTCTGCTAGCTTCTGCTGCTCTAATTGCATTTGACCTTGGGCTCTTTTATCTTCGTTAGATTTTTCTTGCTGTTCTATGTTAGCTGCAACACCTTTTTTACTTCTTAACGCAGCGTTGGCTAAAGCGGTTGCGCCACCAGCACCAGCGCCAGTAGCTCTCATAGTGTCTAAAGTAGCCGCTAAAGCTAAGTCACTTTCTTCCATCTGTATCTCAGCCGCTTGAGTAGCAACGCCTAAATTAGCGAATGGATTTGACATCGTGCTAGATAAGTCTTCAGCAAAACCCGCTAAACTCTTGACGCCTTCGTAAGGGTTTATAACTTCTTGCCTATGATTTTCTAGATGACTTAGTTTTTTTTGTAAACGTAACTTATTGGCTGCCGCCGCCGCCGCGGCTCTTTTAGCTGAACTAGCCCCAATTAATCCACCGATTAACGAAGATCCCATCCCTATAACTGCTCCTGCTCCTATTGGCATATCTTTATATTTTTAATTTTATAATTCATTTAATATCCGTTTGAAAAAGTGTAATTAGAAGATACTGCAAATATCTCTTTATATCCACCTAAATTTGTAACAGTGTCTGTTGAAATTGTTACGTTAGTGTAGAAACCTTTTAAACCAGACATTTTATCACCAAAAATAATTTCACCGTCAAAAGCTTGAGATGAGTTAACTATGTTGGCTACATATTTATTTTCTTTTCTATCAAACCCCGCTCTATTTATAGGAGGAGTTAAAGCTGCTGGGTACTCATTACCAAAATTGTCGTAAGCTCCTTGAACGTAACTATATATTGAGTTAGATGTATCAAAAGCAAAACCAGGTTCACCCGAAAAAGGACCAGTGTAACCAGGTATAAAACCAGTGGCGTCTGAAACTATAGAATTAACTTCCCAACCGCTAGTTCCTTCGTAACTTATAGTACTAAAAACTTTTTCATTACTAACCTGAGGGTTAAACACAAAAGATATAGAAGAATTATAAGCAACTCCGTAAAACAAGTTGTAATTAACACTTTGCTCGTGCTGCTTGTAAAGCTTACTATCTTTAGCTGTGTAGTAATTATTAGCTAAGCTAAATATTTGACTTGGCTCGTAAGTATAGAAACTAACCCACCCTTTAACTTTTTCGTCAAATGTCAATGTTTTATATGTAATATTTGGATCTGAAGGTTGCAGTGATAAAACATACTCTTTTGAGTATATATCCCATCCACCAATCATTTTTCCTTTTCCAAAAACAGGTGAATCTACAGAAGATATAGTATCTCTAAAAAACGCCTTCATTCCAGCGTCTGATATTTGAATTAAACTTCCGTTGCCTCCTAAGCGCATTACAACATTATGAATTGGATCTACAAAGTATTTATTAAAACCATATATAGCAAAACTTTCTGGGTGAGTACCTATTCCGTGCTCACCTCCATAAGGTTGTATGGTTCCAATAACTAAGTTTGAATTAGTTACTGCTCCACCGCCTTCAGCAGAGTATATAGCATCTTTATCTATCAATGCTCTTGATACTTTTCCTTCTTGAAAAACAACAAGATTAGTGTCTTCAGCGTAAAGTAATTGTATTGATCCATTGGCCGGATCAACGCTTTTAGTTATTTCATCAGCAACACTAAACACGTTAGTTTGGTTTGTAGCTGTTCTAGAATTAAATATACCAGAGTATATTAATCCATTAAATTTTATAGAAGATCTAGGTTCATCTTCAACTATGTAAGCTCTAGCGCCGTAATCTGTTGAAGTATTATTATAACCTGCTCTTATTCTACTTTCTTCTATATACCAGGTTTTAGTATCTTGTGTGATTTGTTGGTCGTAACCTCCAATAGCTTGAGGTATTCCAAAAGAGCCATTCCAAATCTTTCCTCCTAGGAATCCTGCTACAGTTGCTCTTTCTTGGTTTTTAAGCAAGAAGCTATTAAAGTATTTAACCTCTATTGTTGCTGCCATTTATTTATATTATCACTTAATTTGTTTTTTAATTACAATTAATTAGTAGGGTTGTACTATAGTAGCAACGGCTGTTGTTGGTACTGGAGTTGACGGGAAATTTGTTGAAGCTACTGTTAAAACGAAGGTGTAATCGCCATTACCTAAAGGGGTTGATGATGATATGCTCGTTTGGTCGGGTACGCCCTGCGTAGCTGTTGATAGATTATAAGTAGTAGTGCTTGGAGAAGGGCCAGTAATAACTAAAGTATAACTTGCAAGAAATGAAACCGCACCTGATCCCGTTGTATTTCCTCTAACTTGAAATGGAACATTACCTACAGGTGCATTAGCAACTGTAAAACTGCCACTATAAGTGACACTTCTATTACCACCACCACCTGGAGAATTAGTTAAAACTAAAGTGCTTATGTTACTTCCAAAAGTAACTGATGGTGTGTAAACGTATGTAACGTTAAAGCTACAAGTATCTTGTAAGCCGCCTCCATCGGTTAATATAACTTCTATAGGGTAAGTTCCTTCAGGAGTTCCACCTGGTCCCGATGTAGCTTTTAAGACTCCAAAGTCTTGAAGTATTCCACCACTGTTATTGTTGCCTATGCTAAATAATAGCGTGTTTGTTCCAGATCCTAAACTCCACGTAAGATCTCTTTGATTTAATGAATCAGTAAAACTTCCATTATTTCCAGTGAAACTGAATATAGCAGGTAGTTTGTTAGTTATAGTTATATCTCCAGGACATGTTGCTATAACAGGCGCTACATTATCAAGATCTACATCTAGCAATTCAGTTAAAGAAGATACAGCGCTTGGGTGACCAAACTCTATTTGAAAAGTAAGGTCGTTATTACCAGTGTCAACTACTAATTCACTATCGTCTATAACTACTAGATTAAAACTTCCATTTCCGTTAGAAGGAGCAGCGAATCTTGACATATATGGGTTTCCTGCACGGTTGGTTGTATTTGCTGGATTACCTCTTTCGTAAACGCTTAGTATAGTAGCTGTTGTTGAAGCAGGCGGAGTAATCGAAGTTCCATTAAGTAAAACAGGTTCAAAGCTATTAACTACAACGCCAGAAAGCGCATCTCCTGTATTAGTAGCTTCTGTTAGTAAAGGATTCCAACCATCTACACGGTCATATATTAAAGCTCCAGGGTCTGCAGCTATAGCTGTATTTAATTCGCTAATAAGACCAGTTGTTGAAGTCTCCCAAAATATGTCTAGTAAAGATTTTTGAGCTTCTACCTCGTATATATTTAAAGCACCTCCTTGATTTGGATAGTTTTCAGGAATTAAAACACCTGCTTGTTTTGTAGTACTTATCTTTGCTATAAGTGGATCTGATTGTTGATTGTAGAAATATACTCTTCCACCAAATCTATGTACGTTAATACTGTTATTAGCAACAGTGTCCTGAGGAGCGTTTGATAAAGTAATTGAAACAATTGCGGTGGCGGGCAGTGGCGTAGTAAACGGCACTATACTAGTAATGTTAGTATCTTTTGTTCCGTAGTTTATACCTCTTATTTCATCACCGACTTTTAAACCTTGTATTAGAGCTGTTATAGCGGCTTGCTCTCCTGCTGGGTACGTGTTTACTGCTTTTAACCTTATCGTGTTAGTTGTGGTAGCTGCAACATCCAAGACCTCTAACGTTCCAAGATAAGACCCAGGGTCTGGTGGTAAATCAAAAAGATCATCTACCGTTCCAATAGCCGATGCTATGTCACCTATTCTTTCTGGAAAAAACTGTAAGTTACCAAAGAAAGGGCTAGAAGCGGTTGTGTCACACGTTACTCTAGGCCAAAGCTTCACGCTACTTCTAAATTGCTTTTGAGTAGGGCCAAGCTCGTTTAAGTCTCTAGGTATTTTATTTATATTGTCACCAAATAAAGATATGTGTGATGTTTCAAATACTTCTTTTTCAGCGTCATCAGGATATGCTTTCATTATTGGAGCAACATAAGCGTTGTAATAATCCTGCTCTTGTTGCTTAACTACTATTTTAAAAGCATGCCAACCTAGAGGATTATAACTAGAAGAGGTTTGATCCCCATTATAAAGACCTGGACTACCTAAATAATTAGATGGTATTAAGTTGTTAAAGGTTACTTTTAAAGAATCACCATCAAAACGATCTGGATTATTAAGTTGTTCTGAAGCATCTCTAAACTCACTATATATTGTTGATGACAAGTAAGACGGTAAGTTATTGAATTCAGACTCAGATAATATAACTGTTGATTGTCTTCCGAATCTATCAGCTAGTACAACACCTACATCATAGTTTCTATTTTGCTTTAAATTAGCGTTTGGAAATTCTATCTTACTAGTACCTAAATTAGCTATACTTGTTCCAAAGCTGAACTTTTCAGTAGCAGCAATATTATAGTCTAGAAAGTTAGGTGGGGTGTGCTTGTCTTGATAGTTAGCATAAACAACTCTATTGCTTATTATTTCCTGAGATTGAGCTCTTACTGGCACCTTGTCGTATACTCTAGTGTTTTCGCTTTCTGGTAAAGTCTTATAAGGAGACTTAGACCCATATTCGTATTGGAAATAAATATCATTACCTGAAAAATTACCTTCAACAGGTATAGAATCTACAACTTTTATCGCTATTGCGTTAGATTCTTTGTAAAGTATGTCTATTTCTTTAATTTTAAGACTACTTTGAATTGTGCCTTGTGTATAAGGAAGTGGAATATTTAGGTTTATTTGGTTTACTTTATTTTCCATAAAAGCAACTTCTGTACTTTGGTAAGCTTTCTTTTCATCACTTATTTCTACATCATTAGCTGACAAGCTGAAAGGTGTTAAAAAATAACCATCTTGCTTTGGTATAAAACAAGGCTGTGTAAAAGGAGCTATTAAAGAATATTCTCCGTCATCGAATAAAAACCTGTAAGAAAATCTTACAAACTTATCTTCTAAATAATCAATATTAGCAGTTTCTGCAAAGTTAGAGTCATAGTATGGATTTGGTATAGCTAAAAGAACTTGATCTCCATTTACAACTCCAGAAGCAATGTCTGTTTCGATTTCTACACCTGCGTTACTTGTGTCCTTGTCTATAGCGATTACCTTAGCTCCAGTATCTACAAAGTTTCCAGATATGTTTCTTATGTATACATTAAAACCTATAGCGTTAGGAACATTTCCAACCACGCTAACATACCCTTTATAGTCAGTTAAAGAAAACTGAGTAGCAGACAGGGGGACAACAGGAACCGTGCCTTCACTTGTTGGTGGTAGGTATTCTGATATAGCGTCTCTCATTGATGTTTCAGGAGAGGAAAAAATAAGAGCTTGTGATATAGCGACAGTTACACTTTGACTTAACGTTACGGTTAAAGTGGGAACATCTATACCTATAATAAAAGTATTATAAGGAACTCCATCTCCACCGCTTATTAAAACATCTCCGATACTTAAATCAGTAACACTAGCACAAACTAATGTCGTTGAATTAGTTGAAGCCGCTGTAGCTGTAGTGCTTAAAACCTGCGCACCAGTTACTTGACTACCTTGATACAATTCTATTGTTTGATAAGGGTAATATTTAGCAACTGATATTTGATCTTCAATTGTATAATAACCTGTTTGATAATTTATATTTACCTTTCTAGGTTGGTTTCTATTGTCTGTAAAAAACAATAAATCTTCAAGAAGATTTGCTACTACAGGGCTTAATGTTGAAAAATTTAACCAATTACCTTCTACTATTATTTTAGCACTGGTAGTGGCTTCGTTGACGTTCCATGATACGATAGCACTATAACTAAGCTCTTCATAATCTGAACCTACATTGTTAGCTAAAAAAGCAAAAACAGTGTTAGAAAATTCATCATCAAATACACCTACAACTTGAATACCTGTTTGACCCGTAATAGTGTTAAAGTCTATAACCTCTAAATTACCTCTAACAGTTTGAGCTGTACCAACATCTTCACCGTCTGAATTATTGACCGTTATGTTGACACCATTTCTATATTCTCCATTAGGTATTAATCTATTGTCGAGATCTTTATTCATCTTCGACTTTAGAAAACTATTTTTTACTTTAGCCATTTAATTTTAGTGTTTAATCCATTTAGACTTACCTCTCATTACTTGAGTAATTTCCTCAGTCTTAATGTTAGATAATCTTATTTTTGCATTTCTTAATTTAGCAGATCTTTCTCTTCTAAGTCTTTGAACTACGTACTCCGGTTGATTAGCACGTGTAGATATCACAGCGTGTAATATGTGTGCGTATAAAGCCTCTTCTGCCATTTTAGGTATTCTAGTATCTGTGTCATACGCTAAGCCGTCAGAGATATACTCTAGCACGATTAGACGATTAACTAGATGACTAGAAAAAGACATTTTGCCTTCTCGTTCGTTTAGATTAAAATAACCGTTCATATTAGCGTACTGAGGATCTATACCGTATAGTTGGCCAAAGTTTTGGTAATTAATCCACTCACCGTTTTGATTCCAATTTAAGGAAAAATCATTTACACCTGTTAAGTTGTTGTTTAGTAAATCGCCATTACTATTACTATGCCATCTCTCTTGAGTGATAGATGTACCCTCAATGTCCGATCCAAAGTTATCTTGAGTAGGAACTCCAGCACTATCTTGTATTTGAGTATAGTAAGGACTTGTGGTTAAATTGTTTGTAGGATAAATAGGATGTAAAACACCGTTTTGATCTACCCAAGAGCATTTAACGTAATTAACATAGTCTTGAGGTAAAGCTAAGGTTAAACTAGCTGGGATAGTTAGTTCAGCTGATTTAATACTCTTCAATGTATCATAACTAAACTCTTGTAAACCTCTTTTAGCAAAGAACAATATATCTGATTTCTTAGCTTTTTGAATTAACTTGCCTTCACCTACATAACCAACCATAAAGTTGTTTATAGCATCATGTAAAGTTATATAAGAATAACCTCCATAGTTATCTTCAACTACTTGACCGTAGGCTTTTTCAGCTTCTGTACTTCCATAAAGTCCACCATCTAATTTTTTTAATTGAACAACTATATATAGACCAGTCGCTGGAGCTACAGGAAACGTGATAGAGTTATCTACAACTGTAAAAGTTGTTATATACTCAGAGTATGAACCAGGTAGACCAGTTGAACTAGTGTATAGTTTAAAGTTATTTAAAGCGTAGTTAATATTATTAGGATCGAAGCTACCTAAAATTAAGCTTGTATCAAATGTAGTTTTAAAAGCTACTGTAGCATTATCACCTCTAAAGCCTTGAGCTCCTTGATAATATTGTTGATTTGTTTCAGTTATTAAACTCATTTATTAGCTTTTTTCGTTAATTTCCATTTGTTGAGCTTCTTGTGAAGCTGCTTGAATTATTGTTGGATCGTTTATAACTATTCCAAAATACTTTAATATATCTAGTATTAATAGAGTTTGCTCTGACCCGTCTAGTTGAAAGTCAGTAGATCCATTTGGATTGTAAACATATTGACCTAATCCTCCGACTGTAAAACCCCAGTTAGGAGGCGTAGGAGTTACTAGTGCATTTACTGTTACAGTGTTTGGGGTTGGGGTTACTTTTAATAATAAGCTACCAGCTGTGTTTGTAGTGAAGAATAAAGGATTTTTATTATCTGGAGCTGTAAGTTTTGATCTTGAAATCTTATTAAAATCTGATTTACTAACCAGCTGTGTTATAGAAGCTAAGCTAGGATTAACGCTAGTGTAGTTAGATACAACTTCCCCTATTTTATACAATACATCAGTTGCAGGAGTTGTTTGTGAAAAACCACCTGTAACTGCGCTATATGTGAAAGGTACTTCCTCTTCAAAAGGATGTAGTTTATATGAAATATCTTTAAACATATCAAAAAACTCAGTGTCGTTTTGAGAGTTAGTTTGGTTTTTGCGGAATTGCTGATTACCGTCCGGAAAGTAAGATTCAAATATTTGAAATTGAACTTGCTCTGCAATACTGTTAAACTCAGCAGGTGTTACATAACCTCTTTGCTCTTTGTTTAGTATGAACAAGACTGTTTTATATACTTTGTCTACGCTTACCGCCATTTGTTATTTTTTTAATTATAGTAATTAGGCCACTTTGAAAGTGACCTAGCTACTATAGTATTACTTGTTTTTATAGTTTTTTATCTATAGACTTATAGATTTCTACACCTTCGTCAGTTTTTAAATAAGC
>Ga0209119_1005111_pt1 | contig 10484 bp, 10 predicted proteins | sample COG_03_FD_184747 | JGI IMG/M metagenome (GOLD analysis project Ga0209119, IMG submission 184747) | Pelagic Microbial community sample from North Sea - COGITO 998_met_03 (SPAdes) (version 2) | ecosystem: Environmental > Aquatic > Marine > Neritic zone/Coastal water | place: Helgoland, sampling... | reverse complement strand
TGAGATTGTTGATTTGGTCGACAAGTTTGATATGAAGATCACCGTTAGTGGCGGTGGTAACTTCGGTCAAGCTGGTGCGATTCGTCACGGCATTGCTCGTGCTCTGTTGGAATACGATGAGAATCTTCGTAGCCCACTGCGCAAAGCAGGCTTCCTGACTCGCGATGCTCGACAGGTTGAACGTAAGAAAGTGGGTCTGCGTAAAGCACGTAAGCGTCCACAGTTCTCCAAGCGTTAATAGCGCGTTGGAAACGACTAAACCCGACTTCTCAGTCGGGTTTTTTTTGCCTTTAAAAACAGCCAGTTAAGCTATTATTAGACAGTCCTCGGGTTGCGTAAAATATGCCATTCCGTTACAATTCAGCGCCTTTTTTAATTGCCCGCGAATCCGCGTGTTTTAACATCCAATTTTGCTGTTTAGGGAGAACGTCATGACTAGTGACGGTGTCAACCATAGTCGCCGCCGATTTCTGACTGGTGCTACCGCTGTTGTAGGTGGAGCCGGTGTAGTAGGTGCGGCAGTACCTTTTGTATCATCCTGGCAACCCAGCGCCAAAGCTAAAGCTGCTGGTGCTCCGGTTAAAGTAAATATTTCCAAGCTTGAGTCTGGCGGCCGTCTGGTTGTTGAATGGCGTGGCAAGCCGGTTTATATCGTGCGCCGCACCCCTGAGGCTCTGGCTGCTATTGACGCTATAGATACCAGCATCCTTAGAGACGCTGACTCGCAGAGTGCCTCGCAACCTGGTTACGTCGCTGGTTCAGCGCGAACACTAGCCGGCAAGGAAGAGTTTTTGATTCTGGTCGGTCTCTGTACGCACCTCGGCTGTGCACCGATGTATCGCCCAGATGTGGGTGCCAAGGATCTCGGTGGAGACTCCTGGCTCGGTGGTTTCTTCTGCCCCTGTCACGGTTCTAAGTTCGATCTCTCTGGTCGCGTTTTTGCTGGCGTACCTGCGCCAACTAACCTTGAAATTCCGCCTCATGTTTATGAGTCGGACGACATTATTATTATCGGTATAGATTCGGAGATCGCATAATGAGTAAATTTGCTGCTTTTGCCGAGTGGTTTGATTCACGTATGCCAACACTCAAGCGTGAGTGGAATCGGCATATGGCTGAGTATTACGCACCAAAGAATTTTAACTGGTGGTATTACTTCGGTGTTTTATCAATGGTTGTGCTGGTTATTCAGCTGGTCACTGGTATCTGGTTGCTGATGAGCTACCAGGGTTCTGCAGAGCAGGCCTTTGCCTCTGTAGAGTACATAATGCGCGATGTGGATATGGGCTGGATTATCCGTTATGCCCACTCGACTGGTGCCTCGGCGTTCTTTATCGTCGTCTATATGCATATGTTCCGCGGGCTGATCTACGGCTCCTATAAAGCCCCTCGCGAACTGGTGTGGATTTTCGGTATGACCATTTATGTGGCACTGATGGCTGAGGCTTTCCTCGGTTATGTACTGCCTTGGGGTCAGATGTCCTACTGGGGTGCGCAGGTGATTATCTCGCTGTTTGGCGCTATTCCGGTGATTGGTGAAGATGTTGTGCAGTGGATTCGCGGTGACTACCTGATCTCTGGTATTACCCTCAATCGCTTTATGTCGCTACACGTTGTCGCCATGCCGATCATTCTGATCGCGCTGGTAGTGATGCATATTATTGCCCTTCATGACGTGGGTTCAAACAACCCGGACGGCGTAAGCATCAAGAAGTACAAAGATGATAAAGGCAATCCAGTCGATGGCATTCCTTTCTACCCATACTTTGTTATTCACGATCTGGTGCCGATTGTAGTATTCCTGTTTGTCTTCTGCGCCATACTGTTCTTTGCCCCAGAAATGGGTGGATTCTTCCTCGAGCACGCAAACTTTGAGATTGCCAACTCGCTGAAGACCCCTGAGCATATCGCCCCGGTCTGGTACTTCACACCTTACTATTCGATGCTGCGTGCGGTTCCTGACAAGCTCGGTGGCTTTATCACTATGGCTGCTGCAATTGCCATTTTGTATGTATTGCCATGGTTGGATCGCAGCCCGGTTCGCTCAATGCGTTACAAGGGTAACTTTAGTCGAGCAGCTATTTTGGTATTTGCTGCCTGCTTTATTATTCTCGGTTATCTGGGTGTTAAAGCACCTACAGCTGCGCGAACAGTTTTGGCGCAGATCTGTACAGTTCTGTACTTTAGCTACTTTATCGGTATCTATTTCTGGACTCGTATTGAAAAAACCAAGCCTGAGCCCGACCGTATCACGATGGATGGTGGGATGGGTGTCTGGAAATCTCTGGGCGGACTGTTGCTGGTAATCTTAATGGTTGTCCTGCCGCTGAAAGCGGTAGGTGCTGAGAGTGGCAAGTCTTGCGGTGCGATTGACTGTGATCCCTTTGAAGCTGATTTAACCAACCACGCGTCGTTGCAAAATGGCGCCAAACTGGCGGTTAACTACTGCATGGGTTGTCACTCGTTCAAGTACTCCCGCTGGGGACGTGTTGCCAGTGATACTGGTATCCCCAATCAGATGATGCTCGACAATATGATTTTCACCGGTCAGAAGATCGGCGACCTGATGGAAATCTCAATGTCTGAAGATGGCGCCAAAGATTGGTTTGGCGCTGTACCTCCAGATTTGACGTTGGTAGCGCGTTCGCGTTCGCCGGAGTGGGTCTATACTTACCTGCGTAACTTCTATGCTGATCCAAGTCGCCCTCTGGGAGTCAACAATAGAGTATTTAAAGATGTGGGTATGCCCCACGCGCTGCTGGACTTACAGGGTTTGCCTGAATGTGCTCCAGGACCTGTACTGGCTTCCAATGGTGGTATTAAGCGCGATCGCCTGACTGGTGCGGATATTCTCGATGATCCCTGCGGTCGTTTTGAAATCCCGCAAGCCGGCAAGATGTCCGTCGAAGAGTATGATGCTGCAATGTATGATCTGGTGAATTTCCTCGCCTATATTGCAGAGCCAATGGCTGAAGAGCGCAAGCATATCGGCCGCATGGTATTGTTATTTTTGTTACTGCTGTTAGTCTTTGTTGTCCTGCTGAACCGAGAGTATTGGAAAGGCATTCACTAAGATTAAAAAAGTTTTATTCAGGACAGACCATATAAAGGCATGGATTGTCTATTTGGGGTAGCAATAAGCTACCCCCTACTTACTATTAAAAATGAGAGGTTGATGTGCGACGATCGTCGATGACATTATTTTCCGACCCTACATGCCAGTACAGCCATAGAGTGCGTATTGTATTAGCTGAAAAAGACGTTACGGTTGAGATTGAAGATATTGAACCTAGCGCCATTACAGAAGAGATTCTTGAAGCGAATCCCTACGGCACATTGCCGACTTTAGTTGATCGCGATCTGGCTCTGTACGAGTCAAAAGTGGTGATGGAATATCTGGACGAGCGTTTTCCACATCCACCGCTGTTGCCGGTCTATCCAGTCGCGCGAGCGCAGAGCCGTCTCTGGGTTCACCGCATTGAAAAAGACTGGGGTGGTTTGATTGCTCAGATTATCAATAGTCCAGAGAGCAAAAAAGCTGAAGAGGCGCGCAAGGAATTTCGTGAATCACTGATCAGCATCGCCAGTATTTTCGTTGAAATGCCGTACTTTATGAGCGAAGAATTTACCCTAGTAGATTGCTGTCTCGGTCCTATACTGTGGCGTTTGCCGCAGCTCGGTATCGAACTGCCCAACAACCGTCAGGTAAAACCTCTGCTCGATTATATGGAGCGTCTGTTCGATCGACCTTCATTCCAAGAAAGCCTCACCGATCTCGAACAAGAGATTCGTCCCCTGCGATGAATATGAGGTCCAACCGACCCTATATCCTGAGAGCTTTTTTTGACTGGATAGTGGACAACGATTGCACGCCCTATGTGGTGATCGATGCCCATTATCCAGGTGTTGAGGTTCCTCAAAACTATGTGACCGATGGTCAGATAGTTCTCAATATCGCCCCTCGCGCAGTAACCAATTTTATTCTCGACCTTGAAATTATCGCCTTTTCAACACGCTTTGGCGGTGTGCCTATTGAAATTCAGGCCCCTGTCTCTGCAGTTGTGGGGATCTACAGTCATGAAAATGGTCAGGGCACGATCTTTGATCGCGAAGACCCGGATCTGCAGCCAACCCCACCCACTGGCCCGAAAGTGGTCAAGACCAAATTATCGGATAAATCATCTACTGAGCCGAAAGACAAAGGTTCGAAGAGCAAGGATCCGAAAAAACCCAAGCCGTCTTTACGGGTTATTAAATAATCAGCTATTAAAAAATTTAGTAGTAGACAAAATCTCAGGAGGAGCATTAATGTCACAATCAACTTCGCAGTCATCTACAAGACCATCTTCACAGCAACCTATCGCCATACTTTCAGCCTCACGCACGCCCATCGGCGGTATGCTTGGGTCGCTCTCGTCTGCCAGTGCCGCGCAGTTGGGAGCTACCGCTATTCGCGATGCACTGTCTAAATCCGGTCTCGAGAATAACCAAATTGATGAAGTGCTGATGGGTTGCGTACTCACCGCGGGCGTTGGCCAAGCACCGGCCAGACAGGCTGCTCTTGGTGCAGAATTGGATCGCTCAACAGCCTGCACCACTATTAATAAAGTCTGTGGATCGGCCATGAAAGCAGTGATGATGGCATCCAATGCGCTGCGAGCCGGCCAATCTAAAATTGTAGTGGCTGGTGGTATGGAGAGTATGAGTCGCGCACCCTATCTGATTCCGCAGGGGCGGCAGGGGTATAGATTTGGTCATGCACAGATGCTCGATCATATGCAGTATGACGGTCTGCAGGATGCCTACCAGGGCACTGCAATGGGCATCTTTGCCGAGTCCTGCGCGCAAAAATATACCTTTAGTCGCGAAGATCAGGATGCCTACGCGATTGAATCATTACGCCGTGCCAATCTGGCCATCGATAATGGCTGGTTTAGCAATGAAATTGCCCCGGTAACTATCTCATCCCGCCGCGGCGATACCGCTGTAAATACCGATGAGCAGCCGGGCAATGCGCGACCGGAAAAAATCCCCCAGCTCAAGCCGGCCTTTGCAAAGGACGGCACAGTGACAGCGGCTAACGCCAGTTCGATTTCCGATGGCGCGGCGGCATTGACGCTAATGCTCACCAGTGAAGCCGAGGCTCAGGGCTTGCAGCCGATTGCACTGATTCACGGCTTTGATCAGTGCGCTCAGGAACCGGAATGGTTTACCACGGCACCAGTGACCGCCATTAACAAAACCCTTGAGCGGGTTGGTTGGACGGTTGATGAGGTGGATCTTTGGGAAGTTAATGAGGCCTTTGCAGTGGTGGCTATGGCCGCCATGCATGAAATTGGTATTCCTCACGACAGGCTCAACGTCCATGGTGGTGCCTGTGCACTGGGTCATCCGATCGGTGCCAGTGGGGCGAGAATAATTGTCACTTTAATTCATGCCTTACAGCAGCATGGTGGTAAGAGGGGTATTGCAAGTCTCTGTATTGGCGGTGGAGAAGCCACCGCCATGGCTATTGAGCTAGCTTAACTGGGCTAGCTCTAATTCAGAAAGTCTAGTCTACATATTCAAAAACTTTAATAACCTTGCGAACACCGCTAGTGCCACTGGCAATAGCGGTAGCTTTTTCGCCACTCAAGCGTCTGACTTTACCCATCAGATAAACCACGCTGTCCTCTGTGGTCACCTCAATATTGGATGACTCAACCTCTTTATCAAAGGTCAGCTTAGTTTTTACCTGAGCGGTAATAAGCGTATCGTTGGTGCGCGAAACAATCGATGAATTACCGCGCACAGCCAGTTCATTGTGAACCTGACGGGCGCCATTGTAAGCCCGGGCGGTATTGCCAGCTAGCACCTTGAGGTCTTGGTTTGGAACCTCGCCTGTGAGCAGAACCACACCGGCATAAACATGCACATTAACATGAGATTTTTTAAGCGCTGGAGCGGCTTTTTTAATGTTGACACCAATAAAGGTATCCATTTTTAAATCATTGATATCCGAGCCAAATGTAGACGAGGTTGGATCTGGATTAATCGGTTCTTTAACCATGGAATTAACCAGTGAGGTACAGCCTGAAAGGAAAAATACTAGTGAAAAAACAACTGTAATTTGACGCATTTATTCGCCTCCGAAAATATGGCTATCAATCAGTCCGCAAACGCACTGAATAACTTGAAGTTGGGATTGTGTTGCCAGCGGGGCAGAGAAGTCTGCACTGCTAATATGAATATCATTGTAGCTTACTGAGGAGGCCAGTAAATTATCGTTTGCGGCAGATAACAGCACAATAGTCATGCCGCGGTTAACCGCGCTGTTAAGTGCATTGATAAGCAGTTGCTCATTATTGCCGGCACTGACCAACACTAGTATGTCACCACCCTTGCCATGAGTGTTAAGCGCCTGATTGTAGCGCTCGGCATCATTGCTGTTCTGGGTGACCTGGTTGAGGTTAATTGAGGGAAATCCGGGGCGATCTATCTCGTAGCCCAGCGCCAGATAGTCAGAAAAAAGTTGCGCGATCAAGATGCCAGACTTTTCGCCAAGGGTAAAAATAGTATTGCCTGCCAACAGAGCTGAGACGACTTTTTCAGCGGCGCTAACCATGGCTTCGGTATGGTTTTCACCATTGAGCATTGTGGCTTCGATCATTTTTTGAAAATGATTAAAAATCTTCTCTTCCATCGCGTCCAACAGCCTGATTTCACTTCAATAATTTCTTACCTGCAGCTTTATAGTTGACCCCTGTAAACAGGTCCTACTGCAGAATATTTTTTATCCAGTTAATGTTGAAACCCGCCTGCGAATTTACCTGCGGTGGGCTGATAGCTACAGCATCAAATCTGGCACTTAATTTGTTTGTCACTTTTTGGCTCTGCATATAAGCCAGTGCCGCGGCAGTTAAGCGTTGGCATTTTTGCGGAGTAATTGATTCTTCCGCGGAACCAAATGCACTGGACTGACGAAAGCGAACCTCAACAAAAACCAAGTGGGCATTATCCCGCATAATAAGATCAATTTCGCCCCTAGAGGTGCGAAAGTTTTTCGCCAGTAATTTTAAGCCCTGCTGTTGCAGGTAATTCTGTGCAAGTTGTTCGGCATCCGCGCCGCTGAGAGTATTGTCTCTATGCATTATCTATCCCTGATTAAATGCGAGTGCCAGTTAGCGGCTACTATGGATTGACCGGTATCGCCCGACCTTTTTGAAACGTAGCCCATTTCTCATGGCGTTTGATAATGCCCTCAGAGACAGTCAGCATTCCGGTTGAGCCAAACACTGGAATAGCATCTGGCTTAGCCATCTCATCCAGTATTGCGTGCAATAAAAAGGCATCATACCCCAGCGCATAGAGTCGTTTGTAGGCCGTGGGCAAGCGCGGATCGGGTTTTAGAGGACGTGGCATATGGCCATCGAGTGTCCAGTTCATCGCACTAAATTCAACCCCACTGAGATCGCGGTTGAGCTCAATCTGCTGAGTTCCACTGTAGATATGCGATGAAGCGTAGACAGGAATATCCCCGGCATAGAGAAAATCCAGTGAGGGTTTTATCTGCCGTGCTTGTTCAGAGTAACCCAGCACAACCACTAGATCTATATCGTCACGGCGGCGCGCGGTGTAGCTCAGGTTACTGTTAATAAAGCGGCGCATTTCAAGGCCACGCTTTTCGCTGAGGTCGATTTCCAATGGTGCCTTGAGTAGTTTGGTGAAATCTTTAACTGCTGTCGGGTAGGCGATGGCATCTGTCACCACACCACCTCGGGCAGTCCAGGTGTTAATAAAATATTCCGTGGCTCGCTGACCCCAGCCGCTGTTAGGTGCTATCAGCAGAACATTGGTTTGTCCCTGCAACCAGGCGCGGTCGGCGATCTGTTCAACTTCATCGAGAGCAGAGAGACCAAATTGAAATAAATTCTCCGGCGATTCTGCGCTCTCTCTATCGACGCGGTTGAGGGTTATGGTGGGCACGGTTAATGCTGGCAGTGACAGTAACTCCTCCACCTGAGATTGGCGCATAGGACCAATAATCAGTTGCGCACCCTTATCGACTGCATTGCTGTAAACATCGCTCAGTGGACGTGAAGAGGTGTCATAAATAGTGATGTTGGGTAGCGCATTGCCCTGGGCGAGCTTCTGGTAATAGCCGCTCATAAAACCATTGAGCAGGGTATTGCTGGGAATCTCGTATTCATCTTGCAGTGGCAGTAACAGAGCAATATTTTTCGCTGTCTGTCTCTGAATTCGAGCGGTTAGTAGCGAGGGTGGCTTTTTAGCCCCGGGATGATTTCGCCAGTTCTGTTGCCAAATGTCAAAACGACTCTGCTGGGCTGCAGCGTCCCCCTGATGGTAGCGAACCAGCGCCGCGAGCTCATACCAGCCAGCCAGAGTCCCGCGTTCACCCGCTTGGAGTTTTTGTAGGGTTTGAAAGGGCAATTCATTGAGCTGCCGCCAGATTTTATCGTGAATAAGTTTAATTGAGCCCTGACCGAGGATTTTTCTATCGCTAAATAGTTCGCCGAGCTGAATAAGTTTATCAATGCTGGTTTCTAAATCGCCAATTCCGTAGTTAAGATCGCTTTCAAGGCTGAGAATACGCCGTGAAAAATTAATCCCCAGTGTTGGCCTTACAGCGATAAAACGCGCTTGCGTCAGCCATTGCTGCGCATCTGTATGCCGGTGGCTGGCAATATCCAGTTCCAGCCCCAGCAGGCTGTATTCAATAAAGAGGGCATCGTCGAGATTGTCGGCAGTGATCAAGTTCAGTGTCTCTCGGCTGTTGGCAATATCGCCGGCCTGAGCGTATAAAATTGAAGCGTCGAGCAACAGAGAGTCTTTTCTAAGAAGGTCGGCGGACTGAGCATCGATAACAGTCTGCGCCGCTTGGCGCACAATCGAGCGGCTCGAATCACTGTCTTGAGGGGTAGCGGTAATTCTAGGAATTACTGGATCCTGTGTAGATATTGGCGCACAGGCCCCGATAAAGGCTAAGATGCATCCCGCATATAAAATCGACAGAAAAAGCTTTGTATTCATGAACTCAAATCAATCCGGTACGTTGTATATTGTCGCCACACCCATAGGTAATCTGGGTGATATGGTGCCCCGTGCAATAGAGACACTACAATCCGTGGCTGCCATAGCCTGTGAGGATACCCGTCACAGCAAAAAATTGTTGGATCATTTTCGCATAGATAAGCCCCTTGTGGCCTATCATGATCACAGCGACAAGAAGAGCAGCTATAAAATTCTCAAGCGACTCGCCTCAGGGGATGATATTGCATTAATTTCCGATGCTGGTACACCGCTGATTTCAGATCCCGGCTACCGGTTGGTGCTCGCCGCCCGTGAAGAAGGTTATACCGTCGTGCCAATTCCCGGTGCCAGTGCAGTTATCTCCGCCCTGAGTGTCGCAGGCTTACCCACTGACAAGTTCAGATTTATCGGTTTTTTGCCGGCCAAGAGCAGTCAGCGCAAAAAAGCCTTTGCCGAACTCAAGACCGTCAGTGAAACCATGGTGTTCTACGAAGCGCCACACCGCATACTCGAATGTCTTAAGGATGCGCGGGAAATATTTGGTGCTGAGCATATTGGTTTTATTGCCAGAGAGATCAGTAAAACTTTTGAGACCTACCTGCACGGCAGTCTCGATGAGTTAATCGCGCTGGTAGAGGCCGACAGCAATCAACAGCGCGGTGAAATTGTCCTGGTATTAGCAGGCAGCAGCAAAGCCAGCACTAGCAGCAGCGTCGATGGTGAAAAAGTGTTGCGCCTGCTGTTGGCTGAACTGCCCACCGCCAAGGCTGCAGCCTTGACTGCAAAAATAACTGGCGGCGATAAAAAGCAGTTCTACCAAATGGCCATGGAGCTCAAAAAATAAAGCCTTTATTTATTGTTTTTAATATCGGCAACGGTCAGAGCCGTCATATTGAAGATTCCCCGAGACGTAACCGAGGGCAAAACTATATGCGCAGGTTTTTTCAGACCGTTGATAAAGGGTCCGATCAACAGTCCATCAGTCAGTGAGCGAATCAGCCCCATGGCAATATTTGCCGCATCCAGATTGGGCATAACCAGGACATTGGCGCGACCACTCAGGTTAGCCTGCGGGTATACTGTCTTGCGAAGTGTCGGGTTTAAGGCACTGAGTACATGCATCTCACCATCAATCTCAATATCTTCGTGTGTGGTGCGTAAAATTTCTGCCGCGGCGCGAACCTTTTTCGCCGAGGGTGCATTCGAAGTGCCGAAGTTGGAATGAGAGAGCAGGGCGACTTTTGGCTCAAGACCAAAGTGGCGCACCAAATCCATACAGGCCTCAGTAATTGTCGCTAACTGTTCTGCGCTCGGATCAATATTCATGGTGGTATCGGCTAAAAACAATGGGCCATCGTCGAGCAGCAGCACTGCGGAAGAGGAGACCAGCTGATCTTTTTTCTCAGGTCCAAGTAATTGCATAATTTCCCGCAAGTGGAAATCAAAGCGCCCGA
>Ga0209119_1005105_pt1 | contig 10486 bp, 8 predicted proteins | sample COG_03_FD_184747 | JGI IMG/M metagenome (GOLD analysis project Ga0209119, IMG submission 184747) | Pelagic Microbial community sample from North Sea - COGITO 998_met_03 (SPAdes) (version 2) | ecosystem: Environmental > Aquatic > Marine > Neritic zone/Coastal water | place: Helgoland, sampling... | reverse complement strand
ATACAAAAAACTTAAACAACTATTTAAATAAAAATGGAAAATAAAATTCCCTATCAAATTTGTACCAAAACTGTGATGGACACTGTTGGAGATAGCGATATAAAATTTGATGAAGATGGTGTATGTAATTACTACCATGAATTTCGAGAAAAATTAAAAGTAAGGGTTCCTGAGGCATCTATTGCAGAGGAGCAAATTAAAAGCATGGTAAGTGCTATAAAAAAAGGGGGTAAAGGGAAACAATACGATTGTATTATTGGTATAAGTGGGGGAGTAGATAGTACTTACACGGCTTGGTTGGTTAAAGAATTAGGACTTAGACCTCTAGCCATTCACTTAGACAATGGTTGGAACTCAGAACTAGCAGTAAAGAATATTGAGAATATTCTCAATAAATTGGATATTGATTTATATACAGAAGTACTGGATTGGGAAATGTTTAAAGACTTACAGTTGTCTTTTTTAAAAGCTTCTACGCCTGATGGTGAAATACCTACTGACCATGCTATTCTAACTATACTTTATAGAATGGCGGCTAAATTCGGTATCAAGTATATTATAAGTGGTATGAATTTCAGAAATGAAGGTATGCTGCCTCCCTCTTGGGCTAGGGGCTATCTAGATTGGAAGTATATTTCCTCCGTTCAAAAAAAATTCGGAACACAGTCATTGGCCAATTTTCCACATATGTCCGTATTTGATTTTTTGAAATTTAATCTCATTAAAAAAATTCGCAGTATCTCATTTATAAACTACATACCATTTGATAAAGACCAGGCAATGAAGGTTATTCAAAAAGAATTGGATTGGAAATACTATGGAGGTAAGCATTATGAGTCGATCTATACTCGTTTTTATCAGGGATACATATTACCGAAAAAATTTAATATCGATAAACGAAAAGCCCACTTAACCTGCTTAATTGCCTCTACTGGGGAGGTTACGCGTGAAGAAGCATTAACTACTCTGAAACTGCCACCGTGCGATGAGCAGATGATAAAAGATGACAAAGAATACGTTATTAAGAAATTTGGAATTTCGGAAGAGGATTTTGAAAATATAATGAACACTCCACCAAAAACTATTTTAGATTATCCTAACCATCATGTATGGGAAATGAAATTTAGGCGAATGTTAAATAAACTTAGAAAAGCCAAAATTCTACCAAATTAAGGCTGTCACGCAGAGTTTATGTGGCACACGAGACTTCACAACAATTAAAAAAATAAAAATGAAAATAATAACGATAGTAGGTGCCAGACCGCAATTTGTAAAAGCGGCAGTGGTGTCTCGTGAATTAGCGAAAAACTCAGATATACAAGAGATAATCTTGCATACCGGACAACACTTTGACAAAAATATGAGTGACATCTTTTTTGAAGAGATGGAAATACCTACACCTGATTATAATCTCAATATCAATGGATTATCTCACGGTGCTATGACCGGGCAAATGCTAGAAGGTATAGAGAAGATTTGCTTAGCTGAAAAGCCTGACTATGTGATGGTTTATGGGGATACTAATTCTACCATTGCAGGAGCATTAGCCGCCAAAAAAATGGGAATTGGAGTGATACATATAGAAGCGGGGCTGCGAAGCTTTAATATGAGTATGCCCGAAGAGATAAACAGAATTCTTACAGATCGTATTAGTGATATACTTTTTTGCCCTACGGATACAGCCATAGAAAATCTGGAAAAGGACGGCATAGTAGATGGAGCGGTAAAAGTGATTCAAAATGGCGATGTTATGCAAGATGCTGCCCTATACTATGCACAAAAATCTGCAGAGAAGTCTGTAGTGCTAAAACAACACAATTTAGTGTCTAATAATTTTGTACTTGCCACCATTCATAGACAAGAAAATACAGATAACCCTGAGCGGCTAATAGGAATTATTGATGCATTGAATGAGATAGCAAAAGAAATACCTCTAGTAGTGCCCATGCATCCACGCACAAAAAATATTATCGCAAGGGAAAAGCTGAATATCGAGTTTACCGTAATAGATCCCGTCGGTTATTTTGATATGCTAGAATTAATAAAACACTGTAAGTTAGTGCTGACGGATAGTGGTGGATTACAAAAGGAAGCATACTTTTTTGATAAGTATTGTATCACGCTCCGTGATGAGACGGAGTGGGTAGAATTGATAAAAAATGGATTTAATACATTAGTAGGGGCGGATAAAAGTGCTATCATAGAGGCTTACCACGCGTATAAAGCAAAGCCATTTGTTAAGTCTATCGAGTTGTATGGTGCAGGGCAAGCAGCTGAAAATATTAGACTTACATTAGAATCTTTAATGAAGTAAATCGTGTCAAAAAACATTTGGATAATCAATCAGTTTGCAGGAAACCCCGAATCAGGATGGGGAGAAAGGCACTACTATTTTAGCAAAAACTGGATAGAAAAAGGATATAAGGTCACCATCATATCAGGATCATATAATCATGTTTTTCATAAATTACCAGATGCTCCAAAACATTTTAATATGGATGTGTACAACGGCACTCCATTTTGCTGGGTAAAAGTACCGCATTATAATCCCAAGTCGGTAACTCGATTTTGGAGTTTTATGGTATTCGCATTTAAAATTCTTTTCTTACCTGCGAGTAAATTAGGTAAACCCGATATCATTGTGGTATCATCCATGCCCATTTTTCCGGTATTGACAGGGCATTGGCTAAAACTGTGGCATAAGTCAAAAGCACTTTTCTTCGAAATTAGAGATATTTGGCCACTCACGTTGGTGTTATTAGGTGATATTTCACCAAAGCATATTGCGGTTCGCTTTATCAGTTGGTTCGAAAAATTTGGGTATAAAAAAGCAGATAAAATTATCTCTCTATTGCCTAATGCTAAGTCTCATTTTGAAGAAGTGGCAAATGCAGGCGAAAAGTTTGTTTTTATACCAAATGGATTAGATGAGGGGGTATTAGAAAAAGAGCAACTGCCTGACCATGTAGAGTCATCTATTCCTAAAGACAAATTTGTAATTGGGTACACGGGAACCATAGGATTAGCAAATGCTTTAGAGTACCTCGTGGAAGCAGCTGGAAGACTCAAGTCGGATGAGAGGTTTCATTTCGTAATAATAGGAGACGGGTATTTAAAAGAAGAACTGATTAAAAAATCTGCTGACTATGGTAATATTTCATTTTTTTCTAAAATAAGAAAAAATCAAGTGTCTTCTGCAATTGATAAATTTGATATTTGCTTTGTTGGTAGGAACAATACACCTCTTTTCAAACATGGAGTTTCAGCGAACAAGTATTTTGATTATATGCTTGCAGGCAAACCAGTATTAGATTCAAATAACTTTATAAAAGATCCTGTAGAACTATCGGGGTGCGGTATTATCGTAAAACCCGATTCTGCTGTGGCGATAGAAGAAGGGATTTTGGAACTCTACAATTTATCTGAAGATGAACGCAATGCTATTGGAGAAAAAGGTAGAGTGTATGTTCGTGAGAATCACAGCATTACTAAGCTATCCAATTTGTATGTTGATTTATTTAACCAATATTAGATGAGAGTGCTACTTACAGGTGCTTCTGGATTTTTAGGAAGAAGTATTTTGGAAAAGTTATCTTCTGATAACGAGGTAGTTACTTTAGGCAGGTGCAGTACTAATGATATCCAAGTATCCTTAACTGAGCCTTTATTGCATATGAAGGCAGTGGATAAAACCATCGACAGGGTGATACATGCTGCTGGCTTAGCCCATATTAATCCAAAATCTAGGGACGAAGAGAAGGCATTTTTTGATGTCAATTTTTTAGGAACCAAAAATTTATGTAATTGGATAGATACTTGGGACATAAAACCAAAGATTTTTGTTTTCATCAGCTCAGTGGCTGTTTATGGTGCATCGGGTGGTCTGGAAATTGATGAGAAACATCTTTTAAATGGTAACACACCTTATGCTTTAAGCAAAATAAAAGCCGAAGAATATGTAACAAACTGGGGACAAAAATGTGGAATTGAGATTTTAGTACTTCGGCTGCCATTAATAGTAGGGGCAAATGCACCCGGTAATCTTGGCAAAATGGTAAACGGAATAGGCAAAGGACGATATCTATCTATTGGACGAGGAAAGGCACGAAAAAGTATGGTAATGGCAGATGATGTAGCTCAGTTGATATGCACAGAGATAAAATCCTTCGGAATATTTAATCTTACTGACGGATATCATCCTACATTTTCTGAGCTAGAAACCATAATTACTAAACAACTAAAAACAAAGCAGCCTAGAAGTATTCCGCTTTGGTTTGCCAAGATTATTGGCTTTGTTGGAAATTCGTTAACGTTTCTACCCATCAATTCTGAAGGTATAAACAAAATAACGTCTGATTTAACCTTTTCAGATACTAAAGCTCGCCAAGAATTAGGATGGAATCCGTCAAGTGTGATTAAAAATTGGAAAATCTAAATTAGAACAAATTATGATACGAATTTTTGATTTTATATTCTCGTTATTGGGCATAGTATTACTTAGCCCAATAGGCTTAGTCTTATTCATAATTGGTCTTTTTGATACAGGATCTCCGATATTTAAGCAACAAAGAGTGGGTCGAAATCAAAAACCTTTCAACTTATATAAGTTTAGAACAATGGATGTGAATACAAAGTCTGTTGCAACCCACCTCACTTCTCAAAGCTCGGTCACCAAGTTTGGATCATTTCTTAGAAAAACAAAGTTAGATGAACTGCCGCAACTAATCAATGTATTAATGGGTACTATGAGCTTAGTGGGACCTAGACCATGTTTATTTAACCAAGAAGAACTAATAAAAGAAAGAGAAGAACGGGGGGTATTCCGATATTTACCCGGTATAACAGGATTAGCACAAGTTTCACGTATAGATATGTCTACTCCCGTAAAATTGGCAAAAGTAGATGCTGAAATGCTTGAGAAAATGTCTTTGAAATATTACTTTAAGTTCATGTTTTCCACACTATTTGGAGGAGGACAAGGAGATAATATTGTTATAAACTAAAAGTTATATCTAATTCTACTGTTTATCGTATTAGACGAAATAGTTTAATTCCACTACTAGTCCATGCAAAGACGCTAAATTAATAAAAGCTTCATGTACCTTTGCACGAACATTTTACAAATTGTGTTACATTGTTATTATAAAATTATCCAGTTTTTAAAAATCATTAAATCAACTAACAGAATATACGTGAACGTAAACCAAAAATGGAAGAGCTATTTGGCTATTCTTATCGTTGCCTTTATGTCGTCTTGTGCCAGTAAAAAGGACATAATTTTATTTCAAGATATGGAAGAGAATATATCAAAAGAAGTGGTTCATGCGGCACGAAAAATTCAGATAAATGATATTATTGACGTTAAAATTAGTACACTCAATCCGGAAACCGCCGCTCCATACAATGTTGGAGGTGGGGCTAATATTGCTAACGCAAATATAGAGTTGTTGATGTTGCAGGGGTATCTTGTGACTGTTGACGGAACCATATCCTTGCCTATATTAGGTGATATTAAAGTAATGGACAAAACCATTATAGAACTTCAAGATGAGATTCAAAAAATATTGGAAGAGGACGGGCACCTGCTTAATCCGACAGTGGTTGTTCGTGTTTTAAATGCAAAAGTTACGATATTGGGCGAGGTGGCACGGCCGGGTACTTATGGTTATACAGAACAATTTATAACATTACCGCAGGCATTGGGCTACGCTGGTGACGTTACTATCGGAGCCAATAGAAAGGAAGTATGGCTCATAAGAGAAGAAGGTGGAGCACGTCAATACTATAAAATAGATTTGACAAAAACGGATTGGTTTGATACTCCCGCTTACACCATCAAGCAAAATGACATTATCTATGTCTACCCGAATGAAGTTAAAGTGAAAAGTGCAGGCTTTATTGGGAATACGAGTACCGTTCTTTCTGTAGCATCAATTTTACTTACTACTTACGTACTGTTAACTCGATAATTTATGGAGGATATATATACAAATAACGAAGAAGAATTTAACATAGGTGAAATTTTCTTCAAATACTTAATTTTTTGGAAATGGTTTGTATTATGTGGTATAATTTCTCTAGTCGCAGCATTCTTTTATTTACGATATACAAGTAAAGTATATCAGACTTCTGTAAAGATAAAAATTCTAGATAATTCCAAAGGCGGATCTCCTATGCCAGAAATATCTAAGTTATTTGGTAATTCTAGCGTCAATCTAGATAATGAGATGGAGGTGTTAAAATCGCATCGCTTGATAGAGCGAGTGGTAGCAGATTTAGACCTAAATACCTCGTATTACAGTGTGGGTAATGTTATCAACAATGAGCTTTGGGAAGAGGTTCCTTTTGAGGTAGAATGGCGAGGTAGTGCAGATAGTAGTAAAGATAATTCTATTCGTTTTTATTTGAAGTTTCAAGAAGACGGATACTTTTTTGGAGACGAGATGGATCCTTCTGGATCACTTTGTAAGTATGGTCAGAATTATTCCATTAGAGGAAACCAATTCTTGGTAAAGCTCAACATGGATTTTGAAGAGATAGATGAAAATATTTCCTATCACGTGGTTCGCTCCAAATCTTCAGATGTAGTTGGCAGGTTATCCAAAGCCATCAATGTAAAAGTCTCTGGTGGGAGTGAGGTGCTCATCTTAACATTGGCAGGTACTAATACGAGTAAATCTGAGGATATATTAAATGCCATAATTGAAAAGTTTAACGAAGACGGAGTTAAAGATAGGCAATTGGTTTCGCAGCGTACAATTGATTTCGTGAGCGAGCGGTTTGTTTATTTAAGTTACGAGCTAGATTCAATTGAAAACAAAAAGGAAAGTTTCAAAAAAACAAATGACCTCAGTTATTTAGAAGCAGATGCATCTCAGACCGCCTCTGAAAAAGGTATTGCAGAGTCTGAATATTTTGCTGTTCAAACGCAATTGTCTTTATCCAATTTGATAGAAGAAACGCTGAAAAAAGACAAGGGATTTTCACTACTACCTTCATTTGGTGTAGAAAATGCAAAAATAAATGCTTTGATAGAAGAGTACAATAGAGCTGTTTTACAACAATCAAAGTTGATGGTAAGTGCTGGTGAAGGAAACCCCGTAGTCTTGGAGTTGACCAATCAATTAGCTGAGCTAAAGGATAATATTCTTAGTTCTATAGATGTGTTGCAAGAACAACTCTCGGTAACATTAGAAAAAATAGATAAGCTAAAAACAGAAGTCACACAAGTATTCCGTAAAATACCGGGAAAAGAGAAGATTTTAAGAGCCATAGAAAGACAGCAAACTATAAAAGAATCGCTTTATCTATTTCTATTACAGAAACGAGAAGAGGCATCTGTTTCTAAAGCTATTACTTCACCTTCAATAAAGGTAGTAGATTACGCAATCACTAATCCTTTACCGATTTCACCTAAAAGTTTAGTGCTTTATACGATTGCTCTCACAATTGGATTATTGGTACCATTTGGGGTTGTCTTCCTAATCCTTATGCTTGATACCAAAATTCACGGTAAGCAAGATTTTGAAAAGTATTCAAGTAAAATACCTGTGGTTGCAGAGATTCCATTTATACAAGAAGATAATAGAATCATTAAAGAGAATGATCGATCCATTTTGGCAGAAGCATTTAGGATACTACGAACCAATGTAATCTACTTATTGCCCCTAGATACAGGAGCAACTGCTAAGGTAATCTATACAAGTTCGTCCATCAAGGGAGAAGGGAAAACGTTTGTATCCTTAAACTTGGCACTCACCTATGCTTCATTAGGTAAGAAAACATTGATATTGGGTGCGGATTTACGTAATCCTCAGATTCATAAATACTTCAATATGGATAAAGGCCGCTTAGGTTTATCCAATTTCCTGTATGATGTGAATGTAGATTGGAAAACTTTGGTCAAACCAAGTTTGATGGATAACGAATACTTTGATGTGATACTTGCTGGAGCGGTTCCACCCAATCCTGCAGAGTTATTATCGAACGGAAGATTCGAGATATTACTCAATCTGTTGAAAACGGAATACGATTATATTATCGTTGATACGGCTCCTACTATTTTGGTGACAGATACGTTACTAATTTCTCAGTTAGCAGACGTTACTGTGTATGTAACCCGAGCAGATCATACGGATAAAAAACTGCTAACCTACTCTAAGGAATTGGATGAGAAGGGTAAAATGAAAAATATGGCCTATGTAATCAATAACGTAGGAGGTGTAAATGCTTATGGCTATTCTTATGGATACGGATACGGCTATAGTTACGGTTATAACTATAACTATGGTTATGGCTATGGCTATGGAGAAGATAACAAAAAGGTCAAGACTTCTACGTTTAAAAGATTATTGAAAAAGTGGATTAGCTAAACAAGTAAGAGGTATATATACGCGATATTTATATCTAGCACATATACCTCCTACGCTATAAAGAACTGATTACGTTCTATAGCCGCACTCAATTTACTAGATGATTTTACGGCTATTTTGTGGTTAAATGCGTTTACGTGGCGTTGGTGATGAATGTCAGAACCTACAAAATCTATTAAATCTGCATGTAGTAAGTAGTCTGAAACTTTGGATACGTGTGTGCCATAGTATCCTACAGAAGAAAGAAGGTTTAATTGAAACAAAACATCTAAATCTTTTATTTTGTCGTACATCTTAAGATCGTTATGATAAAACAAGTAACGTTCTGGATGAGCTAAAATTGGTTGATATCCTTTGTGTTTTATTTCATAAATAATATCAATTAATGCAAACGGTGGGTTGAGGTAAGACATCTCAATAAGAATGTAATTATCTTTCAGCGTTAATAGTGGTTCTGTATCTAGTCTAGTCATAAATGCGTCGTTTATCATGTATTCTGAAGCTGCACCTTGCATCATTTCTTTATATGGAGTTTCTAGATTAGCTTTAGTTTCTGTGAATGTCTGTTTAATACCCTCAGTTGTGTTCTCCCATATTTCAGGAAGTGTGTGTGGTGTCATAATGCACTTAGAGAAACCCATATTCTTCACTTTGGATAATAAGGCTTCCGTTTCTTCAAGTGTAGAAGCTCCGTCATCTATGCCCGGGAGCATATGGGAGTGAATATCAATATAGTTATTAGGTATTAAATCTTTTAGAATAGCTTTTGGTTTGAAAAATGAAAACATTTGTATTTTGTAAATGTAATAGTTGTATTGTGCAAAGGTAGTCTATTCTGTTTTCGGTTCTATCACATGGGTAGGTTTCATAGATGATACGAGGGCTAATTCCTATTTTGATGTGCTGGACATCCTGACCCTTTACTAAATTCATGTTTCCTACATTCAACTAGCAAGTGCAACATTGACTGTACTGTACCGGAATTTTTTTCTTTTTCTATGGATAAAAAGGGAGCAAAGCGACCAAAGAGTTCCCAAATACGACAGAAATTATGGCAAGTGTTTAAAAAAATCTAGTCAAAAATATGCTGCATCCAGCACTTGACAGACGCCTAAAAGTTAGGCTCAACTGTTGCAAAGCGTTGGTGTTTTTTTTAGCTGAATTTAAACCTCAGACACTAATGTTAAGTTTTAGTCGAAGACTAAAACTTAAATAAACATTGAGGTAACAACGAAATGGTGTCGCGAAGAGACGAAGCCTAGCCAGTGATAGCCTCTCACCGCTTGTAATGGCGATTTTTCAGATGCATAAAGTAGCTGTACGTATAACAAATACAAACCATTGCATCCGAAAAATAAAAGCCTGTAAAGCATGGTGTGAGGTGGTTTGCACTTCGGTCACGAAGTGTAAAATCACCATCTAGGCTTCTAGATTTTTGTTTCTTTTCATCCATGGAAAAGAAAGGAAAGAGAAAATCGTGTTGTATAGAGCGAGTAAACCATCGCTATTGACAAGTTAAGCAAAAAAAATGACACCATTAATCTTGTTAATTTTCATGAAAATTCTAAATGATTATCTTGAATTATACTGATGAATGAAATTCTCCAGCACATCAAAATAGGAATTAGCCACAATAACGGATATTTAGCCCTTGATGCTTACGTAACTCACATAAATGGATAATTTTAAGTAACTTTGAACACTGCTACAGGCATACTAGATATGTCAAAATTATAAAAATAGAGTTTCTGAAAGATTATTTGATTTGTAAAATAGTACCGATCTTACCAATCAAATCTTAATGATAAATGAATAGCTAGAATTAATAAGGTATTTAATTGATAAAGTATTTAAAAGCGTATTAGATTGAAAAACATTTTACTCCTAGGCGGAGCTGGTTTTATAGGAACCAAACTGAGTGAAGCACTACTAGCAAAAGGCTATAAGGTTACTATTTTAGATTGCTTTAGCGAACAAGTGCACGGTAAAAATTACAAGGAGTCCTATCTGTATAGGCAAGTACAAGAAAGCGTAAACTTAGTTTACGGTAATATTAACAATACCGAATTATTACTTTCCTTACTAAAGAAAAATGAAGTTGTTATTCATTTAGC
>Ga0209119_1005104_pt1 | contig 10489 bp, 5 predicted proteins | sample COG_03_FD_184747 | JGI IMG/M metagenome (GOLD analysis project Ga0209119, IMG submission 184747) | Pelagic Microbial community sample from North Sea - COGITO 998_met_03 (SPAdes) (version 2) | ecosystem: Environmental > Aquatic > Marine > Neritic zone/Coastal water | place: Helgoland, sampling... | reverse complement strand
CGGTTGAAGCTCCTAAAGTGGGTATATAGTTGTTGGCCCAGTTCGTGTATGCATGTTTCTCGTTGAGATGGATCGTCGGGCAGCTGAGATATGGTTTCATGGAACATGTGAGTTATGGACGTACGCGCCGCTATGTGAGGTTCGTCAACGCAACGATACTAGCGTTAGCCGATTCCGGGAGAGTACTGAGGTTAGGGTTGTAGCTCAGCGCGAGGGTGGTCAATCCCGTGAGTTGTCCCATCGATTCGGGGAGAGCCCTGAGCTCGTTGTGCTGTACGCACAGATGCGTCAACCCCGTAAGAGTGCCGATTGACGCCGGGAGCGTCACTAGGCGGTTCTGGTCGAGCCACAGCTTCCTGAGCCCCCTGAGGGATCCAATCGATGTCGGGAGCGCAGTGATGCGATTTAGGTCGAGCCAAAGGGTCTCAAGCGCCGTAAGCGAGCCGATCGACGACGGAACACTCGTAAGCTCGTTGTCGAATAGATACAGTTCCTTCAAGTTCGTCAGTAAAGTGACCGCGTCCGTGAGATGGTTCACCCGGTTTTGACTAAGGTCCAGTGTCGTCAAAGCCTTGAGTTGCCCAATCTCATCGGGGAGTTGCCGGATCCTGTTGCCGGAGAGGAGAAGCGACCGTAGGCCCGTGAGTTGACCGATCGCTCTCGGAAGAAGCATCACGTCGTTGTCGCGGAGACTCAGCTTCGTGATGCACGTAAATGCGCACAGCTCGGCTACGATATCATATCGCACCCCCCTTCTGTTCATATCGACAGCGACGTCATCGAGACAGGGGAAGCGCGCCGTCGCCACCGCGAGTCTCTCGACACTTCCAACTTTCGCACTCCGCTTCAGCATCCCGGCCCCACATCGAGCGCCCTTCGAGACGACGGAGAATTCGAGGCGCTCCTCGGCCGTCAAGAATGCCATCACCCTCCTCTTTCGTGTCAAATAGACGCCCCGCTTTTCCCGCACAGTCGAACCAAAGGCGACACACAGCGGCGCGTACGTCCGCGAGATGTCCTCCGCACTCAAGTAGTCCACAAATCTACCACACCCGATTCGTGAGATGTAGTCCATAGTCTACGTAGTCTACGTAGTCTACGTAGTGTCAGAAATGCGGTGCGGCTGCCCGACGACACAGCTCAACGAGAAAAGCGCGTCTAGCACCTGCACTGTAAATCGGGGTGCCGTGCTTCGTATGGAACGCCATAGTGAGTCATATAGAAAACTTTTTTTCCACAGTCGCATTCACTATCGGATCGCAGCAGTTTGGGGACTCCCGGTGGCGGTGGTTGAACTTCTTTCTTGGCTTCATCCCGCGGCCACCACGGATGCTTAAAATAGAACAAACGTTCAACTTCTTTCTTGGCTTCATCCGGCCGCCACCCTTGATAAAAAAAATTTATCCTCGTATATTTCCACCATTGTTTATATATGTTCCGTTTTTCAGGTGTGTCATAGGGCGGGGAGCCTGGCTGTGGCGGTAGCGGCAGTAGCGGCGGTAGCGGCGGATCCATTTATTGGATCTTCGATCCTCACGTAAATAGTATAATTATTTCAATTGCACGGTTTTCCCATTCCTGACGGCAACCGGATGCTCAACGTCCCTCAAGCTCGCGATGGAAAATATGCGATCGCACATAGGAGATGGATCCTTTCGGAGATCCGTTGCTCGTCAATGGGATGATCGTAGATCGTCTCCACGCGCACTCCAGTCCGAATACTACTAATAGAGCCGAGAGCACATCATTCAATAAGCCCGTTTCGAGAACTCGTCGGACTTAGTACCGATGACGGTCGACGCGCAAAGCTGTGAACACACACGCCAAATACGAAAGTTGGAAGTGCCAATCGATCGTGTACGCGACGCGCGATATTTTCTTTACGTAAATAGTTTATAATGAGCGAAAGTGACATGGATACCGAATGGTCCTCGGACTCCTCGGACTCCTCGGACTCCTCGGACTCCTCGGATTCCTCGGATTCCTCGGACTCCATTGATATACAATACGAACTCCTACGTCTTCTCCGTCCTGACGAAGATACTATTATCGTTTGCAATCCCAACGAAGCACCCAGCTGATGAAAATACGGTTACGTATCGGAGATATGTCTACGATTTACAATACTACGTAACCGTATAAACCGGAGCGTAGATAAGGTCCGCGGATCCTCTTTGCACGCGCGAAAGTAGTATATAAGTAATCTATCCCTTCTTTATCAACTGATGTTAAGGTCGCCATGTCCGATTCACGACGTTACACACTTCGGTGTCACTCACTACGCCATGCACCCAGCTCTCAGCACTAACACGAATTGCACCTGTAACTTCATGGCAACGGGTGCAAAGCGTGCAAAGCGGGCAAAGCGGGCAAAGCGGGCAAAGGGGTCCTCCTCCTCCTCGGCGGCGGCTGATGCGACGCGCGACCCGCGGCTCGCCGCCATCCCCAAGGGCCTCGAGTGCACCTCGGATATCGGGTGGGGAAGAATCATGGTGTACGCCACGGCGGAGGAGCGCGTGGGCACCTATGCGCGGCTCTGCGCCGCCTTTCGGACCAAGGCGCAACTGAAGAAGCACCCCGTCTTGTTTCTACGGCACGCCAAGGTGATGGCGTTCTTGAGTCCACAGGAGCGATTGGGCGTCTTCTCGCTCGTCTCCGTCGCCTTTGGACGCGCCGCGGCGAAGCTGAAGCGGAGTGCGAGGTTTGGGTGGGAAGGAACCCGGCTCGTGCTCGCCGACGGGTCGATCGCGCTGGACAGGGTGGAGGCGGCGAGCATCCGCTTCCCCGCGCTCGAAGACATCAGTATCGATCTGACGTGTGCTCTCAGCGACCGCAAAGGCTTCACAGACGCCAGCCGCGCGCCGATCCTCGCCAAACTGTGCACGTTTACGTTTCTTACGGAGCTGAACCTCAGCTTCAACGACATCGCAGTTGTTCCGGACGCGATCTGGGCGCTGACGAACTTGAAGGAACTGAACCTCAGCGGGAACAAGATCGCGACGCTTCCGAATACAATCGGCCTGCTCGCCGCGCTGGAGACACTGTACCTCCACAGCAACATCCTCACGGATGTCCCCGCATCGATCGGCTCCCTCACGGCGCTGACGACTCTCAACCTCTACAACAACCGCATCGCGACGCTCCCCACCACGATCGGCTCCCTCACGGGGTTGACGACACTGGATCTCGGCGACAACCAGCTCGCGGGACTGCCGGACTCCATCGGTCAATTGACGGGCTTGAAGACGCTCTCCCTCAGCAGCAACCAGCTCACTGATCTCCCGGACTCGATCGGTCAATTGACGGGCTTGAAGACGCTCTCCCTCAGCAGCAACCAGCTCACTGATCTCCCGGACTCGATCGGTCAACTGAAGGGCTTGAAGACGCTCCATCTCTTACTTTGAGTGAGACATCTCGCGGATGTACGCTTCGTTCCCGGTCGTGGCGTAGAACTGCGGTGTGAGTAGGATTCTCACAGCTTCACTATGTCTGAACCTTCTTCCCTCCATCTCAACAAATTAGCCTCAGCCTCTTCCGCTGGAATCGTAGTGTGGAATACGTTTGTTTCCTCTCCCGCTCGTTCCAGAGCGGCGGCGGCGGCGGCGGCGGCGGCGGCGGCGGCGGCGGCGGCGGCGGTGGCTTCAATGGTCTCCATTCTGATCTATACAGATACTCCATGGCTACCTTTTATAGGCCGTCCGGACGGTGAGTCGCTTGAAGCGGTGGGGGTGTGTGGAGTCGAGGAGCCAGCCGTGGGCGAGGGGGCATTGGCTATGCGACGTGCCGCAGACCTCACCGGGGTGTGCGCCATCCCATGATTCGAGGACGAGTTGATCGGCGAGTAAGATCGTGTCGGCGAAATATGACTCGAGCTGGATGTTGACGACGGAGTCGATCACTTTGCGCTCCCAGTGGGGTTCGCAGAAGGCCCAAAGTCCAGCCTCCCAATGCCTGCATCGCAGGGCGTGGTCGGCCGTGATGAGCGCGGGATCTACGATCGTATGCTCACCGCAGAAGTCTGTAGGGACCACACAGACGCTGACCGAAGTGTCGTTCCATTCGGCGACGGCGGTGACTTTCGAAGCGCGGCGTTCACCGAAGATCAGCATCCCGGGGTGGACGTCGCCTGCTTTGACAAAACCGGTCGTTGACATGAGCACTGTGTCTGGTGAGAAGCAAGGGACAGTAGGCACTGCCGTGGGCGATGCCGTGGGCACTGACGTGGGCACAGGAGTGGGCGCATCCGTGGGCACCGGCGTGGCGTTTGGGTCTCCACCGTTGGCACCCGCGCTCCCCAGGGTCACATTGATGAAGTAGTCATTTTCCGACCTGGCCACCGTGTTCCCCTCCGTGCAGTTGGTGTTCTCGCACAAATCGTAGACTTCACGCCCGCGCGTGACGAGGACGCTGTAGTTACTCGACTCGGTGGCGCCGGGTTTGATGCAGAGGCGCGCGCGCTCCGTTCCCGCGTGCGCGTCGATGATGAGCGTGGAGTCATCGCCGGCCTCCATGGGGACGTAGACGGATTCTACATCGAAATCCATCGTGGTCCGGGTCCCCGGCTGTGGTACCTGCACGCGGCTCCTCGCTTTCTCCGCGAATCCCCCGAGGATGTCGGTGAAATCGCTCCGCGCGAGTTGAAAGATCGCCTTCGCGTCGGCACGGGAGGCGCCATACGCACGCAGCGCGCGACGCAGTTCGATGCGGGATGGTTTCTTGTGGATTTCTGTCATGAGGCCCGTGAGGGAGCCCGCTGTGATTGCCTTGTTGACGTCGACTGGGAGTGTATCCAGTCTGTCGCTGTGGCGACTCGCGCGTATCGCGGAGCCCAGCTCGCTCGTGCCGCATGATTCTACGGCTTCCCACTTATTGCAGAAATCCGAGTCCGGAACGTGGTATTGCTTGGTTTTTCCGAGGATATCAATTGTGTTAATACCACCGTGAAAATCTGATGTCACCGAGCAAAAGTTCATTGTGTTGTCATCCCATATTCCAGAAGCTGGCACTTTGGTCCATAAAAACAAAGCTCTGACATCTCTAACCTTTGCTGTATTCCACGATGAAAGATTGCGCGTGAACGATTTCTGACCTCTAAACATATGCGCAATGGTAGTCGCTGAGGACATATCCCAGTCACCGACGTTCGGATTGCATGTTTCGTTGAGCCTCCTGCTTCTCGCATAATGAGCGTTGAACAACCATTCCATATCGGTGACCGCGCTGACGTCCCATTGGGAAATATCCAGAGTGCAGTTCCCATACGATGAGTCAATGAGGTGACGCTCCGTCGGTCGAGATCTGAATTGTCCACACCATTTCTCCGCGGCGGTCTCCAGTGTCGATTTTGCTGTGAACACACACTGCCAGTGGGCCACGCGCTGCGTTTCCGTCATATACATGCCATTGCGTCCCACGCAGGTTTTTCCCATGTGTCTACACGCTGCTTCGCTGACGTAATGCGTGCCGCAGTTCACGTCGTCGTCGCGCAAGTAGCGCCCCTCCGGAGACTCCGCGCACTCAGCGTTGTCGTTCGCGTCTGCACACTCCGTTTGGGAATCGTAGACTGTCTTGATCTCCCCGCAGATGTGCTCCGTGCGCGTCTGATTCTGTGGGTACCACATCTCTCCGTAGGTGTAATCTACTCGGCTATCACACGAGGTCTCCTCGGTCTCACAGACGCGCTCGGAGAGGTAGTACGTGCCGTCTAAGCGCTGTGTCAGCCGAAGATACCCCTTGGACTCTGCCGTTTGCGCGTTCATTGTGGGTTGCTGCGGCGCGTAACTATTGTATCTCACGCGTCTTTCGTGATGCGCGATGCTGCAGCCAGAGGGGATATGATCATCACTTCCCCAATTATACACGTGCGCCGTAGGCCATTTAGTAGAGTTCACAAGATGCGGGAAAGACGCATTCGCCAAGGTGAAACATTCCGATTCCAGAATGTTATTCTCGATCATCTGTACGTGTGTGCATGTGACTTGCGTGTCGTCGAGCCAGTGTCCCTCCGGGGATTCCGTGCAGTTCGCGTCGCCATTCCCCTCCGCACATCCCACTGCAGAATCGTAGACTGTCTTGATCTCTTCGCAGATGAGCTCCGTGCGCGTCTGCGTCTGTGCGTACCAGTAGGTATCGAGAGCACCGGAGCGACTGTCGCAGTCACTTCCACACACGTCAAGGGATAGGAAATAACTTCCATTGAGTGCTCGGTCGACGTGTGCGCACGTGGCGTTTACGTGGGCGATCCACGCGCCGCGCTTTTCTGTGCAGATGTTGTCCTCGTTATCCACCGCACATCCCACTGGAGAATCATAGGCGGTTTTGTTCTCCCCGCAGATTTCGATGATCCGCGTCTGCGTCTGTGCGTACCAGTACGTGTCTCCATTTTGATCCACGACAGGTACACACGCATCCCCGCACGCGCGCTGAGACAAATAATACACACCGTTGAGTACTGGACGCACGCGATCAAAATAAGTCGCCGCCGCGTCTGCTTGATTCGTATTCCAGTGAACAGCGGAAGAACTCTTTCGAATCGAGCAGCCTTTGTGTCCTGCATACCAATTAGGTTTCGCATATTCCTTGAGTGAACCTTTGCCCCCGCTTAATCTGGCGAACTCCAAGCACGTGTGCTTAGTTGGAGCCACGGTGATGGCGGCACACGCGGTTTCATTATCCAAGAGGTAACCAGAGGAGTATGCGGTACAGGTCCCTCCGTTCTTCCGCGTGCACCCCTGCTGAGAATCGTACAGACTCCGGTTGCTCCCACAGATGAGCGTGGGTGTCGTGAATGTGTCGTCGTACCACATGAGACCATGCGTATGATTTTGAAACAGAATAGAGTCGCATTTCGTACCGTATTCTTCCAATTCGCATTCCACTTCGTTGTAGTAGAATCGACCATCGGTCAAATTCGTTGTCGCCGGTGAATCATCGTTATAACACCAATGCGATCCGGGGTACATTAAAAGACACGACGATGAACTGCACTTGTGGCTCGTTCCTTGAGGGCCTTCACGGACCCAGAAGTTATTGCTCTCGGTCTCTCGACACAAGTCTAGATGCTCCAACCCGCGCGTGTTGTTACCGAAAGCGTGGTGTGCTTTCGTTACACTGGACGTGTCCCACGCGCTCAAATCACCCGTAAAATCGCTGTTGCACTTGATCATCCAGTTCATGTTGGTGACTGAAGACACATTCCACGTGGATACATCCGGATTCACACCGGGGTGAGTTTGTGTGTCGCAGGACATCCACAGCATGCGCTCCATGCTTATCACGGAGGAAACATCCCACTCCCGCAGATCAAAGGCGAAGCCTTCGGCCCCGTGAAATAGATTGTTCATGTTTGTCACCGCGCTCACATCCCAGTCCTTGATACCGCTGAGCACATCACATGATTGCATTGTTTTGAATAATGAGTCGAAAGAGGTAAGTTGCGAAATATCCCACGTTTGAACTTGTCGCACACACTGCGTCCCAGTGCTCGATAGGACGGCGGCATTGGGGTCGCAGGCGGCACCCACGGCTGTTTTGAGGTGATCTAGATCCGTGAATACACATGGGATGGTCTGAAGTTGTCGCGGGTTGAGCCACACGGTGCCATATTGATGTATGGGTTCAATAACTACGGGGGTGCACGCTGAATCACACGCGGCTTCGTTCCAGTACATAGAAATGTTGCTGCTTCCATGTGGCACCGTGTGCACTCCCTCGATGAAACGTGGATCTTCCTCGTCATCGCACCAGGTAGAGCCATTGTAGCGCTGCGCGTCGACGGGGAACGAATGGTATCCTCGCCCCGGCCCAATGCGCACATCGCGCGCGCCGCGGCAGAAATCCCAGCGTGCGAGGCCTTCGGGGGGGGTTGCCGAGATCGCGTCCGCGCTTGCAAAAATCCGCGCGGCTCCACCGTGATGACCCCACCCCGTGATGGAACTCGTATTCCACATGCCGATGTCGGAGTGGAAGACCTTTGCCATGCGAAACATCTGACCCATGTCCACCACCTTGCGCACGTCCCAACGACTAAGATCATCATCGAAGAGATTCCCTGGGCCATGCCAAACATTCGCGGCGAAAGCCTTGTGCATGTTCGTCACCTGCGACACATTCCAATGCGCGAGACCACTGATGGCCCCCGTGATAGCTCTGGAATCTTCCGTGAAGAACGCGAGACTCGTCAGACTACTTGTGTTCCACGTGTGCAGTCCAGTGATATGAAAGTCACTCCCCGTTTGTGCGAGCATGTATGTCATATCCGTGACGGCGCGGACGTCCCATCCAGTAACGTTGAGTGCGCAGTCGAGACGTTGAAACGCCCTGTGTAGGGATGTGAGCGCGGAGACATCCCAACTTGAGACATCACCTATGGTATCCTCGACACTACAGGGAGAGTCCTGAACAGCAGAATCATATGTTGTTTCACCTTCACACTTTGCGTCAAGGGCGTCCCTCAATGCTGAAGTAATCGTGAATGTACACGGGGCTGTAGCGTGGGTCGCAGTGTGCAGACCGCGCGGGGGAGTATCTTCGTCAGGTTCATGATTTCCACTCGGATACCACAGATCGTGAAATTGGGCCCCCGTGTAGTTGTTGTATGTACCATTGTTACCATCGTAGGTGTGTGTGATGGTGACTTTCGTATGTCCATCGTGGCACGACAGCCATACGTCCTCACAATCCTTTTCTTTCGTATAGTATGGGCCCTCGTGCACGACACTGATTTTCGAATAGTATGGGCCCTCGTCGTGGGACGATGAATCGGACGATGAATCGGACGATGAATCGTCGGATGGTGAAGGTGTGGGCGTCGGTGTTGGGGCCTTCGTCGTGAGGGGTGTGATGGTGCAGTCGTCCGCCTCTGCCGCTTCGTGGTATATGTGAGTGACATCGCGAGATCCCACTTGGCCCCAGGACGGAGGCCATCCTTCACAGTAGTGGTGCGCTGAGCTAAACATTCGATTCATATCAGTCGTGGAGGTGATATTCCAGGTTTCGACACTGTGATTCATGGGGGTGCTGCGGAACAGCGAGGCCATCGTGAGGATGTTGGATGTATCCCACAGGCTGACGTTGGCATCGAAATGTGTTCGAAAGAAGGCTCCCGTCGCCACAGTGAGTGCGCCCGTATCCCACGCCTCGACGCCCGTACCGTTGAAGTCCGAATACGCAAAGAGGTGTGTCATTGTGTGGACGTTGCTGACATCCCAGAGTGCGACGTCGAGTGCACTCGTGTCTGCCGACTGGAATGTCCCATATAAAGATGTGACCGTGCTCGGAATGACGATTTTCGCGGCTTTTGTCCCCGCGAAGGTGTAGGACAACGATGTAACTTGACGGGGAATTATGATCGGTCCAGTGAACGCCTCTGCGCCATTGAAGGCATAGTCGAGGTTCGTTGCTTTTGTTATGTTTGGGATGGGGCTGTTGAATACATTGGCGTTGCTGAAGCAGTGATCCAATCGTAGAGCGTAGGTGAGATTCCATGAGTCGAGACCGGTCCCGTGAAAGGCGCGGGCATTTTGAAACGTGGCGATAAAATTCCAGACCTTTGGCATGCCCCAGTTGGTGACGTCGCCATCGAAGGCGTAGGCGTCGCGGAATGCGTGTGATGCGGACGTGAGTTCGGGGAATGACCATCCGGTGACATTACCGTTGAAGGCGTGCGCGGACTCGAAGGCGTGGTCAATGTTTGTAACCGAGGTTGTGTTCCAGGTTTCGACACCACGGCCTGTGAAGTGTGTGGCGCGTCTGAACATCTTCTGTAGAGTGACGACGGTCATCCCAGAGACATCTCCGTCGAAGCTGGAGTCCTTGAACATATCGTTGACATTTTGTGCGCGGCTCATGTTCCAGGGGAGGGAGCGATTGAAGGATTGTGTTTGGTAAAACATTTTTTTAAAGTGGATCCCGCTGGTGACATCCCATCCTGAGATGTTACCATCGAAGTGTTGTGCGTCGATGAACATTTGATTGAAATGGTCAACGGATGAAACATTCCAGTGCTCGAGTCCGAGGCCAGTGTAGTGCGTCGACGAGTGAAACATATCGGCCATCGTGACGGCGCTGGAGACATCCCAGTTGCTGAGATCCAATAATTCCATTTGGGTACTCTTGAATCCACTAAAGACCCCAGTGAAATCTTTGACACTGCTGACGTTCCAGTCAGCGATGACACACTCCTCATTGTCCTCAGCTTGCAGAATGGTGTCTTTGAATTGGTGCAGCTGGAGTCCGTCAATCAATTGATTTCGATTTAGAAAATGTTGGCAGGAAAATGCGTGACTAGCGACTACCGTAAGGCTCAACATTTACTCTGGTATACACGCTCTATAAATACACGGTTCGTCCTTGTTTATATAGATACCTCACGCAGCCGCAGTTGTCCGGACGGTGAGTCGCTTGAAGCGGTGGGGGTGTGTGGAGTCGAGGAGCCAGCCGTGGGCGAGGGGGCATTGGCTATGCGACGTGCCGCAGACCTCACCGGGGT
>Ga0209119_1005099_pt1 | contig 10496 bp, 10 predicted proteins | sample COG_03_FD_184747 | JGI IMG/M metagenome (GOLD analysis project Ga0209119, IMG submission 184747) | Pelagic Microbial community sample from North Sea - COGITO 998_met_03 (SPAdes) (version 2) | ecosystem: Environmental > Aquatic > Marine > Neritic zone/Coastal water | place: Helgoland, sampling... | reverse complement strand
TTCAGAAAATTTTCGCCTAATGGCAAGGTACCCTGTCTGGTGGATGACGAACAGCTGGTCTGGGACTCATTAGCGATTATCGAATACCTGTATGAACAGGATCAAAGGGTCTGGCCCGAGGCGCTGGCGGCGCGTACTTGGGCAAGGTGTGCGACAGCCGAGATGCACTCTGGGTTTGGAGCGCTGCGTGAGGAGTGCACCATGAACGTCGGAGTGACCGTACGTTTGAATGACATCAGCGCAGCGCTGCAGCGGGACATTGATCGTATCGATGAGCTCTGGACCCAAGGCTTACAGCGTTTTGGTGGTCCGTTCCTGGCAGGGTCGAATTTCACTGCTGTCGATGCTTTCTTTGCGCCGGTGGTGTTTCGTGCGAGAACCTATGAGTTGCTTTTCTCAGATGCTGCCAATGCCTACATTGCGCGCATCCTGCAATTGCCTGCCATGCTTGCTTGGGAGGCAGGCGCGTTGCTTGAGCCTTATCGTGAAGACGCGCACGAAGCGGAATTACATGAGTTCGGTATGATTCTGCTGGACCGTCGGCAGCCGCTGTAGGCTCAGGTCGTTAGAGACGTGCAGCTGAATTGGACCAGACTGCTTGGTCGTCGGTCAGCGCAGCCTAGCCGCTGGTTGGAGCGGGAGCCTCGATAAGTTTGGCTGTGCGGATCATGTTGTCCTGGATCTGCACTATTTCGATTCTGTAGCCGTTGATAACCACACAGATATTCGACTCGGGAATAGTTTCAAGGTACTCGGTGATGAGGCCGTTCAGCGTCTTTGGCCCATCCTGAGGCAGGTCCCAGCCGAGCTGCCGATTGATTAAGCGTATATGCGCGCCACCATCGATCAGATACGTGTCGTTGCCCTGCGGGTGAATGTCGATATTGGTATTGGCCAGATCAGTGGTGAATTCACCAATGATCTCCTCGATAATATCCTCAATGGCCACGATGCCCTGGATGTCGCCATACTCATCCACCACCATGCCAATGCGCTGCTTTTGTTGCTGAAAATTGACTAATAAAGTTTGCAGTGAAGTATTTTCGGGTACGAAATAGGGCTCGTCAGTGCCTTGCAGAATAAGCGCCTTGGATAGGTCATTTTCGGTGAGAAACTTCGCGGCGCTGCGCATATGCAGAACACCAATGATGTTGTCGATATCGCCTTTGTAGACCGGGATCCGAGTATGTTGCGCAGCGCGGATCTGGTCGAGTATCTCATCCAGATCATCTTCCAGATCGATGCCGAATATCTCAGTTCTGGGCACCATGATATCTTCAACGGTGACCTTCTCCAGGTCGAGCACACCAAGCATCATATTCTGTGGGTGGGCGGCGATATGCGCGCCTTCGAATACTACGGTGCGTAATTCTTCTCGGCTGAGGTTATCTTCCACAGTGTGCTCCTGCCGAAAGCCCACCAGCCGCAAGATGCCATTGGCCGTGCCATTCACCAGCCAAACCAGTGGATACAGCACCCACATGAGCACATCGAGGATGTAGGATGATGGCAGCGCGATTTTCTCGGGATAAGCAGCAGACACGGTTTTGGGTGCGACTTCGGAAAAGATCAGGAATATCAGGGTGCAAGCGATGGGTGCAATGGCAATACCGGCTTCACCGAAAATCTCAAGAGCCAGCAGGGTCGCGATAGAGGCGGCGGAAAAGTTGACAAAATTATTACCGATCAGAATGACGCTCAACAACTTGTCCGGTCGTTCCAGCAGTCGAGCGGCACGGCGCGCGCCGCCGTGACCTTCATTAGCCAGGTGCTTGAGGCGATAGCGGTTCATCGCCATCATGGCGGTCTCTGAACCGGAAAAATACGCGGACAGTACGACTAGTACAAAAATGGCGCCACTTAGGACGCCGATCGACGGCTCGTCCAAGAATTGGACCTCATATCACTCAAGACGGGTTAGTTTCAGCGACAGGGGTTGAGCCTGTCAAGGTCTGACCGTGATTGACTAGCCGTTGCCCAGGATGATTTCGATTACCAGCTTGCTACCGAAATAGCCTAGCAGCAGCAGGGCAAAGCCGCTGAGCGTCCAACGTGAGGCGGTAGCCCCGCGCCAGCCTAGTTGATGACGACCCCACAAAAGCACCGCAAAAACAATCCAGGCAGCGAGCGTGATAGAGGTGTGATGGATCAGGCCAGGATTGTGGATATCGCCGAGAAAGATAAAGCCACTGATGATGGATAGCGTCAGAAACGTGAGACCGGCCCACAGCAATTCGAATAATAGTGATTCCATGGTCTGTAGAGGTGGCAAATGCCGAACTAGGTCGAACTTTCGATGTTTCAGTTCGTAGTCGCCAAAGGACAGCATGATCGCCTGCAGGGCGGCAATGGCCAACAGACCGTAAGCGATCACTGAGAGGACGATATGGGTGACAATGCCGCCGGCAAGGTGCTGGCGCAATATATAGTCAGTCGTGGTTGCTAAGGTGCCCAGGATAGCGATAATGGCGAGCGGAAAAATGGCGATCACCAGATTCGCAACCGGGCGGCGTAAGCTGTTAGCCATCAATAAGCTGCTGATCGCCAGGGTGATGAGGCTGGCCATAGGCAGAATGCCGAGGTTGATACCGTCATCGGTGACGATTTCACGAAAGGTAAACAGCCCGTGGAGCAAGATGGCCGCGATGCCGCTGATTGAGACCAGCAGATGCTTGGCAGGTATTTCGCGGCGCAGACCGGCAATCTGGGTGCCCGCGCTCGCCGAATACAGCAGGCAGGCAAGGATTCCGAAAATAGCTGTGTTCATTGTCGAGTCTCTGAAAATAGCAGCGTGATTTAGGTTATGATAGCAGGTTCAATAACGAACTGATTCAGGATAAAGCAAGTGTTTGAATCTTTAACAGAACGACTCAGTGCCACCCTCGGTAACCTGACGGGTAAAGCCCGCCTGACCGAGGAAAATATTCAGGAAACCCTGCGGGAAGTTCGGCTGGCATTGCTCGAGGCCGATGTCGCTCTGCCGGTGGTGAAGGGCTTTATTGACCAGGTTCGCGAGCGAGCGGTGGGTCAGGATATTGCCAAGAGTCTGTCGCCAGGTCAGGCTTTCGTCAAAATTGTCAACGATGAACTCGTTCGGGTCATGGGCGCAGAAGATACGGGCCTCAATCTGAGCACCCAACCACCCGCCGTAATATTGATGGCAGGTTTGCAGGGTGCGGGTAAGACGACTTCTGTTGCGAAGCTGGGCTTATGGCTCAAGGCTCGCGAGAAGAAAACGGTCATGGTCGTCAGTACAGACGTCTACCGACCTGCGGCGATCGATCAGCTGCGTACCCTGGCCCTCGAAGCCAAGGTGAGTTTTTTCGAGAGTAGCCCTGATCAGCAGCCACTGGATATTGCCCGTGACGCATTGGCAGCCGCGAAGCGGCAATTTTGTGATGTCTTAATTGTGGATACCGCTGGCCGTTTGGCGATCGATACGGCGATGATGGCGGAAATCAAAGCGCTACATGGCGCCATCAAGCCGGTTGAGACCCTGTTTGTGGTTGACGCCATGACTGGCCAGGATGCTGCGAGTACCGCTGCTGTATTTAATGATCAGCTGGCACTCACCGGTGTCATTCTTACCAAGACTGATGGTGATGCCAGAGGTGGCGCTGCCTTGTCAGTGCGCTCGATCACCGGCAAGCCCATCAAATTCATGGGTGTGAGCGAAAAAATTGATGGGTTGGAGGCGTTCTATCCAGACCGTTTGGCGTCAAGAATCCTCGGCATGGGTGATGTCCTGTCGTTGATCGAAGAGGTCGAGCAGAAGATTGATAAAGACAAGGCCCAGAAATTAGCGAATAAGCTGAAGAAAGGCAAAAAGTTCGACCTTGAAGACTTTCGCGACCAGATTCAACAGATGAACAACATGGGTGGTATCTCCAGTATGCTCGACAAGCTGCCAGGCATGGGCGGTATGGCCAAAGTCGCGCAGGCCAAGCTGGAGGCGAATCCCTTCGGTCCGATGGAAGCGATTATCAATTCCATGACCCCTGGCGAGCGGCGTTTTCCGGATGTCATCAATGGCTCGCGAAAAAAGCGCATTGCCATGGGATCCGGTACTCAGATTCAAGACGTCAACAGATTGCTGAAACAGCATAAGCAAATGCAAAAAACCATGAAGAAGCTAACGAAAAAAGGTGCCATGGCCAACATGATGCGAGGTATGGGTGGTATGATGCAGGGCCCCGGAGGGGGAGCGCCGCGAATGTAACACAGTATGGGTGCTGCAGCGAGGCGGCCGCGCGGTTACTCAAGCCCGCATTGGTAGGTATTATTGATCAATATTCGATTCTGAAAAGAAAATCTTCCCAGGCGCTATGCAGCTATTTAACTCTGCACGTCTTTACCGTACAATACCGGCCCTTTCGGCAGCCCTAATTTCTGCCGAGCCTGTATTTTTAAAGGAAATCAAGAACATGGTAACGATTCGGTTATCCAGAAGTGGCAGCAAGAAACGCCCTTACTATTTCATCAGCGTCGCCGACAGTCGTGTTAGTCGTGACGGCCGCTTTATCGAACGCTTGGGGTTCTTTAACCCGGTTGCCCGTGGCGCAGACGAAAAGCTTCGTCTGGACCTGGAGCGTTATGATTACTGGACTCGTCAAGGCGCGCAGAGCAGTGATCGCGTTGCGCAACTGGTTAAAGACGCGCGCAAATTAGCGGCAGCGACTCCTGCTGAGGAAGCTGCGGCTTAACTGACGGATTGAGTGATTCAACATTGCCAGACTCGTCGCAGGCACCGATTGCGATAGGGCGGATTTCGGCGGTTTATGGTTTGAAAGGTTGGGTGAAGGTTTTTTCTTTCACCGAACCGAAGGAGCAGATTTTCACTTATCAGCCTTGGCTGATTAAGAAAGCTGACGCCAGAACGCCACTACAATCCTTTGAGGTCGTGTCGGTCAAGGTTCATGGCAAGGGACTTATTGCTTTGCCAGTGGATTGCCAGGATCGAGATCAGGCGCAGCTGTATGTGGGGTACGAAATCTGGACGGACAGTGAGCAACTGCCCAGTCTGGAAGCCGGTGAGTTTTATTGGCGCCAGCTCGAGGGTCTGAAAGTGATCAATGAGAAGGGGCAGTATTTTGGCCGTGTTGATCATCTGCTAGAGACTGGCGCAAACGATGTGCTGGTGGTGAAAGCCGATAAACACAGTATTGATGACCGCGAGCGGCTAATCCCTTATGTGGAGCCGCAGTACATCCGCGAAGTTGATCTGCAGCAGGGTACGATTTTTGTAAACTGGGATGCGCAGTACTAGTTTTCTGCGTGCTTCGGGACAAGTAGAAAGACGAGGAAGCTGGTATGTGGATGGGAATCGTGACGTTATTCCCGGAAATGTTCCAGGCAGTAGCCGAACATGGAATTACCCGCCGGGCGTTAGCGTCAGGTTTGCTGGAGATGGCGATATGGAATCCGCGGGATTTCGCCACTGACAAGCACCGGACGGTAGACGACAAGCCTTATGGCGGTGGGCCGGGCATGTTGATGAAGGTTGGGCCTTTGACGAAAGCCATCGAGGCTGCAAGGCTGGCCGCCGGCGCAGACTGCAAAGTGATTTACTTGTCACCCCAGGGTAAACGCCTGGATCAGGCAGCGTTGGATAGTCTGGCGAACCGTGAGCGAATCATTTTGGTCGCCGGTCGTTATGAAGGCATTGATGAACGCTTGATGGGTGCCGTGATCGATGAAGAATACTCCATTGGAGACTATGTCTTGAGTGGAGGTGAGTTGCCTGCCATGGTTTTGATTGATGGCATCACCCGATTATTGCCGGGTGCGGTGGGCGACCCGGAATCAATTGAATTTGATTCTTTTAAGACAGGGTTGTTGGATTACCCGCAATATACGCGGCCAGAGTTGGTCGATGGAATGCAGGTGCCGCCAGTGTTACTGGGTGGTAACCACCAAAAAATTCAGCGCTGGCGGCTACAACAGGCGTTAGGGCGGACATATGAACGTCGACCGGATTTATTGGAAGGTCGGGAAATGAGTGAGACGGAACAGCAGTTGTTGGATGAGTACTTGCAAGATCAGTTGCAAGAGCACGCTACCCAGCCTCGGCGAATTGAGGATTAACCTGATGAAGAATAAATTGATCGCAGATATCGAGAATGCCCAGCTCAAGCAGGACATTCCCGCATTTGGCCCCGGTGATAACCTGGTTGTTCAGGTTAAAGTTCGCGAAGGTACGCGAGAACGATTGCAGGCCTATGAAGGGGTTGTTATTGCCAAGCGTAATCGTGGCATCAACTCTGCGTTCACTGTCCGCAAGATCTCTCATGGTGTTGGCGTTGAGCGAACGTTCCAGGCGCACAGTCCGCTGATTGATAGCATCACAGTGGTACGTCGCGGTGATGTTCGGCAAGCGAAGCTTTACTACCTGCGTGAACTCAGTGGTCGTAGTGCGCGGATCAAAGAGAAGTTGGCCAAGCGGGTCTAGGCTCGGCATCATCGAGAAAAAACGTCGCTACTGCGGCGTTTTTTTTGCCTGAATTTACCCCTTGTCAGTTCTTCTATGAGTTGTTCGCTGACCTTATTCCGCTGTAAGGTGCCATCATGTCGAATCAGATCATTGATAAGTTTCTTGATAGCCAGTGGCTCGAAAAGGGCTTAAGCCGCAATACCTTGGAATCCTATGGTAGAGATCTTAAGGCTTATTCGGTGTGGCTTGAACAACAGCCCCTGGAGCTCCTCCAAGCCCGACGGGAAGATCTGCTGCGCTATCTTGCAGCTCGCATGGGCAGCGGTTTGAAGGCTCGTTCGACGGCCCGTGCGTTGTCGTGCCTGCGAGGCCTGTATCGCTATTTGCTCCGAGAGAATCTCATTCGCTTAGATCCCACCCTGCGCATTGACAACCCCAAACTCGGTCGACCCCTGCCAGATACCCTCAGCGAACAAGATATTGACCGATTGCTTGGTGCGCCCGATCCGTTGACGTTATTGGGGCTTCGAGATCGCACGATGCTTGAAGTGCTGTACGCTACCGGGTTGCGAGTCACTGAGCTTGTGTCGCTGCGGCTGACCGATATCAACTTGCGACAAGGCGTTGTCAGAGTCATGGGTAAAGGTAGCAAGGAGCGCCTGGTGCCTCTTGGCGAGGAGGCGATAGCCTGGATTGAGCATTTTTTGCAGACAGCGCGAGATCCGCTGTTGAAAAATAGCCTTCATGAAGATGTGGTATTCCCCAGCAATCGTGGCCAGATTATGACCCGCCAGACATTCTGGTACCGAATAAAAGCCCATGCACGAACGGCTGGCATCACGCGCAAGCTGTCGCCTCACACGCTGCGGCATGCCTTTGCAACCCATCTACTGAATCATGGCGCAGACCTGCGGGTTGTGCAGCTGCTGTTGGGGCACAGCGACCTGTCCACCACTCAAATCTACACGCACGTCGCTCAACACCGGATGAAAGAATTACATCAGGCTCATCATCCGCGCGGTTGATCTGGGAATATGACCACCCAGGTAATAAAATATTGAATGTGATCCGCAGAAGCTGGCATTTGCAGTCTATAATAGTCGGCATTCGCATTGGCACTGTTGGTCTTTAGTGACGGTGTACTAAAGCATGTGACCTTTTGAACCACGAGGAAGCCAGATTATGGGCCAGATTAAGATAATATTGGTTGCGCTGACGTTGCTACTGACGCCAGGGTTGTTGGCTGCGGAAAGTCGAGTTTCGACGATAACAGCGGCGCCAACCGCGAGCCTGAATGCCGATAGCATTCGTGAGCGGTTGTTGCAGGCCAGGCCCGGATTGCCGATTTTGAGTATTGAAGCCAGTCCATTAGCCGGTTTTTGGGATGTGAAATTACCCGGTGGCCAGACACTGTTTGTGTCTGCGGATGGTGCGAATTTTATCGTTGGCGAGCTATTTGAAATCACTGACGATAACTTTGTGAATATCTCCGAGCAGGGCCGAGATAGGGAGCGCAAGCAGCTATTGGCAGATATTGACAGCAAGGATATGGTGATTTTCAAGGCGTCCACGGGTGAAGCCAAAGCGGTGGTTACCGTGTTCACTGATATCGACTGTGGCTATTGTCGCAAGCTCCACCAAGAAGTGCCTGAAATGAATCGTCGAGGCATCGAGGTGCGGTACCTTGCTTATCCGCGGTCAGGTATTGGCTCACCTTCCTACGACAAGTTGGTGTCAGTCTGGTGTGCTGATAATCCTCAGATGGCGTTGACCTTGTCCAAAGGCGGCTCAGATTTACCCGTTCGCACCTGTGCCAACGCGGTGGCTGCACAGTACCAACTCGGTGCCGAGATGGGAGTTTCAGGAACGCCAAGTCTGGTGTTTGAAGATGGCAGGATGCAAGCGGGCTATCTCCCTGTGGATCAGCTCGCGGTGGTATTGGGGCTGAATTGATCCGCGGAATGCGCTGTTGCCTTTAACCTATGAGCTATCACCTATGAGCTATGAGCTATGAGCTATGAGCTATGAGGCCCCTATCATCTGTGTAACTGGAGCGCGATAACGTTTGGACCTTGAAGCTTTGGAACAAAAACATGCAGAGCGTCGCTACGAACTGCAGGTCAGAAGAGACTTAAATCGGAACTTCTATGCCCATCTCGCTCATGGCATGCTCGGTCAGACGGGTTTTCGGCTTATTAACGCGCCCACTTTCCTGCCGGCTTATATCATGTTGTTGTCAGGCGGTTCTGAGATGATGGTGGGTCTGGCCTTGTCGCTTCAGGCACTGGGTATGACATTAACGCCATTCGTTGGCGCCAATCTGATCGAACACCGCAAGCGCGTGTTGCCCGTCGGGTTCTTCGTCGGCGGCATGATGCGTTTGAGCGTTCTGTTGATCGCGCTGTCTGGTTTGTTGTTTGGTGGTACGCAGGCCCTGATCGCGATAATGATTTGCTTGACGCTGCTTGGCCTATCTCAGGGTATGCAGGGTGTTATTTTCAATTTTTTAATGTCCAAGGTGATTCCGGTAAAGAAGCGGGGTCGCCTCACAGGCCTAAGAAATTTTCTGGCGGGGATTACCTCCGCGGCGGTGGCTTGGCTGGGCGGTCATTATCTGCTGGGTGAGACGCCCACGGCGCAGGGCTATTCGTTCACCTTTCTCTTGGCCTTCATCTTGACGAGCATTGGTCTTCTGCTTCTGCTTTTCGTGCGGGAACCTGAGCCGCCAACCGTTAAAATCAAACAAGGCTTGTGGCAACGACTGGGCGAGGTGCCGGCTTTGTTGCGAGATGATCCGGCGTTCACCCGTTATTTTTTGGCCCGCTCTTTAGCGACCATGGGTCGTATGGCTATGCCATTTTATATTCTGTACGCGGGGCAAACGATCGGTTTAACCGGTCAGACGCTGGGTATTATTACCTTTGCGTTCACCATCGCGGGGACCTTTTCAAATCTGGCCTGGGGCGCGATGGCAGACCGCCGCGGATTTCGCGGTACCTTCCTGCTATCGATCAGTCTGTGGGTGTTGTCGACGCTGCTGTTACTAGTGGCCAGTGGTTTGTGGGCCACTGTCTTGGTGTTTGTTGGCATTGGTGCGGCAGTGCAGGGTTTTCAGAACTCATCACAAAATTTAACCCTGGAGTTCGGTGACCGAGACAACTTGCCCGTGCGGATTGCGATCGCGAACACGGCCTCTGAGGTTGCCGGTACCATCGGTCCATTGTTGGGCGGCGTGTTGGCCGCGATGCTTGGATTTGAGGCGGTATTCGCCGCCTCTATCACTTTTTTGGTTATCGGTGGTATTGTTGTTCGAATCTATGTGCCAGAGCCCCGTCTACGAGCCGAGCGCTATAGTTGACTCGATGGCATGGCGGATCAAGGGCGGGTTGCAAAGTTGGCACCCTTGAACAAAGCTAGTTAATATGGATGATTAAACCGCCCCGGAACAGCAAGTTTGCCATGGCGTCGCCACGATAGACAAAAGTATTTATGAACAACTGCAACGTCGACGCCTGCTGTACTCGAGTTGTAAAAAATAAATTATTTTAGAACGAGTGCCAGGTTTGCGCGCCTTATGGGAACCTGGTTTTTTTGACTGATTTTCAACCTTGAAAGATGTAAATAAAATGGCAATGGAAGATTTTCCGCGCATGAAGCGCTTACCGCCCTATGTTTTCAGCATTACTGATGCTTTGAAGAAGAATGCGAGAGCCAAAGGTGAGGATGTTATTGATTTTGGTATGGGCAACCCGGACCAGCCCACGCCGCAACATATCGTTGATAAACTGATTGAAACCGTTCAGCGTGGTGACACGCATCGCTATTCCCAATCGAAGGGCATTCCGCGTTTACGGCGCGCGATTTGTAACTGGTATAAGGATCGCTTTGACGTGGATGTCGATTCAGAGTCAGAGGCGATTGTCACCTTGGGTTCAAAAGAAGGTATCGCACATTTGGCAATGGCAGTGTTGTCCTCAGGTGATACGGTGTTAGTGCCGAACCCCTCTTATCCCGTGCATCCCTATGGCTCGGTTTTGGCTGATGCCGATGTTCGGCATGTACCAAT
>Ga0209119_1005098_pt1 | contig 10498 bp, 9 predicted proteins | sample COG_03_FD_184747 | JGI IMG/M metagenome (GOLD analysis project Ga0209119, IMG submission 184747) | Pelagic Microbial community sample from North Sea - COGITO 998_met_03 (SPAdes) (version 2) | ecosystem: Environmental > Aquatic > Marine > Neritic zone/Coastal water | place: Helgoland, sampling... | reverse complement strand
AAATTTTTAATATATAAAAATAATTGGAGTTAACAATGATGATCAAAAAACAATTAGGCGTTTTAGCCGCAGCAGTTGTAGCCGTATCTACAGCGCAAGCAGCGTTTGATACGAATGCAGTTTTATTTGCTTACGATAGTTCAAATGATGACACTTATTTCGTTGACCTTGGTGTTACTGCCGATGCACTTAATGGAGAAGCGTCAGTTGAGATCACTGATACAGGTCTGGGTTCTTGGCTTTCAACTCGTTCAGGAATTTCGTGGAGTGTTATCGGTACTGTTAATGATACAACTGCAGTTGGTGGCCCACCAGCTTCTGGTAAGTCTTTGGTAAATAACGGCATCGTAAGTTCCTCTTCAACAGGTTCTGCAGTTGCTGCAACTGGTTCAACTATGCAGCAGCAGCAAGCTACGCTTAATAACTGGTTGTCATTAGTTGAAGCTAATTCTACGGGTTCTTCTTTCGCAGCTTCTGGTCTTGATGATTGGTCGGCGAATAGCTCAATCAATAATGGTGGCTTTAATAATAGTTTAATCGGTTTAGATTCAGTTTCAGCTTTATACTACACTCAAGCTGATCCATCATTTGGTGCATCAATGTCTGATGCTGTAGTAACTAACCAAGTTGGTACTGCTGGTACTCCTGCTCAGTCGGCAGCGTTGTTAAGTAGCGATGGTACTTTCAGTGCTAATACTGCAGTTCCAGTTCCTGCAGCCGCTTGGTTGTTTGGTTCAGCATTAGCTGGATTGTTTATTGCTCGTCGTAAGTAATATTGCCATCCTTAAAGCCACCGCTTATTAAAAGTGGTGGGTTTTTGGATAGTTTTACTAAATTTTTTTGAATAAGCTTTAAAAAAAATACACTAAAGTATTTAAATAAAAAAATATAAATTGTAACCCGAGGTTATTATCATGAAATTTAAGACTATTGTTGCAGCGACAGCTGCTATTGTATTTGCCGGTAACGTTGCTGCTCAAGCAACAGCTAACTCTTCTTTAAATGAGTCTGGTGGTGGTGATTATTTAGGTGCCCTTCCAGTCGGTATCGTTGCTAACCCATTATTACGTAATGCGCTTCAAGTGTTACAGCTTGATGCATCTTGTGAGGGTGTAGACACTAAAGCGTGTATGCCTTCTATAAGCACTATTGAGCTTGCTTCTTTAATGCAGAATGCATTTGGTGATGAATGGGGCAACTATCAAGTTCCTGTATTCGGTACAGGACAGCTAGCTTCAGCGGTTGTTTGTGGTGCCCTAACTGATGAAGCGACTCGCGTTGCTGCTCGTCATGTTGGTATCGGTTGTACTAACTCTAACCCTGAAGGTGGTTTTACTACTGTGGCTTCAACATTCGGATTTGCTGCTGATGCTGCAGCTTGTTTGACTACTGTTACTTCTTATGAAGCTGGTGGTATTGGTTTTGCTACTGCTGATTCTCAAAATGCGGCTTACAAGTTTATCAAGTTAGATGGTGAATCTCCTGATCTTGCTAACTTTATTGCTGGTAACTATGCAATGTTCGCTGATGTACATGGTGGTTCTTTAACTGGTAGCGACACTGCTCAGCCTTTTGGTGATGCCGGTGCTGTTCCTAAAGCTTCGAATCCACCAATGCATGCTGATGCTGGTAACTTTAATGCCAGTAACGAATGTGCATCTGGTCGCTTACGTAACCAGCTTGGTGGTAACCTTGCTGAGTAAGTTTTAATTAGTTGTCATGTCCTTTTAGGGCGTGTGAAAAAAAGCCAATCTTTTTAGATTGGCTTTTTTTTTAAATAATTTATTACTTATGTTTTTTCCAAGCACAAACAGTGTTTAAAAAGGTATCTAGACTCGTTGTTAAGTGGTTTATGGAGGGGATATAACGGGATTGGAAAAGGTCGCTAGTCCTTATAGGGCTTATAAAATTCTATTGATTGATATTGATTGTAGGTATGGAAATTTCATTTTAATTAAATGACCCGGAGTTACTTTGGTGAGAGAATTAATTCCCATGTTCCAATTTTTTTATTAAAGGTTAGTTTTACTTTACCGAGTTTGTCGTAACTGGAGTAAACAATGCCCTCTCTTGATGATGATTTTTTATTGATGTGAACTCTATGCATATTCAGGTGCATGGTTTTATTTAATGCTGATGAAGCCATTGCTCCGCTTTGTAATTTCCCATAAAGTGATTGAGTAAATGCCGAGTTTTCAGACGAAAATGAAATTAGGCTGCTGTTTGGTTTTATACCATAACGATTATTCTCTATTATTAAGTTTGCTCGTAAAGCTTTGTCTCGATGATTTTCCTGATAACTCAGCGCTTTTTTGGGTGTTGATTGCTCTGAAATAACAAGTCCATAGTTAATATAATCGATATTACCTATCCCAAATGAAGAGGTGTAATGATTCAATATGCCAAACACTTGCCACTGAATATCACTTTTATTTTTGCTCTGCTCAATGAATTCGGAAAGCTCATCATTGTAAATAGTCAATTTTTTTTGATTATTTAATAAGTCGGTGCAGGTTAAGTCATTAATCGTTCCATTCTCGTTTTCAAAAGAAAGATCGAGCATAAAAGATTTTTTTCGCGGTGAATTCCCACCATGATCATTTAAGACTAAAATGATGTCTCCAGAACCATTACCTTTTTGAGGCTTTCCATCGGAAGATAAAATACCAAAATTATCAGTAGAGACGATGACTGATTTTTCTTGAGTATTGTCGGTATTGTTTATGCTATCTTCATTGTTTGTGAGGGTATCAATGGGTCTTTGATTATTATATAGGCTCTGATTTGCGCAGGATGATAATAAGAGTGTGCCTATTATTAATTTGGTTGAATATCTGATGTGTATAATAGTGTTAGATAGACTATATTTATTCATGTCGAGAGCGCAAACCTTTCTAAGAATCAGTTTAAATTTAGTTAAATCTAATTATAGCACCGTTATTTATTGAGAATTCTGACTTATGTTAGACATTATAGATCCAATAGAGTCTTTTAGGCCTAATCCAGATGGTCAATGTCTGTGCGGTAAAAAACGTATATTTAAGGACTGTTGTGGCTCTGATAAGCCAGATAGAGAGCCGCCATTTGGTATTGTGTTAAAGCGTAATTATTTGCCGGCTGAAACATGCGATAAATTAGTTGCATTTGCTAAGACTAAGGGCGCAGAAAGCGACCTAGCTGTTTTTACTGATAGTTCATCACCAGGTGATGATGTTGTAACGATGGTTAATAAAGATAGGGTGTCCTCTAAAGTCGATTTAGCTTCGAAGCAGGGGGTTATTGATAAGTGGGTTGGCGATATTTTTCATCAGTTTGTTGCAAAGCGGATGAAGAAAAAAATCCGTAATTTTTCAACCCCTGATTTAATGCGTTATGAATGTGGTGGCTATTATAAGCCGCATGCTGATTCAGAAATGTTTGATACAAAAACGGGTGTTTGGAAAAAAATCCTTGATCGCGACTATAGCTTATTACTTTACTTGAATTCGGAATATGAGGGGGGAGAGCTTCATTTCGAACATTTCAATTTCACTTATAGACCTCAAAAAGGTGACCTCTTGGTCTTTCCATCACATCACTTATATTTGCATGAAGCAAAGATGGTTAAGGCTGGTTTTCGATACGTTATTGTTAGTTGGGCTGCTGTATAAGTAGCCTAGTATTTTATTTGTAGTGACGAGATTTTTATATGGGATTCATCAAAGCTATGTATCGAGATCAATTAATGAATTCTTCCTTCATGGGCTTATTGGTTGTTACTCTATTTTTTTTAGTAAGTTGTAATGATGCAACACCTATTATTGATGAGAGCGTTTCTATACCCAGTAATGAGCCAGTTGAAGCTTTTACGCCGCAGCCGATAGATAACTTTAATTTGCTTGATCACACAGGTAAAAGTCACGAGTTATTTTATTATAGTGATGCAAAAGCTATTGTTATTATGATTCACGGTAATGGCTGCCCGATTGTTCGCAATTCTGTTAATGATTATATGGATTTGTCGAAAAAATACAGAGGAAAAAAGGTTCGTTTTTTCATGTTGAATTCGAACTTACAGGATGATCGTAACAGTATTGCTGCTGAAGCGGCAGCATGGAATGTTACTTTACCGATTTTGGTTGATGATACTCAAATTGTTGGCCGAGAATTAACCTTAAGCCGAACGGCTGAAGTGTTAATTATTGATCCACGAAAGAGGCAGATTGTTTATCGCGGGCCTTTGCATGATCGCGTGACGTATGAGAATCAAATTGATAAAGCATCAATACATTACACTCAAAATGCACTTGATGCAGTCTTAGCAAAAAAGCCTGTTCCTGTAGCTAATGAGCATGTTAAAGGGTGTTTAATTAATTTCCCTAAGTTTGCTGACATCTCTTATCAGAAAGATATCGCTCCCATATTTCTTGAGCACTGTGTTGATTGCCATCAAAATGGTGGCATAGCGCCATGGGCGATGGATAGTCATGCGATGGTTCAAGGTTTTTCGGCCATGATCAAAGAGGTTTTACTTACGCGTCGCATGCCACCTTATGATGCTGATCCGTTAATTGGGCATTGGCAGGATAGTCCGACACTCAGTTATGAAAAAACGTTTAAATTATTATCTTGGATTGATAAAGGTGCAATCAAAGGTGATGGTGGCGACCCTCTTACTGAGAACAAAAGGAGACGATCTGATTGGCCACTTGGAGAGCCAGATCTTATTATTGATATACCTGCTTTTAAGGTACCCGCGACGGGCACTATTGAATATCGTTATGCTGAGGCATTAAACACTTATGGTGAGGATGTTTGGTTATCGGCTGCGACTATTAAGCCCGGTGATGCGAATGCGCTTCATCACCTTAATGTTGCTATTAGTGACACTGATAATAATATTAGTGATGCGATTGCAGATGGTTATTTACTTGTGTGGTCTCCAGGAACGAATTTAGGTCAGATGCCAGAGGGCGCGGGCGTATTTTTACCTAAAGATTCTAAATTTTTATTTGAAATGCATTATACGAGTTACGGAAAAGAAAGTGTTGATGAGTCTCAGTTAGGTATTTACTTTTCTAAAGAGCAGCCTAAAAAAATTATGCGCTTTGGTGAGACAGCAGGGGTGTTGCTTGAAATCCCTCCTTTTAGGCGCTTATATAACGCTAATTCTTATATGTTGTTTGACAAAAATGCGACGATTTATATGTTAGCTCCGCATGCTCATTATAGAGGTAAGAGTTTTAAATATACTTATCGCTATCCTAATGGTGATGAAGAGCTTGCGCTTTCTGTCCCCACTTATGATTTCAATTGGCAGCGAGGCTACTCTTATGTTATTCCTAAAAAAGTGCCTGCGGGAACTATGATTATTGTCACTGCTGAATATGATAATTCCAAATTTAATAAGGCGAATCCTGATCCATCCGCTACCGTCAGGTGGGGTTCTCAATCTAAGGATGAGATGCTCACGGGTGCTTTCATCTTTTCATGGGATGATGAATCTAGTCAGAATAAGACGCACGACGGTGAAAAATGGGTAATTAATAAGAAGGTTGGCTATCTAGACGTCAATATGGACGGTAAGATCGTTGGTGCTGAGTTGCCTGCTGATAGGCGTCAGTATTTTGATGGTTTCGTTGATCAGGTTGATATAAATGGTGATGGTGCTGTGACTTATGAAGAGTGGCAGGCTAAACCTGAAGTGCCTTTTAACTAGCAGCTTCCGCTTTTTATGAATTTTTCTTATTATTTAGTGTGTCTTCTTTAGAAAGTTTAATCAAATGGATTGAGTGTTAGCTTTAAGCTATCAGTATTATGCAGAATATTCGGTTTAGATTAGTCGCTGTCTAATCGCATTTAAAGCGTTAAAATTGTTCGCCATTTTCATTATAAGATTTCCAGAATTTACGTACTGTTTCTAACATTCGATCTTTGTCTCGGGGGCCTATTTTACGGGCGGGGTTGCCGCTATAAATGGTCCATGGTTCTAAGCTTTTCCGAACGAGTGTTAATGCGTTGGTGACTGAGCCTTCTTCGAAAGTCACGTTTGGCATGACGACTGTGTTGGCGCCTAGTATTGAATAGTTTTTAATATGCACTAGTCCATGATTCGACTTTTCTAAAAACTCTTCCGGTATATTGGGGCCTCCTAAGCTACCAGTGTAGTCATCAGATGATGTAATGATTCTTGTGCCGGGTGCGCAGCCTGTAAGGTCTTCAAAAATACACTTGCCCTTACCGCCTCCACCAAGAATGACAGAGTTAGAAGCGATATGGCAAAACTTTCCAATTTCTAGTTCGGCCGAAATATAGGTAAAGTCATCGATAATGCTATTGTCTCCAATACTGACCAGTTCAGGATGCCTAATACGCACGGTTTTACCAATAATAACGTTCTTACCGATATGTTTAAGCTTATTTAGATCGAAGAAAATGTTTTCCATCGTTTGATAGCCTTGCTGTGGTTGGTTTTCATTCGATAATCAATGATATCGAGTGAGTACAAGCTAGTAATATAGAGACTTTTTTTTTGGATAAAACGGAGGTTATACTAGTTGGCATTAGTGTCAAGTATCAAGCTGCTTAATGCCTCTTGTTCGTTACTCAATTATACTAAACTAATAAATGTGTTTGGATAAGCTAAAACTAAAAATCGACATTTTAAGAGAAGTTATTTATGTCTAACGAAAAATATTTGGTTTTTCCGCATTCGATGGTTGGCGGAATGACTAACTTACTCATTGAACTTGAAATTCGAGTTATTCTTGCCGAACTTTCTGGCAGGACGTTAGTTTCTCTCAATAAAATACCCTGTTGGCCACAGCTAGATGATCATATTTATAAGCGTTATCGTTCTGCGGCAATGCTCGACCTTTTCGATTTTCCTGTTAAGCATATTAGTATTACAAAATTATATAAAACCGGTTTTGATACCATGTATAACCTACCCTGGGAAGGTGACTGTGCATCACAAGCCTACTTTCGTCATCCTTCAGCTGCGGATTTCGATAGTGGTATTGTCGATGATTTCAAAGAGAATCGTCAATTTCAGTGGATGTTTCCAGACAATGAATGTGACGTATGGGCGGCGCTTAATCAACAGCGGACTTTTTGTAGCTATTCGTATTTCTTTCTTGCGTCTGAGTCAATTAAGCGGCGTATTAGAAAAACTATTTCACGCATTCAGCCTAAAGCGGTTTATCTTAATTTAGCTAAAAAAATAGCTAGAGATTTGAATAAATATAATGGCATCCATGTGCGACGAGGTGACTTTAAAGAGTGGTGGGTTAAAGTGCCCACGCCTAAAGAAATACTGGCTAATATATTGCCTATTATGTCTACAGATATGCCACTTATTATTTGTACTGACAATTCAAAAGATGAAATGTTTTTTTCAACGATTCTAAAAGCCTATCCAAAGGCTATTTTTATCGACGACTATATTATGAATGAGTATAAGGCTGAACTGAAAAGTCTACCCTTTGATGATGCAACCGTCATTGCTTTGTTGAGCGCACTAGTTACCAGTGATAGTCAGTGTTTTGCGGGCAGTATCTTTAGTACTTTTACGAGCTCTATTCACAGACGCCGTTTGTTCAAAGACGCCTCTTCGCCCATGTTGTTTACTTCTAACCCCTATGGCGATGAGGTTTTAATGGATAATGCTGAGTTTTTAGAGAGTAAGGCTGGTCATTTTAGCTGGAACCGATTAGCCTTGCCTAACCCGCCAGAAGCGCGAGCGAATGCTTGGTTTCGAGAGTGGCCTGAAGCAGTTAAATAATAGTAGTTACATACATCTCTTGGGAGAATATTTTGAGCACTGCTCGTAAAGTTGCGTTAATTACTGGTGTTACCGGTCAAGATGGTTCGTATTTGGTAGAACTTCTGCTTGAAAAGGGCTATGTAGTTCATGGTATTAAACGTCGTTCCTCTTCGTTTAATACGAGTCGGTTAGATCATTTATTTCATGCGAGTGCCGACTATGCTGATCGTTTGTTTGTTCATTACGGTGACCTAACAGATACATCAAATCTCATATCATTGATTAAGCAAATTCAACCTGATGAAATCTATAACTTAGGTGCAATGAGCCATGTTGCAGTTTCTTTTACTTCTCCTGAATACACCGCCGATGTTGACGCATTAGGAACATTAAGGCTGTTAGAGGCGATTCGTTTGCTTGGGCTAGAGAAAAAGACGCGTTTTTATCAGGCGTCAACCTCTGAGCTTTACGGTAAGGTACAGCAAGTACCGCAAACCGAGTTTACCCCGTTTTATCCTCGATCACCTTATGCTGTCGCTAAGCTTTATGCACACTGGATTACCATTAATTATCGTGAATCGTATGGTATATTTGCTTGTAACGGCATCTTGTTCAACCATGAATCTTCACGTCGCGGAGAGACATTTGTTTCGCGTAAGGTGACTCGAGGATTGGCTAATATTTGTTTAGGTAATCAACAGGTATTGGCACTAGGTAATCTGGATGCTAAGAGAGACTGGGGTCACGCAAAAGATTATGTCGAAATGCAATGGCGTATGTTACAGCAAGATAAGCCTGAGGATTTTGTGATTGCAACAGGTGTCACTCGTTCGGTTCGTGAGTTTGTTGTTGCGTCTGCAGATTGTCTTGGTATCACCTTGGAATGGCAAGGGTCAGGGCTTGATGAGACAGCTTCTGTTGTTAGTGTCGATGCCTCGGTGAAATCTATTGCCGGCGACAATCTGTTAGGAAAAACTATTATCAGAGTCGATGCGAATTATTTTCGTCCTGCAGAGGTAGATTCTTTATTGGGTGATGCATCCAAGGCAAAAGAGAAATTAGGTTGGGAAGCTTCTACTGATTTTTTGGCGATGGTTGATGAGATGATTTCTTATGACTTAGATAAAGCACGTCGTTTTTTATTATTAAAAGAGCAGGGTTTTTCTCTCGACTTGAGTAATGAATGGAATTAGCGCCAGTCATTACTGATATGAGAGTTTTGTTTAAATTAATGCCCCATCAAAGTTAGGGCTAACAAAGTGGTAAAAGCAAACGATAGCTCTATGTCCTTCAGGCAGTTTTTCTCGCCAATGTTCGATCTCTGTTCCACGATACAGTAAGCCACTACCTACCTTTAAATTAACGGCTACGGGCTTATTTCTGACCTGTAAGTAAATAGGCCATGGCTCTACAGCATCGCCTTCTTCATCACTCATATCAAATACAATCGATAAGTTATATTGGCATTGAGCGCGGTCAACATGCCGTTCTAAAACTGCGCCGCCAAGATAACAACCTAAATAAGCATACGACGCCTGAAGCGCTTCACCGGTGATTAAACTCACCAATTTTGCTAGGCGGTGATGAATTGAAGCGGTCACGGTTTCATTGTGAATAGCCATCCTTCGATCAACTTGCCCATCACCTATAGGGCCGAAATAATTGTTTTTCACTAGCGATCTAACATGTTCTTTTAGTGCGCGCTGGTGACCGGGTGAAATAACATCAATAAGCTGTGCATAGGCTTGCCGCTTGAACTCAATTTTTGCAATACTTAGCTTTTGCTGCCATTGTTTTTTTTGTGCGGCAACTGATGGAATAACTAGCCGTTGCTTAGGATCGATAATCAGCTCGGATATTTTTTTATCCGATAATAAAGTGGCATTGGGCAGTCGAGTGCCTGCATCACAAGTCCAAACAATCGTGCTTTTTGGCAGTTCAGGGATTTGCTTTCCCAATAAGCGTAAGACTTTATCTGGAATCGCTTCGCCATTATTTTGAATAAACACTTGTTCAGCTGTTGCTAGCTGTTCTGAAAAAGTCTCTTCAGTGATGGATGGGTTGGGATAAGTAGCAGTGACGGGAGGATCGCTTTCAATTAAAGCGCCTTGCTCAATCAATATGTTGATATCGTCTTGGCTAAGCTTGTTCAATGCTGTTTCAGTAGTGGCAACTGCGTTTAATAACCAAATTGAGGCTGCTGTATAGCTATCAATCACCAATGCGCGGCGCGTAGACGGTGTATGCGGGTAGCGTGCAAATAGTGTAATGGTAGCTACTGTATTCGGTTGTTGAGCAATAACGATACTTTCATTTTTATCGTCTAAACTCAAAAGAACAATGCCTTTGCTTTCGAGGTCACGTAGCAATAAAGGGCTAGCCGATGCAAAAGCAACAGAAGCTTTTTCACCTGCAGCCAGTGCTAACAAGATGGTTTGGAACTCGGGGTATCGAGCGAATAAAAAATCATGATGATCGAGGCTTCGAGTTTCTTCATTTAAAACTCTAAACGTTGCCATTAATCTCAGTGAGGGATTAAGATGAAGATCTTGATTTGTAGACGATGTTTTCATTATTAAATTCTACTGTCAGCGGGCATCGTGACTTAAGTATTGTTAAGCGATAATGCTTATCTAAGTGGGTACCTATTAACTTAATGTCTGCGTGCAATATATACCTTTAATAATAGCCGTTTAGTTGATAATTGTCAGGTAGTCTTGATCGTGGCATAGTTAAACCGTTTTTTCGTATTTG